>Ga0115005_10002064_pt1 | contig 16038 bp, 8 predicted proteins | sample ArcOceMetagenome_FD_87163 | JGI IMG/M metagenome (GOLD analysis project Ga0115005, IMG submission 87163) | Marine eukaryotic phytoplankton communities from Arctic Ocean - Arctic Ocean - Greenland ARC118M Metagenome | ecosystem: Environmental > Aquatic > Marine > Oceanic | place: Arctic Ocean... | reverse complement strand
TTCTTTCGTACTGCAAGGCGTAACATCAAATATGTTGCTGAGTGTCTATCTGACAGGCCACTGGATATGTATAAGACCAGTGATGCTGCTCAATTGAGGCAATGGTTGCTAGAAAAGGGTTTGGGTATAAGTTCAGTACAGCGCACATTTGGTGTTGCAAGGGCTGTAACTAACTTTGCTATTGCTGACCTTGGACTGGGTATCCAAAATAACTTTATTGGCATCTATCTTCCTACTATCCACTTGGGTGAAAAACGAAGACCAATACCAACTGATAAATTGGTAAAACTGCAGAAGTAGTGTCTAGTAATGCAAGATGATATTCGCTGGTTGGTGACGTTGATAAGTCATACAGGGTAGGGCCTAGCAGAGTTTTACATAGCCTTCGCCACAATTTCAGACATAGGTGCGAGAGGTTGAAGCACCGTTTGATATGATAGACTAGGTTGGTGGATGGAGTTTAAAATCTGTTGGCCAGAACTATGGTGATAGCTGCAGGTTAAGCCATGTGGGTGAATGGATGGATAAAATTAGCTTGCAAGATAACAGTTAATTTTTGCTACAAGAGTTTGGTTTTGTGATCCTAACCGACCTGCACCCCTCTGGTAATCGTATGGCTAGTTTAAATCTACTGCATATTTTTTTAAGCAGAATCATGGGCACAATCTCCAAAGCCCTGATGCGGGTACTTTGAAGATGTAGTCGTGGAGTCATACCGTTTTTCTCTGCCTCTAACCATCGCCCAGCGCATACACACAACTATCTCCCGGTACTAAACCTTTAAAATTAAACGCAGGAGCAGGGGTAGTTAAATTATTACCTTTAGATTTTGAATATTCTAAAAACTCCTGCCAAGTTTCAATACAAACTGTATGAGAACCAAAGTCATCTTTACATGTATTACATGCTCCATCTCTGCAGAACCCAGTAATTGGGTCTACTCCACAGATTACTAATCTTTCACCAAATACGTTAATTGGCTCATCCATTTTAATCATTTTAGTACTTTTGTTCCATAACTCTCTTAACACCATCATTTAACTGCTATGGCCACCATTTAGGGCTGATACGTTTCAATGCAAGCTTTTTGCGCTTTGCCAATAGAATAAGAATAAGGTAAAGAGAGACAAGAAAGAATCCACCGACATAAGCGCTAGTGATTATGATGAGAACCCCAGTGTTAGCAAAGTGATGTACGTTAGATTGGCCTACGAAGTTCTGAAGAACTTCGGGGCGAGAACAAATTCATAAGTTTAAAAAATCAGCGATTATTTTATCAGTGTCCCTGTTTCATTGCTTACATGACCTGTTAGCCAGTTGTCTTATTACTTATCTTATTAGTTATAAATAATGAACATGATGTATGAGTCAGTATTTATATAAACTTTTGTTAAATATGGGTTTTATATATCTTCCTTATAAGGTATATATTTCAAAAAAATATTTGGACATTGCCAGTGAATAGGTTACTGAGAGAGGTTGTTTATCCCCTACCATCAGAGACAGATTTAGTATTCACTACTGTAAATCAGATACTTACAGGGCAGTAGTCCAATGTCAGAGGATCGTTTGTGTTTACCGTGTCAACACCAGCAATATTTGCGTAAAACCCTCACCTAAACCCTCAATGAACACCCCATAAAAGGCCTATAAGACAGCTTTTGAGGGCACTTTAACTGACTAATTATATGGGCCTCATAAGATATGTTGTCTCATGCTAAATAATACCTCAGGTACACACAGCCCTACTTTAAGGAGTAGGCAGGTCCACAACCCATAGGGGCGTTATTATTTATGGCCTCTGCAATACACGAGAAATTTCAAAAGTGTATACCACTTGCTAGTTACACTTGAGGATAGGCCTCGTATTCAGTGGTATTGAGTGTATTTGTTGTGTGTGAATACAGTGAGGTGCTCGAGTTAGGCATTTAAGGCATTAGAAGGAAACTAAGCGTTACAAGTACCCTATTACATGTGTAATATTTGAAGTGGATATATGGTAATTAAAGAGCTTGTTAGCGCTAATAAAATGAGGATAAAGGTATCTAAATAATTAGTTAACTTATTTTGTTAAGCATAGAGTTGGAGGTAACATTATTTACATAAAGCATTCAAATAGATGTGTTCTAATGCTATTCTATTACTAAAAAATACACCAAAGGCTGTATATGGAACTGACATTTGACGAGGCCTTGCAAAAGGCTGCTGATGCCCATAAAGATGGGCAGGTCCAAGAAGCAGGCCGGCGCTATAAAGACATACTTAAGGCACAACCTAAACACCCTGATGCTAATCATAATATGGGGACTTTGGCTATCGGTGTTGATAAAGCACAAGAGTCATTACCGTTCTTTAAAACAGCCTTAGAGGCCAATCCAAGTATAGGTCAATACTGGTTAAGTTACATTGATGCTTTGATTAAGCTAGATCGAATAGCTGATGCGAAAGATGTGTTCGATCAGGCTAAAGATAAAGGAGCTAAAGGTGAGGCTTTTGACCACTTGGAGAAACGACTTGCAGAGTCAACAGTCAATTCGTGGCACCCTTCATCAGGTCAATTACAGGTTATTATCAACCTTTTCAATCAAGGGTTAATGCAGAGTGTTTTATCTGAGAGCACTCAAATGCTGAAGCTATACCCTCAGTCATTTGTTCTTTACAATCTTTTAGGAGCTGCCAATGCAAGTTTGATGCACTACGACGAAGCTATAAACAGCTATCAGCAGGCTCTAAAGGTTAAGCCTGATTATGCTGATGCATATAACAATATGGGTATTGCCCTACAGGATAAAGGTAATTTAGAGGCTGCTATAGATAGCTACAAACAAGCTGTAAAGATTAAGTCTGATTATGCTGATGCCTTTTATAATATGGGTAATGCCCTGAAGGATAAGGGTGATCTAAATTCCGCCATAGACAGCTACCAGAAGGCTCTAAACTTTAATCCTGATTATGCTGAAGCATATGACAATATGGGTAATGCTCTAAAGGATAAGGGTGACATCGAGGCGGCCATAGACAGCTACAAAAAGGCTCTAAAGATCAAGCCTGTTTGTGCTGAAGCATACTGTAAAATTGGCGTTCTCCAAAAGAACCAGGGTGATCTAGATGCTGCCAAAGACAGCTTCAAAAAGGCTTTAAAGATCAATCCTGATTATGCTGAGGCCTATTACAATATGGGCAATGCCCTGAACGATAAGGGCGATCTCGATGCCGCTTTAGGCAGTTACCAAAAGGCTTTAAAGTTCAAGCCTGACTATGCTGAGGCCTATTATAATATGGGTAATACCCTTAAGGATAAGGGTAACTTAGAGGCCGCTATAGATAGTTATCAACAGGCTTTAAAGATTAAGCCTAATAATGCAGGTGCCTATAACAATATGGGTATTGCTCTGCAGAATAAGGGCGATTTAGATGCTACCATAGACTGCTACAAAGAGGCTCTAAAGATTAAGCCTGATTATGCTGATGCATATAACAATATGGGTAATGCCCTGAAGGATAAGGGTGACCTAAAGGCCGCTGTAGTTAGCTACCAAAAGGCCCTAAAGATCAAGCCTGACTTTGCAGAGGCCTATTACAATATAGGTAATGCTCTGCAGGAAAAGTGTGAGCTGGACGCTGCTTTATACAGCTACAAGAAAGCTCTCAAGATCAAACCTGATTATGCTGAGGCAATTTCGCAGGCGCAGCATGTTGCTGCCCTAATGGTGGATTGGGATTATGTTGCAAGTATAAAAAATGATTTATTGGTTACTGAACTTAAGGGAAACGTAACTGTTTATGGGCTTTTGGCTGTTGTGGATGAGCCAACTCTGCATCTTGAAAAAACTACTGCGTTGGTCACAGAAAAATTCAACTATACGCCTCAATATAGCCATAGCGTTTTGCAAAAGTATAAACGTATTAAAATAGGTTATTTTTCAAGTTATTTTCGACAGCATCCCGTTAGCGTGCTCAGCGCCCAAATTCTGGAAATGCATGACAGAGAGCAATTTGAAACGTATGCCTTTCATTATGGCCGAGACAATAGTGATGACTACAATCTACGAATGCGAGAAACTTTTGACCATTTTATAAATGTTTCTAAAATGTCTGATAAAGACATTGCTGAATTGGCCTTTGAAAAGGGAATAGATATTGCTATCGAATTTAACGGATTTATGTCGGATGGCCGGATTGGTATATTAGCTCATCGTCCTGCGCCCATACAGATAAACTATTTAGCTTACCCTGGAACTATGGGAGCTGCTTTCTACGATTACATCGTAGCTGATGAAACCATCATTCCAGAAACCCAAAAGTGCAACTATTCTGAGAATATTATTTACCTACCGAATTGTTATATGCCACAGGACAACACTCGGCAGATTTCTCAAAAACAGATTTCACGAATTGATTATAACCTGCCCGAAATAGGCTTTGTATTTTGCTGTTTCAATAATAGCTTTAAGATTAGTCCGAGAGAATTTGATATTTGGATGAGACTGCTCAGCCAAATAGATGGAAGTGTTTTATGGCTCCTAAAAACTAATAAATGGGCTAAGACTAATTTAAGAAATGAAGCGCTAAAAAGGGGGATTAATCCAGACCGTTTGGTGTTCGCAAATAATTTGGAGCTTGATGAACATCTGTCGAGGCTGCGTCTGGCAGATTTATTTTTGGATACTTTCAATTTCAATGCTCATACGACGGCAAGTGATGCTTTATGGGCTGGCCTTCCTGTTGTAACAAAGATGGGCAATGGTTTTGCTGCAAGAGTGGCTGGAAGCTTGCTAACTTCAATTGAGATTCCTGAACTAATCACAATTTCAGATGAAGATTATGAAGCTTTGGCGTTAAGCTTAGCTATTGATCCTCAGAAACTCACGATGATAAAGAATAAGTTATCAGTTAAACGAAAATCTGCGACTCTTTTTGATACAGAGACTTATACAAAAAATTTGGAGAAGGCTTACATAAAAGCCCATAAGCTTTTCGTAGACGGACTGCCACCTTCTGAGTTCAAAGTTTGATGGAAAAGTTGACCGTGATACTTCCAGCCGCTGGTAAAGGTACGAGGCTTAATTTACCTTATCCGAAAGAAATACTTCGATTAAACAGTGAAAAGGCTTTAATCGATTACAGCTTTGATTTATTCAATGGCCTGAAGCATGACGAGGTCGAGTTTGTGGTAATTATTAATGAAGAAAAGTCGGAGATCATTAAATATCTATCCAAATACAAATCTAAATATAATATAAGCTTCACATATCAGAAACCTGATGAGTATGAATACACTGGCGCCATTAAAAGCGCTATGCATCTCTTTGGTGACAAGAATATTGTACTACTTCCTGACACGCTCTTAACACTCTCCAAAAACGTCAACCTTGCCAATTTAGTAAGTCTTCGTTTAAAAGAGGATAGCTTTACATTTTTATTCAAGTCAGAAACTAGCGAAAAAATGTTAAGAACAAAAGGATGCCTCAAGCTCGACGATTACTCAAGAGTGTTAGCTTATGAAGATAAACCATCTCAAAATATTTCTGGCTTCAACGGGTACTGGTGCGCGTTCGCTTTCAAAAAACAGGTTTTTGATGAGTGTATCTCCTTTATGGAGCAAAGTACCTTAAAACTCGAACAGCCCCAAATAAGTATTGAGCAGACACCTATTTTTAGGAGTAAAGTTATTGAAGTTGAAGATTATAAAGATTTAGGAACTTGGGCAGAAATAGGTAATGTGCTTTCTAAAAATTAAAATCTCTAAGGTACAAATTCATTTCACGTTAGGTGGATTTTTTGATGGGGTGATGTCAGGTGTTGGTTAGGTGGAGTATTTGAGGAGTAACGGTGTAGACGGAATGTGGCTTTATTACGTCACTTCCTGATACTAGCGCCAAAGCCCTTGAATGTAGTTACTTTTAACCATTCGATAGGCCTCAACATGGCATTAAATGTATGTAATTCTTGAGAGCAGTTTCAATAATTCTAAACAGTAAAGCTAAACACAGCACTTCTCTCGTAAAATAACTCCACTGACAGACTCCATAATAAGGTGTCTAAAAAAAGCCTGTCTGGGCACTATAACTGACTGATGCTACGACTATAAAGATGAGCTATCTCACTCTCAACACTACTATTCACTTAGTCACTTGAGAAGTCCTGATAAGTGGTTGGAATATATATTGTAATTCACTCCAGACCTATGGAACGGTAGACATTTATGATGATACAAATCCCACTAAGTATTCTGCTTACACTTACTTGAAGGGTCATATTTATTGCGTTTCTCGGGACATTCCTGCAGGCTTAAGAAATTACTACAGAAAGGCCCGCGCAATTCAATCTCTACTCACAACTAATTGCAGTTATGCTGTGCATTCCTCGGGTTTATTATCTCTGCGTTTAAAAGACTATTAGCATGATCTGAGACTGCGAAATACTTCGCCTTCATCCACTCAATTGTTGACCTGTGAACCCCTAGAGGGCAGCTCAACAGTCATAACCTATAACTCTATTTGAGTGCTAAAGGGGTTAGCAGGGTAGACATGTTCTTTCGTGCTGCAGGATGCAACATTGATTATTTATCACAGGCACCCTCCAGCCCACTCAAAGTATCATCAATTCCCATTGAATTATCCCTCCGTCACTAAATTCATAAGGCATCTTACATTGTAACTTTACACCTATGTCCTGACCAAAGTGGTCTCTGAACGCCTTAGCCATTAACTTCTGTAGGCCCTCCTGATAACATTGATGCATCGTATATGAATCGAGTGAAAAGTGCTCATTGATGTGTGGTTTTTAGGCGTCTATAACTATTGATGGCGTTTTGACCGACTGGCATATTGGGGTTGGTGAAAAGGGCTCTTCCATGAGCTGCTACTGTAAGAATACTATTGTTTTAGACGTAAAAAAGCGTGCTCACCGAATCCCCTAAAAACTAATACAATGCTTATATTGAAAAATAAATTCAATAGTGAGTTAAAATAAATATTAACAACATGCACGACATTGCGTTTAGGGGGTTAAATGGAACAAACTATCGAACAAGCACTGAAGCAGGGTTTCACTGCGCATAATAAAGGTAATCTGCAGGAAGCAGAGCGAGTTTACAAGGCGGTATTGCGAAGCCACCCAAAGCATCCAGAAGCGTGTCATAATTTAGGACTTATAGCTATTTATGCAAATCAGATAGAGGTGGCACTGCCGTTGTTTAAAACGGCTCTGGAAGTAAATCCAATGATAGAGCAGTTTTGGTTAAGTTATATTGATGCACTTGTTAAAGCTAACCAGTTAAAGGATGCTAAACAAACAATTAAAAAGGCTAAAAAGAAAGGATTTGATGCTAAAAAACTACTAGCATTACTTTCACAGACCAAAGGGGTCGCCGACATTAAAGTGCCATCCCATCAACAACTCAGTAAGCTCTTAGAGCAATATCAATATGGACGATATGACGATGCTGAAAAGTTAGCACGCTCCCTTTCTATAAAATTTCCATGTCATAATTTCAGTTGGAAGATACTTGGAGCAGTGCTAAAGCAAACAGGCATGGTGTCTGAAGCAGTATTCGCCGGAGAAAAATCAGTTGAGATTAATCCTAAAGATGCCGAAGCCCACAATAATTTGGGAGTCACGCTTCAAGAACTAGGAAGATTAGTCGAGGCTGAAGTAAGCTGTAAGCAAGCGATAGCATTGAAACCTGATTATGCCGAAGCCCATAGCAACTTGGGTTTCACGTTGCAAAAACTGGGCAGATTAGACGAGGCTGAGGCAAGCTATACCCAAGCGATATTATTAAAACCTAACTTTGCCGAAGCCCACTACAACTTAGCTAATACGCTGCATGAGCTGGGCAGATTAGACGAGGCTGAAGCAAGCTATAAGCAAGCTATAGCATTAAGACCTGACTTAGATGGAGCACATATCAACTTGGGCAACGTGCTTAAAAAACTTGGTAGATTAGAAGAGGCTGAAGCAACATATACACAAGCGATAGCATTGGAATCCGACTTAGCCGAAGCCCACAACAACTTGGGTGTCACGCTCCAAAAGCTGGGTAGATTAGAGGAGGCTGAAGCAAGATATAAGCAAGCGGTAGCATTGAAACCTGACTATGCCGATGCCCACAACAACTTGGGTGACACACTCAAAGAACTTGGCAGATTGGATGAGGCTGAAGTAAGCTGCAAGCAAGCGCTAGCACTGAAACCTGACTTAGCTGAAGCCCACAACAACTTGGGTGTCGTTCTTAAAGAACTGGGTAGATTAGAAGAGGCTGAAGCAAGCTATACCCAAGCGATAGCGCTTAAACCTAACTTTGCCCTAGCCCACATTAACTTGGGTAGAGTTCTTTATAATATGGGTTATAAGCATTTAGCGTTAGAAAGCATAGAGAAAGCAGATCACATCGATCCTCAATCAAAAGAGTCTAGGTTAATATTAAGTGTCATAAATTCAAGAAAGTCTCATAAGCCAAGTGGGTCTTTTTTTGGTGATGCAAGCAAAATAAGTACTTTTAGAGGATTAACGTCAAATCCACTTATTTTAAACAGAGTGGTGGAGGCAGATCTTATCTCCTACATTTACGGAATGAGTTCTAGAGCATTGGACAAAACAATAGATACCCGTTTCGGAAATGGTAGGTGCTCACCAGACTTTAACTTATTTGAAGATACTAGTTCTATTATAAAAAATGTAGCAGAAGATCTAACGAGAATTATAATGGAAGCTGTTAAATCAGAAATATATATAAGTGAATCTTTCTTTAATATTGTTGGTGCTGGAGGAGGTATAAATCCTCATAATCATATTAGCGATTTAGACAAAGATTTCGGGTTGGATTTACGTAAGAAAAAGTATGCTTTGCAGTATTATCTTTCTGTAGGAGATCAAAATTGTAGTGAACCAGGTGTGTTAAAACTTTACGAACCTGTCGAAGATATTCTCCCATGTAAAGGTATGATAACGATCATTTCCGCAAGTAGGGCGCACTCTGCAGTGTATGATGGTAAAACAGATAGAGTTATGATTGGCGTTAATTTTTATAGCATGTGACATTCTCTTATCTGGCAATTTTCAAAATTTTTTAAATTCACCTTTATTTAGACCATTGATGCCGCTCAGTTTAGGCAGTGGTTATAAGAGAAGGGACTTAGCATAAGTTTTGTGCAGAGAACGTTCGGAGTCAGCAGAGTAATCACTAATTAGCTATCTCTGAACTTAGATTTGCCATAAAAAATAACTTTATTAGCATCTAACTGCCAATAATCCTTACGGCAATAAAAGCTAAGAAAAACAACTCAGCTTTTAAGTTGGTCTTCTTTTAGCTAATCATGTTGAGTTATTTAGACAAAGTATTTAAAAACAACAGTTTCATATGTTAATCTCTTAAAAACAAACACACTAAGGGTTAATTTGTGGAACTGAGATTAATTGTAGCGCCCAAGCCTGCTATTGAAGCACATAAATCTGGCCAAATTGACGGCTCCCAGAGCTTTTGTGAAGTAATATTGAGAGTAAAGCTCAACCAGCCTGATGTTAATCATAATTTTGGTCTTTTAGAGGCTAGTTTGGGAGAGATCCAACGGGAATTACCATTCTTTAACTTAGCACTAAAGGCGAACCTCATTAAAGATCAATTTTGGTTAACCTATATTGATTCTTTGATTCAATTAGACCAAATCGCTGAAACCCAACCTTTGTTTGGTCAAGCTAAGGGCAATGTAGCCAGCGGTGAAGCTTTTGAGCAACTGGAACAAAGACTAAATGAGCTAAATGGAAAGCAGGTAGCAGCTGATCCCAAATTAATGGTCAGAACCAAGTGAGGCCTAATGTCTTAGACAGTTTAAAACTTGATCAAGCGACAAGACTTGCAAAGAAGAAAGCCAAAGAAGGAGCTCCTGAGGACTCTATACGTATTTATAATGATATTCTTAATAGATTTCCAAAGAACAAAAGAGCTCTTGATGGGATTAAGTCACTTTCGGATGGGTTTAATAGTAACGGGTCAAAGGTCAAAGAGCCCCCGCAAGACCAACAACAGCGTTTGATCAAACTCTATCAGCAAGGGCAGCTTCAACAGGCTTTGAACAGTGCCAAGAAATTATTGTTGCAGTTTCCTAACTCACTGATGCTCTACAATATTCAAGGCGCTGTTAATACAGGGTTGGGTCAGCTTGATTCTGCTGTCGATAGCTACAAACAGGTTCTAAAGATCAAGCCAGATTATGCTGAAGCTTACTATAATATGGGTAATGCCCTGAAGAATAAGGGTGATTTAGAGGCCGCTATAGATAGCTACAAACAGGCCGTAAAGATTAAGCCTGACTATGCTGATGCTTTTAACAATATGGGCGTTGTCCTGAATGATAAGGGCGACATAGAGGCCGCTATTAATGTCTACAAACAGGCTCTTAAGATTAAGCCTGACTCTACTGATGCCTATTACAATATGGGCATAGCTTTAAAGAAAAAGGGTGACCTTGAGTCGGCCATAGAAAGCTTCAAAAAGGCTCTAAATATCAAGCCTGACTTTGCTGAGGCCTATTACAATATGGGTAATGCCCTAACGGATAAGGGTGATCTAGAGGCCGCTATAGAGAGCTACAAACAGGCCATAACAATCAAGCCTGACTTTGCTGAGTTTTATAACAACATGGGTATTGCCCTGAAGAGTAAGGGTGACCTAGGGGCCGCTATAGACAGCTACAAACAGGCCATAAAGTTCAAGCCCGACCATGCTATTGCCTATAACAATATGGGTGTTGCCCTGGGTGAAAAAGGTGATCTGGATGTTGCAATAGACAGCTTTAATCAGGCTCTAAAATTTAATCCTGAGAGTGCGGAGGCCCATAATAATAGAGGGGGTGCTTTAAAAGACAAGGGTAAGTTAGACTCAGCTATAGTCAGCTTCAAGCGAGCTATAAAGATCAAGCCTGATTTTGCTATCGCCTATAACAATATGGGCGTTGCCCTGGGTGAAAAAGGTGATCTGGATGTTGCAATAGACAGCTTCAATCAGGCTTTAAAAATTAATCCTGAAAGTGCGGAAGTCTTTAATAATAAAGGGGGTGCCCTAAAAGACAAGGGCAAGTTAGGTTCAGCTATAGACAGCTTCAAGCAAGCTATAAATATCAAGCCTGATTGTTTTGATGCATTTTACAACTGGTCCCTTTGCCATCTCATGCAAGGTAATATGGAAAAAGGATTCAATTTTTATGAGTCGCGCCTAAAAAAAAATAAACCGACTGCTACTCCCGCTAGAGCCAACCTTATTTGGGATGGTGAAAAGAGCTTAAGAGGCAAACGTTTTGTCATCTATGAAGAGCAAGGGTTGGGGGATGTTATCCAGTTCTGCAGGTACTTGCCACTTCTTGAACAAAGGGGAGCGGATATTACCTTTAAAGTAAAGTCAAATTTACACGCTCTTTTGCACACCATGGATAGTAAAAGCAGGCTTGTGATGAGCCGTCCAGAAGAACATGAAATTGACTTTGAAACACCATTGATGAGTCTTCCTCATCTCTTGAGCACCAGTTTAGAAACAATTCCTGCCGCGACCCCTTACTTATTTGCAGGCCAAGAGAAAATTCAAACTTGGGGTGAGAGAGTTAGTAAGGATAGGTTCAAGATTGGTATCTGCTGGCAGGGCAACAAAAGCAATAAGATTGACGTTGGCAGGTCTATTCCACTGTCACTTTTTGAGGGCATTTCTAGAATCCCAAATGTAGAGTTGATCAGCCTTCACAAGGGTGAGGGTGAAGCCCAAATTCCTGGTATTGACTTTGATGTGACCACATTGGGGCATGATTTTGATGCAGGCCAGGATGCATTTCTCGATACAGCTGCGGTTATGATGAACTGTAATCTGATCATTACGTCTGACACAGCGGTTGCTCATCTAGCCGGTGCAATAGGCCGACCAACATGGGTTGTACTAAAACAGTTCCCTGATTGGCGTTGGATGTTAGATCGGCATGACAGCCCTTGGTATCCAACGATGACTTTATACCGGCAAAAATTCCTAGGAAATTGGGTTGATGTTTTTGATACTATCGAATGGGACTTGCGCACTATGCTAAAACAAAAAAGGCACCAAAAATGAATAGACCTCAAGCTCCTATCAAACAAGTCACCAAAATAAATAGCCCTCAAGCCCCCATCTCTTGGGGTGAATTGTTTGACAAGATAACGATTCTTCAAATTAAATTGGATAACCTTACGTTAAAAAACGCTCTCGAAAATGTTGAACAGGAATTAAAAAAACTCCAATCTATACTGACTCAATATTGTCCCAAGGAGATGGAAGCGACGCAACTTGAGGGTGAGTTGCGGCAAATCAATCAGCACCTTTGGGATATTGAAGACAAAATCAGAGACAAAGAAAGGAACAATTCTTTTGATGATGAGTTTATTCAACTCGCTCGCAGTGTTTATATTACTAATGATGAACGCTCTCGTATCAAAAGAAAAATTAATGATTTGTTTGGATCAGAACTTATAGAAGAAAAATCATACGCCAAATACTAAGCCTTAATGTAACTTAGTCAGTATTGACATGCACTGGAATGTGCTTCCAAGGTTGTTTTAAAAAAATGGCAATGAATTTTGGGTCTTGCCGATACCAGTAGCCACCACACCCAGGTTATGGGAGTTTTCCGTTTGGCTAATCGTCAAGATAATCAAATGCACCATTTAAGAACGGTTTAAACTTTTTCCATTCTTGGGAACTATTTTGGTAAACCTTTTGCCTAACTTGCGTGTTAGATGCTGTAGCAACACTCCTTCTATTATGTTGAGGTGACAAACATTTGCTTTCCCAATCCAAACCAAGATGCTGGATAAGTTTTTTTGTCTCGTCATCTTGATTATCGGTAAGTAACTCATAGTCAACATTATAAATTCTGTTAGGAAGCTTTATCTCCCAAAATTCCATTAGATTTTGGTAGAGTGCATAATATGTAAGGACGTCATCGAGGCCGTAACAGTAACCAAGAGACCTGGATGTAAAGTATTGCTTATAATTTCCCCAGCATACTGCAGTGGGGTTTCTTTTGACGTGTACTATTTTAGCTTCAGGAAATGCAGCAGCAAGTAATCCTATAAAACGAAAGTTTTGAGGCAGCTTGTCTGTAACAAACAGATTACCGTTGGAAACATTTTGTAGTTTTGTTAAATATTTATTTCTAAAGTTCAGCAAGGCTTCAGCATTTGAGTCAGATACACCTCGCGCTATCGACGCGCCAAACTGATCTGCAAAAGTTAACTCACCTGCCCCCACGACTTGCGAATGAGAAGAAATTATTTGTTCAACTAAAGTTGTTCCCGAACGCGGCATTCCAACAATAAAAATTGGTATTAGGTTCTTTGATAATTTGTCAGGCCCTAACGTCTTTCTTACTATTCGCGGGTAGTTAGATTTAATCTGCTTGAACAGTTCTACATCTTGATTAACATCGTAGTTCAACAGCTTTTTACGCAGTGCATTACCCTCACTATAATGCGAAAAGGCTTGTTCAAAATCGCCTAAATCCTCACAAGCCTTGGCTAAGCCAAAATTAATATGGCAACGCTGCTCTTCTGAAATATTTTCATCAAGATATAGCTCCTGCATTTTTAAATACTGTTCATCCTGTGCATCACATTTTTTTAATGTTGTAATATGCCGATGGGCTTCGGCTAAGTCAGGTTTTAATGTTATCGCTTGTGTGTAGCTTGCTTCAGCCTCGTCTAATCTGCCCATCTCTTGCAAAATGACACCCAAGTTGATGTGGGCTTCAGGGTAATCAGATTTCAACGATATTGCTTGCCTATAGCTTGCTTCAGCCTCATCTAATCTGCCTAGCTCTTTGAGTGTGACACCTAAGTTACTGTGGGCTTCAGCTAAGTCAGGTTTCAATGCTATCACTTGCGTGTAGCTTACTTCAGCCTCATCTAATCTGCCTAGTTCTTTGAGTGTGACACCCAAGTTGTAGTGGGCTTTGGCATAGTCAGGTTTAAACGCTATCGCCAGCGCATAGCTTGCCTCAGCCTCGTCTAATCTCCCCTTTGCTGTGAGTGTAATACCCAAGTTATAGTGGGCTTTGGCATAGTCAGGTTTAAACGCTATCGCTTGTTTGTAACTCGCTTCAGCCTCATCTAATCTACCCAGATCTTTTAGTATGTTACCCAAATTATAGTGGGCTTGGATAAAGTCAGTTTTCAACGCTATCGCTTGCCTAAAGCTTGTTTTAGCCTCATTTAACCTGCCCAGCTCTTTGAGTAGTTTACCCAAGCTTAAGTGAGCTTCAGCATAGTCAGGTTTTATTGCTATCGCTTGCGTGTAGCTTGCTTCAGTCTCTTCTAATCTACCCAGTTCTTTTAGCGCGATACCCATGTTGAAGTATGCTTCGGCATAATCAGGTTTCAATGCTATCGCTTGCGTGTAGCTCGCATAAGCCTCCTCTAATCTGGCCAATTCTTGGAGCGTGTTACCCAAGTTGTTATAGGATTCGGGGGAGTCAGGTTTCAACGCTATCGCTTGTGTATAGCTTGCTTCAGCCTCCTCTAATCTGCCCAGTTCTTGGAGCGTGTTACCTAAGTTGTTATGGGCTATGGGGAAGTCAGGTCTCAACGTTACTGCTTGCCTTAAGCTTATCTCAGCCTCTTCTAATCTATCCAGTTCTTGAAGCGTGATACCTAAGTTATTGTGGGCTTCAGCGTCTTGAGGACTTAATACGGTTGCTTTTTGACTGGGAACTAACGACTCAAGAACTCTGCCAGTTTGTTTGAGCAAAGCGCCCAGTACTTTCCAGCCAAGTTGATATTTTGGGAATTTTTGAGTGACTATTACAGCCAATTTCTCAGCTTCGTCATACCTACCGTTTTGATAGTGTCCTAAAAGATTATCTACCTGTGATTGTGAAGGACTTGAACTATTAGCATTTTTGCCCCCTACCTGCTTACTTTTCTGTTTATTTGCAGCAATCTTCTTACGCTTTTCTTTGAGTGTAAGACTTTTCTTTTTCTCAGGTGATTTAGGAAGTGCTGATTGCGTTATTTTTTTGAGTTGGGCTTCTAAAGCATCAACCTTATCCCACACCAATCCCAGCTTTCTAGACTGTTCAAGAACTACCTTGGCTGTTTTCAGTTGCTTTGCTTGGATAAGGGTGTCGATGTAACTGAGCCAAAACTTTTCTATCTTTGGATTAGCTTCGAGAGCAGTTTTAAATAATGGCAAAGCTGCCTCGACTTGATTAACAGAGACAGCTATTACCCCTAAGTTATGATTGGCATCAGGGTGCAAGGGCTGAGCTTGCAAGATAGCCCGATATAGACGTTCGGCTTCTTGAAGCTTGCCTTCTTTGTGTGCTGCAACACCTTGCTGCAGTGCTTGTTCAATCGTTAGTTCCATTCAATTCTCTACAGCCCTACTTCGTAAACGCTGTAAGTATCTGTTTTGATTTGTCATTACATACATATTACATCTTATTTCTTGTTGTAGCATTGTAATGATTTTTAGAGGATTCAGATAGCTCGCTTTTTTAACGTCTAAGAATACAAGTGTTCTTTTGCTGGCATTTCATTGAAGAGCATCTAGCCCCAGCCTCACTATGCCAGTCAGTCACAATGTCATTGGGAATTATAGACAGCTGAAAACTGTGCATTAATGAGTATTTTCCAAACGCTGATTAAATACTTTGTTGGTTGGGTCACAGTTTTTGGGGAGTGGTGGTTTTGATGGCAGTTCGAACTGCGTGGTTCGCAGCGAAAAAGAGACCCATTCACAGATTCATTTAACTTTATTCTACCTGGCTATAATTTACGACCACTAGAAATGTCCGGTGCCATAGGAATAGAACAACTTAAAAAAATACCTAGTATCATTAAAGAGCGACAGAAAAATGGAGCGTTATTTAAATCCAAAATGGCAGGACACCCTAAGTTTATTATCCAACAAGAAATCAGTAAAAGCAGTTGGTTTGGGTTTAGCCTTATATTACGGAAAGAATTTGAAAACCAACGGGAATTTGTAGCAAATCAACTTAAAAATCTAGGATTTGAGTGTCGGCC
>Ga0115005_10002061_pt1 | contig 16050 bp, 3 predicted proteins | sample ArcOceMetagenome_FD_87163 | JGI IMG/M metagenome (GOLD analysis project Ga0115005, IMG submission 87163) | Marine eukaryotic phytoplankton communities from Arctic Ocean - Arctic Ocean - Greenland ARC118M Metagenome | ecosystem: Environmental > Aquatic > Marine > Oceanic | place: Arctic Ocean... | reverse complement strand
GCTAGCTAGTCTACCCAACGTGCGACGCCTAACAAATCAGTTGTTGGCGACTTTTAACTCGAATGGCTGGCCCGAGGTCTCAATCGAGAGACCGCGGTTCAACCACACCGATCCAGCTGTAGCGAAAGACCAATACCGGTCGCTACTTTACTCTATCGGACCGCAACTCGGTCCTAACCGTCGACAACCCAACTCCCCGGTTGGTTGTGAGACTCTTCAAAGAGGTGTGACCACCTCGTTTTCTTCGGGTTTCAGCTTCTTCCGGACAACAGTGGAATCTCTCGAGGCCACGCTCTCCTGGCCATGACGCCACAAGGAGCACGCGACACACAAGAGAAAACCCAAAATTTCCTCTCTGATCCCTCTGCCGCCACCGAGGGAATGGCACCCTCACAGGGAGGCCTCTCCCTGCACAAATATAAACACACAAAAAAGGCCCACGCGCACCCCCGCACGCATGGCCCTTCCCATACCGCCCCCTCCTGTCCGCCCCTCGGGGCTACCCTCCAAGCCCCCTAGGCCGTACAGGATACACTCAAACTTGGCCCGCCCACTGCCTAGGCATGCCCCCACGGCAGCCCGGGCAGTGTTTAGCCGATCGCTACATAGCCCCCCTACTCCGAAGGACGCTCGTCCCCGAGTGTCACTCAGCTCCTGCTGCTGAGTTCGTGCGACACTGGTCCTCAGATAGGAGCACGGTCAGGTAGGCAGATTCTTGCAGAAGGCTTCTTGTCAAATTGACATGACTCCCTGCCATCTGTCGGGGGCTCACTCATACTACATGGCTAGCATGTGCCGTTTCGTGGTGTGCCCGCGAACTATCCTCCTTATTAGCTCCTTCTGTTAGCCGTTTCAATACGGAACACGTAGAACTCGTACGCGATCGTCACTTGACGAATGCTTCAACCAAGCGCCCGCCTACATCTCTGACTCCTGTGCGGCTTCACCCTATCTCACAGCCTGTGCTTCATATGGTTGAAATCCGCCGTCAGAGCTTGTTGGCCTTACCAGCTACTGAGTAATAATTCTGAATTCTCAAGTCGATTGCCTTCGCAACCGTTCCTCTCGCTCACTAGGGAACGAGAGGGCAGCGAGCGCGATGCGCGCGCCCGCCTTGATGTGCCGGCGCAGATACTCATCCACCATGGCACATACCTTTCGCGGCACCTTGCCACCACTTTCCATCATAAAGTGAGGCACCACGAACTCAATGTCAGTCTTATCCACCTGACCTCTTCTCCGCTGTAGATGCGGCAGCCTCTCCCTCTTGGGCTTGACATAAGACAGCCCTCGATTGCGCTCGTCAAAATATTCTGGATGATGAGGAGACAAGACAAGCGGCTCATCCCACTTCTTGACCGAGTGCTTCCTCGACCGCAGGTGGTACCAGAGCTCTGCTGTGCCATTCTCCAGGTCCAGCGCCAAAACCTCAGCTACCCGTAACCAAGTCACTTCATCGTCCTTAAACCGGAACACTGCATATCCCGGCACTCGAACCTTTTCCCAAACGTCACCTTCAATCAAGGTTACATCGCGCTGCCCCGCCAAGCTTGCACCTCCAGGCAAAGCGGCATCTTCCAAGTCCAATACATCCGCGGTTGACGGCACCCTCAAACGAGCAATCTGAGAGATATGCACTGGTCTCGGTTTGAGCTGACCTGTCTCCGGGTGCTCGAGCTGATACGTGGCGGGCGTGAGCTGGCGCGTGACGCGATACGGCTCGTTGCGCAGCTTCAGCTTGCTGATCTCACCTAGCACCGCCTCGTTTCCTTCTGCATCGGCAATGCCCCTCCGAGCCGTCAGCCGTTTGAAGTATCGAACCATCTCCCCAGGCTGAAACTTCTCCTCAATCCGGCTCTGGTTGAACTGTTCTCGGTTCTTACTGAGACTTCTGGCGCGAGCCGCACTAACTGCCTCTTCCGCCATGTTGAGCTTCGAGATAATCTCGCGCGAATGATCCTCAAGAGACGCGTAGGGAACCGTCGATACTGACAGACCTTCGGAATCCATGAAGGCCGTGTCGATTGGTGTAAGAGGTTGTCGTCCAGTAGTCACCAAGTACGGACTGAGATTCGTGCCTGGTATGTACTTACGGTTGTACGCGAACTCGATAAACTTGACGTACTCGAACCAGTCGCAACGGCGCGCACCGGGTGCATTCACGAGATTCCTCAAAGTTTCACCAATGTAACGGTTCACCCGCTCTGTATAGTTGCTCTGAGGATGCAACGGAGGAGTGTAGCACAACTTGATCCTCCAAAGCCGACAAAGCTCCTTCAGCAACTGATTGTCGAACTCAGTACCATTGTCAGTCAGCACCGCACGTGGAGGTCCCCATTCCAGCAGGATGCGACGCAAGAAAACCTCGTAAATGGTTTCTGCGCGCTTGTCCGCAATCGTCTCGAGCCAGATCCTATGAGAGAACGGATCCACAATAACGAAAATGTGAACTGGTTGCCCCTTCTTGCCCTTGCTAACAGACATGAGAGGACCCATGAGATCCATGCACACCATGGACAGAGTCGAGTGATAAGAGTTTCCCACCAAATAACCCTGCCGACTGGGCTGAGTCCCTTTTGCAAGCTGGCACGGGACGCACTCCGCCACATAGCGGCGTACCTCGACCTCCATTTTGTGCCAGAAATACTTGTCTGCGATGTCCTTGTATGTCCCCTCAGCCCCTTTATGCGCCCCCCAGATGCTGTTGTGCATATTGTGAAGCACTGCAGATCGTAAAGGCTCGGGCACAAATGGACGCGCCGAGTCGTATCCCTCGCGAGCGTCTCCCGCCTCAGTCACGCGATGCAAAACACCATCATAAACTGCCCAGTAGCGGGAGTGACGGTCCTTATTGTTGGAGCCCTCATCCTCCTGCTTCAACTTCTGAATCATGTCCTGGCAAAACTTGCACTTCCGCTGCTCCACCTGCAGTTGCTTTTGGGTCAGCAAAACCGGCCTCAAACTGTCTGGCAAATCATGACGCCCTGCCGGCTCCTCATAGCCGTCCTCACTGTCATCGTCATCAAACACCGATCTCACCGCAAACACCTCCGCACCAGGCTCAGCAACAACAGTCTGCTCACAGAGGTTCACCTCGAACAGCCCATCTTCTAGCTGAACCACCAATAGCTCCGTCCCGCTGACCTTCGTGCCAAACAGGGCCTCCGAGTTGATGATGGTTGCTGGCATCTCCTCGTCGTCCTCGCGCCACTGTGTGTCGCGCTGGCTGTTCCTGGACAGACAGTCAGCTATATGCATCCTGGAGCCTTGACGGTACTCCAGTTCAAAGTCAAATTCCGAGAGCCGTAGCACCCACCGTCCTAACCGCCCAGAAGGGTTCTTCTGATCAAGCAGCCATTTCAGGTTCTTATGATCCGTGATCAGCTTGAGCCGCTGACCATCGACTATGGGACGATAATGCTCGAGCGTGGAGATGATTGCCAACACTTCCAAGTCTCTGGTGTCCCATTTTCGCTCCGCTTTCGTGGTAGACCGGGAATAGAACGAAACAATCCTCTCTTCTCCACCGATGAGCTGATACAGGTACCCTCCGATACCCATCTTGCTACCGTCTGTGCAGACATATATAGGGTGATGAAAGTTTGGATGATGAATACCAACATTTTCCACCACCGCCTTTACCAGCGCGTCCCACGCCTCTTGATGCCGCTGCTTCCACAACAAGTCTGAGTCATTGCACAGAAGTTCATTGAGCACCGAACAAAACTTGGCACAGTCCTTGATGTACCGCCGAAGATACTTGACCATACCAATGAAACTCCTAAGTGAGGTAATGTTAATGGTTTGATCAAGATACGCAGGATAAGGCATATGCCTGATCGCCTCCTTGTGCTCCGTCGATGGCTCTAAACCCTTCTCAGTGCAGACATGCCCCAGGTACTTGACCTTATCCCGAAGGATTGACATCTTGCTAGGCTTCAGGCTATGATGCCGCCTGGCAAGCTTGTGAAAGACATTTGTCATGTGCACACGATGGTCCGCAGTGTTGGCACTGCCTACAAGCAGATCATCGACCATCGCCAAAGCCTCTCTCCATAGAGAGTCACCTAAAGTGTTGTTGATGTGCCGTTGGAACTCCGCAGTGGCATTTATAAACCCCATCACCAACCGTTGGTAGCAAAACGTCCCAAACGGGGTGCACAGTGTCATGATCTTTTGCATCCGAGGAGAGAGCTTAACCTGGTGGAACCCCCACCGGCAATCCCCAGTCGACCGACATGGTCGCTGCGAGAGCCACTCGAGACAAGAGTCACACGTGGGCGGCTCGTACGAGTCGTGTGGTATGACCTTATTGAGCTCCCTCAGATCAACACACAAACGATACGATTTTCCATCAGGCTTCATCACTATCACAATGGGGAAACCCCACTCAGAGGTAACCGGTCTGAGAAGGTCCTCCTCGATGAACTCCTGCACCAGTGCCTTCGCAATTTCCGTCTTGGCAGGCGAGAGGCGGTGAGGAGGCAACCGAATCGGCTTGACATGGTCCAAATCCAAATCAACCTCAACACCGCAGATGCTGCGCATCTTGTCATCGAAGAGAATCCAGAACTCATACATCAAGTCACAATAGAACTCTTTCTCTCCCTGATACCGCTCGGGCAACTCGTTCAGTCCGGCAGCAGCACACGCCTTCGCAACGTTCTCTGATGTGCGCGGCGTGCAATAGGTCTCACCCTCCGACAGGTAAGGCCCATACAAATGAGGCTGCTCGACCTGCAGCTGCTTATTCGAGTGGTAACTGCACACAAACTCAGGCTCTGGGTGGATGTTATACACATGATTGCTTTTCGGCCGCGGCGGCACCACCCTAGCTTCTCTGTCATGATCGGCCATGTCAGTGAGCTCTCTGAACTGATCGCGACACACGCGCCGTTGCTCTTCTCGTTGCGCATGCCACTCACTCTTCTTCTGACCCGGCCGCGGGGGTTGGTGAACCAGATTCCATGGCTCCTCCAAACCAAACTGCACAAGAGCAGCCCGGCACTGCCACTGCGGAGCAAACCCTAGCTCAGGCCCCCAGTAATTCCACACCCCATGCTCTGTGCAGTCCAGCTCGCGCAAAGGGCTGAGACTCGCGCTTGCACTCGCATCCTCAATCTGTCGAACCACCTCAGACGCCTTGAGCTCTCCATCCTCAATGAGTAATACTCTGGCACCCAATGCTTCATCATCCCATACCACCGGATCAGCCGACTGCAACACCGCAACATGTGCCTTGAGCTGCCAGACCTTGGCGGCCTTGACCAGCGCCCGGAACACGTCACCTGTCGCAAGCTGAAGAGCAAAAGGGGGCGGAATCAAATCAGCCGCCATAACACGGTTCTCAGACTCAGTGTTGCCCGGCGGGAACGACATGGGGTCATCCTCTGGCCACCCTTGCAGAATAGATCGATCGATCGCCGAGGGGATGTGCTCATCCCCCAGACCACTGATGGTGGTACCACCAATGTGATGCGGCCCAGACGTGACCGTGAACGCAGGCTTGGCGCACGTGCGCACATGCGCGAACGAATTTCGTTGCCGCAGGTTTTCAGCCGGCCCGACCCAACCTTTCCGCTTGGCTAGGGCATCAAAACAACTAAGCTGTGGCCCCTGGTACAAGGGGATGTCAAGCAGTATGTTGCTGACCACCAACCGAGACCGCTTTTGTGGCAGAGCGCAGTGTCTCTCCATACGAAAAATGCGTGCAGTGGGCAATCCAACGAACCGCCGAAGCAAACGCGCCGTGTTCTCCAAGGTCCAGACAGCACATCTGGATTTCTTAAGCAGGGCTACTGCCCAGTCCGCCACTCGAAACCACTCCCCTAGATCCACCGCTTTGGTACCATGGTTGGCACTACTTCCCGCCTTGCACGAGGGGGACGCATGCCACCAGGATTTCACCCAACAACAGCGAGGCAAGTAGCCTTCAACCACCTTCATCACCTCCTCATGGTTTACCATCACCATCTGATGGCAGGGCACATGCGGATTGTTCAGCTTGTGCCCTTGCACCGTGCTCGCATTACCCTCAATTGCAACCGCAGGAATGAAGTACCTGCCTTCCTTCTTGACAGGCAGCCCCTTTTCCAAACCCCCAGCGCCCCCAAACAGAATGACGACAGGAATCACGTCGGCCCTTTGGAAGACATCCGGTGATATGCTGCAAATTGTGTACTTACCACTGAGCCAATCCGACAGTGAAGCATTGTGCTTCTCCGGCAGGACCCCTTGGCCATGCTGCCTGTGGACACACCGCGGAGCCACTGTCACTGCCAGTATCTCCTCGGCCTCTTCTTTGCCTGCGCCGCCCGCGCTTTCTTCGCGAGAACCGCCCCTGGCATGTCGTTCCAGCCGGCTTTCCCTGTGCCGATTGAAACTGAAGCCACAATCGTCGTTTCGCAACTCCTCCCCCCCATCAAAACGATGGAGCCAACTCCTGTGCTCCGACTGTTGCAACTCCATAAGCTGCAGCTCCTGCTCAGAAAACTGTGATTTGGCCTCGCGTTCGCGCTCGGGATCAAGCGCAGAATCAATTGCCATCACATCTTCCGACCGAAGCTTCAGCACCTCCATAATTACATCTTCGTGATCAGCCGCCATGCACTGATCACTTTGGTTAATCACTGGCACCACCACCGTGCCATCTGCTGCTGTCCGAAAGACAGCACACATAACCGACCCGAAGGCCGCCTGTTGCGCGTCGTCGTCTACGACGAACGACACCTCGCGCATAATTCGGCCCCGATGAAACAGCGTGCATCGTACATCTCGCTGCTCCCCTGGGTGCCAAACTGTGCTATCAACTAAACATAGCTGAAGTTCTTTTCTATTGCGAGAAGGACTGCCACCCTCCCGCTCACGGTCTCCCGACCGCTTCCTTTCTAAACACTTATGCTCCTTGCGTGCGAAAAACTGCTCGCGCCTTAGCCGCACCGGCTGAGCTGCCTTCTCTAGTTTTGTGTCTCCTTGCTGACCTTGCTGAATTTGACCAGAGGTACTAGAATTTTCGTCCTCCCTGGTAGTAATAGCTTTATCAATCAGAACATCCGCAAAAGACACAGAACGAGACGGCAGCTTCACGTCGGCGCGCGGCTCGCGCTGCTCGCGCCGGGCTCTTGTGTTTACCCATCGGCTCAGAGCTCTTCCGACGGGGGTCAAAAATCTGACCGAGACTTTTCAATCTCGATCACATTCTCGACCGCCGCCGCAGCTGGTCCATCACCTGAGCCAAATTGGGACACAAAGTCCGCCGGGCCCCCACCACCAGCTGCCCACTCATCCGGCGCTGGCGGAACGTCAGCTTCCTCGTCCTCGCGTGGGACGAAAAGCTGCCGAGGCATCTCTGGCAACAGTTTGACTGCTGCAGCGACAGAACCCCCCTGAGCATCGGCCAACGCCGCTGTCGTTGAGCTATCCATAAAAGACTCATCAAAAATGCTGTCGGAAGTAGAGCTCGGAGTGACCTCAGCACCAGGTGCCTTGGGTCCCACTGGACTGTCTTCTCGCGCGACCTGTCTCAGCGCGAGCTCGAACAAGTCACCAAACGATGGCTTGCTCTTGCCTTCGTATGCCGAGCCGGCAGACTTTTCCGACTCAGCTACCGGAGCTGAGCTACCAGAAATGGCCCTCATCAGCCCCTCAGAGCTGATGTCTCCACTTGTGACCGCTTCCCTCACGATGTTGACAAGAGCACGCTTCTCACTGACAGTGAAACGCAGCTGGTTTGTCGAAGCCTTCGTCTGCTGATCATCGAGATAATTAAACAGCAGGCTTTTGTTGAATATAGCCCGCATGTGGTCTCGGTAATGATCCGGCCGAAAAGGGCCTCGAGGACCGTTATGGCATGCCCGACAATTAACATCTAACTTTGCATTACCATTCTTCGCGTCCTCGCCAAGATGTTCATCTGGCTCAAACAACTCGTGCTCCTGCGAGGTCCATGCCAGACTTTGGCAAGTCAGGCAGAGGAACTGCTCACCTCGGCATCCATGCATGGAAACAAGATCCATAAGACGAGATTGCATCTCGGGTTCTAGTTTCTCAAAATGCTTGACCGCCTCGGTTAGCTCTGCTCCATTAAGCTGCACCAACTTCTTAACACGCCATACGTCACGTAGCAACGTGTCGACGTATAGCTGATCCTCGAATTGTTGACGCAGCAATTCCTCTGTTGTCTCGGCGGGAATCTTCTTTGGATGCGGAGTAACCGGCAGCTGTGCAGATTGGCTGCTCTCAGGGTTTGCCTGCTCCGCAAACCTTACCGCGGAGATCTTGCTTGGGCTCGACACATCTCCGCCCTCGCCCTCGGACGTCGACGCCGACTGCTGCGCAGCGTCTGTCGAGCTTGAGGATTCTGGCAACGGCACAACCGCCTCCGGGCTACGAACAGGCACCGGACAAGTCCACTGGATGGGCAGGACAAGTGGCCAGTTGTACCCATCTTCAAGATGTGAGATGGTAAAAACCAGATGTTCAAAGTCGATTAGCGCGCCCCAACGGTCACTCGCAAATTGGCGATTTCCAAAAATCACTTCGGCGTCCCCAGTGCACGCGTTGCGCATGATAGCGGTGATGAAACGGATGGGTCGACCCGTCTTGGGGTCATAAAGGGTCTGCATGACCTGGCCCACAATCTGAACCGCAGATCGACCCTCCTCGATTCCTCCCACTTGCAATGGATGCAACCGATACGTGAGAGAATCAAAGCGAGTTGGATCTGTCTGCGCCGCTAACAAATACGCCGCTTCCGACATCAAGTTGAAAGAAGCAGCACCAGAGTCACAAAGGCAGATGACTCGAGCACCGCGGCGGGTAGCTTGCAACAGCACATACGGCTGAGGATGAGCTTGCTTCTCCTGCAGCTTGAATAGAGACGATGCTAAGCCCATTTGCCCCAGCGGAATATCGCTTGTGTCTTCGTCATTTTCGCCACCCAAGTCAACGCCGTTCTCAACTGATTCAGTCGCAGAGACTACCGAGACATTCTCCTCAGCTGCCGATTCCGCAACATCAGAGGTTTCATCTTCCGCAGTTACTTCCACCATGAAGTTCTGTGCTATGTTGAGTGGAGTTGTGGGCCTTCGTTGCGGTGCTCCTGGCTGCCTCAGTGCCGCCGTCGGTGGTCGCGTGGGCGTGACATACGCGTCGAGAGCCGTCTCTTCAATGTCCAATAACGGGACACCAGCCACCGGGACCGGAGCCGCAGCCGGCCCAACCTCTACAGGCACAGACACCACATCTTGAAAAGGGGCAGTTTGCTGCACTGACGGAGCAACAGCTGCCTCCGTGGCCGAAAGCATGAGGCTGGAATCAGCAAGGTCACACATCTGGTGAAACGTATCGTCGTCCCCTTGTGCCAAGTTAGTCCGAACACCACGCGAGTGACGCCGCTTGTTCCAAGCACGGTCAGCTCGAGGTTCATGAAAACTTTCCGCTCGATCGGGGTTGGGATACCCCAACCTAGGCTTAGCTGGTGCTTTATCTACCACCGAGGTAGAGGTTGCCACAGCATGCTTAGCCTGGCCCTCATAATCCCTCTTGGTGCCAACGGGCGTATCGTCTTTGAGCTGAGCGGCTCGCGACTCTGCCTGAGCCGACAAGCCCTCGACCTTCCTTGCACTGGACAAGCTAACCTGCCGCCGTACAAACTGCTCTGCCTCCTCATCGGTTTCAGTTGGTTGCAGCACCATAACCGAGCAAGCCACCTGTGTGGCATTCAATGCCATGGGCAGCATTGAGTTGATGAGGGGAAGACCAGAATGATGCTGCAGCTTGCTCGGCGTAGGAGTCAACCGCTTGGTGGCACGTGAGAATACTTCCATCATGCTGTTCTGTGGGACTCCTGCTCCCATCGAAACTGAAGCCACAGACTGCTGTGTGCTTCCTGCCCTTGACTTCTTCTTACGAGAGCTGCCAGACCACCCCTTCTTCTTCGGGTGAAGCTCTTGCACAATCCCTCGCGTTGCAGCAAGTTGCTGAACAACACGCTCGAACATTTCTTTCATTATTCCTGCTTGTGCTGCCGAATCTGCCAAAGCTGGAGATGGGTTCAAAAGTTGCTGCTCTCCGGCATTCCCCGTTTCCACCTGATCAAAACAGCTTTGAGAAAACAAGTCGGTAGCAAGCTCCTTGCTCACTTCCTCTGACACCCACTCCACTGCACAAGGGTTCAGCTCACGCCCCTTGTCAGTTTCAACATGCGCGCTTGGGTCTGCGCGAGACCCCAACGGAGCCACCTCGAGTTCCGTCCACTCCTCTTCTTCGGGCATGAACGGACTCCTCTCCTCTAGATGTGGTCTCTCATCTGCCTCTGCACCTTTGGCTGATCCATCTGCACTCAGGCGGAACGCGCACCCTGCCGCAGGCGGAGCCTTCTCGAGCTCGCGCAGTCGCGCTTCTCGTTCTTGTAGGCTAATAGCCACTCCAATATCGTCTCTCTCCTCAATCGATCCCGGGCCGTTAATCTTCCACTTCTCGAACCCTTCCTGTTGTTTCTGGCGAATGCCTTCATCCGAATCCGGCAGCGGCGGCACAAACTCACGAGAGTCTTGGAAGTGAGAATACCAAAAAGGATCGACCTGCGCGCTGAGAGAGCATCCTGCGAACTTGAGCCCTGCATCAACAGGCAGCAGACGTCCACCGGGACAGTCTCCAAGAAACTCGAGCAGCAAGGGCCAGGCAAAACATTCCACATGCTCTCCCCCTACCGCACTACCGCCGAGGGCATGCAAGCTTAGATTAGCTTCTGTCATGAACCGCCGAGACTGAACCCAAAGAGACGCGAAGTAGACCACTCCAACTGCGCTGGCTCGGTCCCATTTGCCATACGAGATTTGCGGAGCCAAAGCAAATCTGGAGAGAGGGCCCACCTCGGTTATTTGCCCCCGAGATGACCATTCTCCGCTGGCCATGACATACTCATCCCGCTCGGCCAAACGGTATATTGGTCCACCCAGCTGCAAACTGCACTGTTTAACGCAGTCGAGCACCTTGACCACGTCTTGCCAAGGCAGCGAGCAATCCAGCATCGCGTCCATCGGAAACCACAGATCTTGACACATTCCTCCGAGATACGGGTCAACCGAGAAGGTGGCCACAAGCTTGTTCAATTCCCACACATCGTGCTGGTAGACTTTGCCTTCAACATTCACCTTAACCTCAAGGTTTGGAAAACCAAAAAGGCACAGGGCCGCTGCGTCGGAGCGGCCATCAAGCCACCCAGACGCGCCCTTGATTGGCACGAGTGCACCTTCCACAAACGGTGATTCGGAAAGTTCACCATGCGGCACCTCCCAAGTGTCCCACCCAATGCTTCCACGATGAGGCCGCCCCGAAAGATGAACCTTAATCTTCGGGTCGAACGAATCAAGTTTAGAGAGACCATGCCGCTCCAGGCTTGCGAAGACCGCCTCTTCTGCTTGAAGAATATTCATGCGCAGAACACTCTCATGGTAAGCCCCCGCAGCATAACGAAGTACTGGAGGAGGCTCAGGGCTGCCCATCTGCCCGTAGAGGATCTCCACAATCGGCACACTGCACTCTGGAAACCCCCCATCTGGCAGGTCCACAAAGGTGTGCTGAGCAGTGCTGCCCTCGAGCCATGCCATGCGGTCGAACGGCCAACGATGGCAAGGCAGGTTCTCCACGCCTCGTGGCCACACATCGGTGAGCCGCGGGTCATCTCCCTCACGGAAGTTCACCACATGAGCACTGTGGTGACGGAGCTCATTCACTTTCGCATAGAAGAGCTCGATCTTGCCTGAGCGGCTGAGATGAGACAGAACAAGCTCCACCGAACGCAGTTCGAACGTTGGTGCGCGGCCCGACACGTCTGTGAAAGCGCGCGCCGCAAAAGTTCGCCTAGCCACGGCGGATCGAGCCATTGCTCCCTCCCTCGGACGAACTTGACTCCGAACGAAGCTGTCAAAGATCTGACGAATCTTTTGAAGAAGACGATACCAAGCCTGCTTGACCATGTGAGGTAGACGGTGCTGCTTGTAGAGGGCCGGCCCCGGTGCAAGGTGAAGACTCTTGACATCAAACGATAAGTCGAAGAGGCGTCGATGTTCTTCGCGATCTTCTTCAGGAACCGTATAACCCGGAGCCGCTTCCAACGGGGTTTCATCGACATGCCAGAGGAACTCCTCAGGCAGGACTCCTTCCTGAGCTTCCGGCAACCCTCCTAACGGAAGCAGGTCCGCCTCCGCAATTTCGACGGGCTCACCTCGCCAAACATTGTGGTGACCTTCTTCGCCATCTCCCTCACGATGCCACCCAACACTGCCCGGAAAAGGCTCCTCCGATCTCCGCTGCATCGGGTCGGCTTCAAACGATGAATCATCCACGGGCTCACCCCGCATCGACTGCTCCTGGTTGGCTTGGTAAACCGCCTCCACCATTCCATCAGGAAACTCTGGCGTCGGCGTCGGCGTCGGCGTTGGCGTCGGAGTCGTGGCCCCATCACCTTTAACCTCACTGTGCTTCTTGTCCGTTCCATTTTCATTGTCTGTAAAAGGCCGCTTGCGGAGCCAATAACTCGACTTGGCCGTGGTAGAGCTCGGATGGTCGACTTTTATCGGCAAATCCCCCCCCAGAACAAAAGAATCCTGCTCGCCCTCGAGCAGACCTACTCGCGTCTCAGCCGTCACGCGTTCACGTGAAGCAGCCAGCGGAAAAGAGTCGGGCTTTGATGCTGAGAAGTGTACCAATAGCCTCGAGCAGCGGGAAAGACTCGGGATAGAAGTCAAACGAGTTGCAGAAAGTGTCTGGCCACCCAAACTCACAAGTGCAGAGCACGCGTCCATTTCTGCCGGACGATATTTCTCACCACTGACAGTGCCTATCATGACACCTGATGCCGGCACAGACGGCACATCACAAAGCCGTGGGCGCGAGAGCCGATCGTCTTGAGGTAAGTCTGGCTGTATGATGCAATCTTCCAACGAGACTTCCTCCTGCTTCCGTTTTAGAGCCAACTCAGACCGAAACCTTTGAGCAAAAGAAATTAACTTGCGCGAGCTGCTCGACGCAGACTGCGCGAGTGACACCTCAGTGTCACAGTCACTGCCTCCCTCACAGAAGTCAAGAGCATCCAAGGAAGCACCCAAAAGTATACCGGAACTCCCGTTCGACTCATGCCCCAGAGAACCGTGAATTGCAACACCAGAGCCGACTGAAGCCGAGTTCGCGCGAGCTAGACTGGGCGAGTTGCCGAGTGACGCGCGTTGCGCGAGTTGCACCTTAGTGGCACGATTTACCAACAGCTTTCGACTGAGTGGTACCACTGCCCCCACCCCTTCCGGCTGACAGAAGAAAAGCTGAGGAGCTTGAAGCTGTGGAATCACATACTCCTCATCCGAAGAGTCCGTAGCATGATCCACCATCGCGCCGTCACCCTTGACCTCGGGGAAAGCTTTGCTGGTTCCCAATTCTTCCTCCGTAGAAGGCCGCTCGACCAACAGGGGAGAGCTCGAGCCCGATGGCACATCATCGATTTGAAAGATCAAGACATGGTCTGGGTAAACCTCGAATGCTTCCGCCCCTTCGGGCTGGTAGTGCTCGTCAGACGCGCAGTGCCCACGCTTACGACTATCGTAGTCACGCAGCGGATGAGCCGACTGCCACCGATTCCCCGCGGAGGATCGAGAGCTTGAGGATGGAGGCATCCAGCCTTCCTCAGCATCTTGCTGTAGAAAGTGGACATGTGCTTCGTCTTCCTCAGAGCTATCGCGTTGTACGTCGGTGAGCATGACGCGCGGCCCGCGCGAAGGCCCCGACGTGGGCCTCCTATCAGAGCGATCCGCCCATGGATGAGCGGTCCCACCAAAGGTTGGTGGTGCTCGAAGTGGTCGCTGTACATCCTGTACCGCCTGTGGCCAGTTTCGCATGGAGCACACATTGTCTTGGTGAGAGAAACGACAGTTCTTCCCCCGGGGACACGAGTCCCTCTTGTTAACCTCAAACACGCAAGCCGATTGAGCTGCCGACCCCCCCACCATTGGAGGTAGAGACCCCGTCCCCTTCACTGGCCAAAACTTGGGGTAAACATCATGAGCACATCGAGCCCCCCCAGGTCCCGTTCCCGGACGAGTCTCTCGGACGGGCCTCTCATACGAAGCCCCAGGTCCCGTTCCCGGACGAGTCTCTCGGACGGGCCTCTCATACGAAGAGGCACCGCCTACCTGAGCAGTGTGGACCATTGTTGGCCGCGCGCCTCGACGCGCCGGAAAGTCGAATGATCGGACCACTGGCGGCCGCTGCAAGAACTCCGGTGGTTTCTTGAACACGGTTGCGGGAAGAGACTCCTTACCCACGGTTGATGCATCCAAAGCCGCGAAAACACTGTCCGTTGTTTCCGACAAGGTCAAGAGAGTCTTATGGCCCGGCACGTCCTCCATGATGAAAGGAAAGCCTGTGCGTGTGCACTCTCGAAAATATTCATCAGCCGCAGCCACAAGAAGGAACTGCCGCAAGTATTCTGGCAGCATTTGCCGCATCAGCTGATCTCCGCAAGCTTGCTGAGACACAAACTCCCACTGACTTCGACCCGTGCGGTCCGCCAGCTGCATCGTCACCACACGCGCTTGCATGAATTGCAGCACGTAGCTTGCGCCTGCAACCAATTCTGTTTGCTTGACACCTTTGAGCTGTTCCAAGCTCAAGCGGTATAGATTTGGCATGTTAAACATCTTTTGCACATGAGTAAAGAAGCAGTGTACACACTCATGCTCTGGACAGCCATTTTGCCGGAGTGCCGGCAGCATAGTGTTTGTCCACTGGCTGCATTGCTGAGACAGCCACGCGTTGAAGCGCGATGCGTGTTGCAAATTACGCATCGTCAAACCTTCCTCCGCCGTCATCAAGATGACAGAGTCAATTTGACCGAAGAGCTCCAGTGCTGTAGCGGTGCTGGGCCGGTCACGACTAGATGACCGTATGAACTCTGCCATAGCCGAAGCCTGTTCTCCCGTCCGAAGATAGAGAGAGCGGGGCTTGTCATCTCCTCGGCGCGCAGCCTGTCGTGATTCCATTGCTGCCTTTGAGGTTGAGCGGAACTCAGCCAGGCATTTTGTTGCCATCGGCTTTGTCCATCGGCGGATACGGCACGGCGGCCGGCCCGTTTCTGTGGTGACCCAACACCAAGTCGGGTTCTTATTGACCAGAGACCGCAGGGCGGCAAGTTGCTCCTGAGCAACAGTCTGCTGGTAGTCGACAGCGGCAGCGCCAAAGCTGTCGGACAAAATCTCAAGAACGGCCATGTGTATTTCGACTCGGAAAACACCATGCACCAAGCCCTCCTGCTCCTCCATGGTCAACCCTTCATATTGCTCAAGATTAACAACATCGATGAGCTTCTCGAGGGTATGCTTGCCGGTGATGTACTGCCAGCTAGCGTCTTGAACGTCGGAGGGCAGCATTTCAAACGCGATCAGCGCTGCCTCTTCATCCGAAAGGGAGGTTGGTGCCTCCTCTTCACGAATTTCTCGGCCTAGGGCTGCACCAGCACCCTCAAGGTCGTCCTCTTTGCCTTCACCATGTTCTGGTGGCCCCCCGGCAGTGCCGCGGGGTGCAACGGCTTCTGTGATGGCTCCTCGCTCATTCACAAGGCGATCATCGTCGCCTTCATCGGCCAAGGCCACCGTGGCCTGCCGGTTCCGCGGGGTCATGAATCCCGTCAACCGCTCCATCTTGGAGCTCTTCTTGGCTCTTATCTAGCCTTCGAGACTGTACCTCCAGCTCGATTTCCTGTGTACGTACGCGCGAAGAGTTAGTCGCGAGCCGCGCTCTACGCCTTTCAACTCTTTTCTCTTATGAACGAAACGAAGCTCCCTTGCCCGATCCCGTCCCCTCTGTAGCAGCAAGCTGGCCGGCTTACCGCTATTAAGTGTCTATGGCCGTAGGCACTCTCCTCAAAGTCAGGTAGCTAGCTAGTCTACCCAACGTGCGACGCCTAACAAATCAGTTGTTGGCGACTTTTAACTCGAATGGCTGGCCCGAGGTCTCAATCGAGAGACCGCGGTTCAACCACACCGATCCAGCTGTAGC
>Ga0115005_10002060_pt1 | contig 16054 bp, 16 predicted proteins | sample ArcOceMetagenome_FD_87163 | JGI IMG/M metagenome (GOLD analysis project Ga0115005, IMG submission 87163) | Marine eukaryotic phytoplankton communities from Arctic Ocean - Arctic Ocean - Greenland ARC118M Metagenome | ecosystem: Environmental > Aquatic > Marine > Oceanic | place: Arctic Ocean... | reverse complement strand
TCGATTTGCGTACTTTCAGTCATACTTTCGAACTTGGCACTATTTTTACAAATTTACTTTTACGACTTCCCGTGGGCGGGTGGGTGGAGCTGGGTTGGGTTGGCTTTATCTTGTGAAACCTTGGGCCAATCTTGTAAAACCTTGGACTTGGAAATCTGATCGTATCGTCCTGGATTTATACCCTTGTATCATTATTTCGAATCGTTGCACTTCACCAACTGTTCAAAATCCAAAATGCAATCCTTATCAACAGATGATTTTTTAAACGAGCCATTGCGAAGAATTGGTTGTGACGACCTTAAGTTTCCAGAAGAAGACGAAGCTGACTTCCCCACCCTCATAGGTCATGAAGATACGCCTTTCTGCAAGAATACTGTTTTCAACAATAACTTTAATGCTGATTTCTATCCTTTTGGCAGCAAGGCATTCCCCACCCTCCTAGATCATGAAGATACGTCTTTCAGCAAGAATACCGTTTTCAACAATAACTTTAATGATGATTTCTATCCTTTTGGCAGCAAGACATCATCACTTTGTGACGACGAGTCTGTAATCCAAAAGAATGATCAGGCTTTCAACAACTTCACTGAGCCGTTGGCCGACCAGATTCTATCACATCCCAACTTTGATGAAGAAGAGCTATCTATGGATGAATCGCATGGTGACTATATACCCACTGCAAGGTTTCTCTCCAATGCATTCACAGAACAAACTCGGGATTTTGAAACCGAGCCGCCGACCCTTTCCCTGAGAAAATCACACCAAGGCAAATTGTCCAGTACTCTAAGGATCGCAACTGCTTCGTGCGGACTGGCAGTATCAGGAAATCTTTCAAGCGAATTTCGCCATGACCTAGTGTTGAGAAGAGTTGGCCATGCACATACCCCCATACAAGATAAATTTTCCCTACCTTCTGTAAATCTCTCTCCTCGCACAACAGCAATCCTATCATGGGAGATGGAGACAGCAGAATCTTCTTCTTTCGAGCTTTTGTCTGATATAAGCTCCCAGAGCAATTCGTCCAACCTATTCAATTTCGATGAAGGGTTGACTAATGACCCCGAAGACTCAAAATATCTCAGTTCTGAAGACAAATTAAAGAAACATTCTTCATCAACATCCAATGAGCATGATAGCAACATAAATGAGGATGGGCTCTTAATTTCTTGCATCGAATATCAACACAGATCATTGGTAACCGAATTCACCAACAATGTTGTCAGTGAACTAGAACTGGCAACTTTTTCTGAACGCGACAGAAAAGGCAATCGTACAAAAATCCCGATAGGTTTTAAAGGAATGGCCTGCCGCCACTGTAAGGGGAATGTCGGAAAGACTGGTCGCTACTTTCCATCATCGATAAAGACCTTGGCAGATTCGAAGAAGACACTATTTGCCATCAACAGGCACTTAGCGAAGTGCAGCCATTGCCCTGAAGAGATAAAAGAAAATATCCGTCGATCGTTTAAAAGCCATATCAAGGATCTCAATGAAAAAAGCAAAAAACGTCATGGCAGTCAGAGAGCATATTTCCGGAAAATTTGGGATTCAATGCACCCGCATGCTTGACTTTCAATCTGGCTCGTTGCATGAACACGTGGACATACTGTAGATAAAATTAAGTTTCTCTCATTGATAGCATCCTAAACCTAGTACACGTAGTTCTACATACGAGCATTTGCCTCAATCATTTCTTGTTTTGTAAATTTCAGGAAGACAAATCTCCTGCATGAATCAAAGCTTAGGACCGGTGAGAATCTTGAATGGAAGGTTAGAGTTCCCCCGTAACCAATAATCTGGTCTACGTGTACAGTAACCTCGGAGAAAACATGTTTTACTGTCAACGATTTCAGATTGAATGGTTGTTCTTGAGTTTTGGGGCGTGTGAACGTAGGAATAATTGATACTCGACAAGCCAAACTTTTCCTTGGTGAATCAAAGATTAGGACCGATGAGAATCTTGAATGGAAGTTCCTCTGTAATCAATAATCTGGGTCTACAGTAATATCGAGAGGTAGGTAGCGAGTAATACTAGCTTGGTATGTCACGTAGTGCCTAAACCTGTTATAACATCAGCACTTGAAAGCGGTCATCGAGGTAATGGATATGATCCCGATAAAAAAAATCAGATTTATGGGCAGACATCCAAGCGCCTACCCAAGTCAGTAACTAAAAAACTGCATATTGCCCGATAAATGAGTCGAGGCCCGATGGCTGATGGGGAAAATTTCAGGACTGTGTGACCAAGGTGTGACTTGTTTAATAAAACAATGGACAGGAAAATTATCAATTTTGAATGTTTTAGCTTATTTGGAAACTTGACACTTTCCCAAACTACAAACCGGATACCTACATGTTTGAGGCAGAACAACAATGAGACGAGGAGTGTTGTACTTTTAGGAACACTTACATCACCGGTTCAAAAACCAATGGACATGACCTCAATTTCAAATTGAGAACTAGAACTCGTGTCGTATGCAACACCACGACATATTTTACATCCTTCATGTAAGGTATATTCTTTCCTACCTTGCACATTCATCATGTACTTTCAACTTACAGTATTTATTTGTTCTAATACAAGTTTCTTTATGGTGCGAAAACAAAGACAACTTATAATACACCATTCATTTTCTTGCTGCTTGGCTGCTGTATTAAAAATTGCACGTTCCACAGGTTTCTGGGCACTTATCCCTGAGTTTGAGATATTTATCGCAGAAATAACCAACTTTCTCTTCCTTCCTCTTAAGCCAGAAACATCCTTTTTGCTGAGACGATCCAATGTTAAATTTCTTCTTGCGGTCAACACTGATGTTATGTATCGCAATTTTATCAAACGTAGTGCCACTGACAACAATTTCTCCATCTACATATACTTTGTACTGTACATGGTGACCTGCACCGTTAATTGTAAACGTGTAACAATTTCCGGACCAGGCACACATATTGACTTTGTCAAAAGATTTGAAGTCAGTGCTGTGATGAGAAACCTTTTCTTTGCGGATGTTGGTAAAATACCAAATAATATCTGTCTCATAGCCATCTGTTTCAACTTCGACACTGAAGATAACGTCATTAGTGTTGCATGTAATATCTGTAGGACTTTGTTTTGGAACAATTGATTTTGTAGGATTCTCTGTCGGTGGTGATGTCAATGTTAATGTCGGTGATGATGTCGGTGTTCCTGTCGGAGATGTTGTAGGTGAAGGCGGCATAATAGGACTCCCTGTCGGTTCAACTAGGGGGTTGGTATACCCTGCCGAATTCCTAAAACTCGCAACATGCGTTGAAACGCTATTGATTTGCTTGACATTGTCATGGAGAGCGTCACCGATTATACTTTGATCGTATTGAATATTGGGATTATTTGTTGAAAAATGCTGGATGCGAGGACACCATTTCTCCTTACAGTTATAAGCCATAATTGTCCTGAATTTACTCGAAGAATCTTTGAAACCAAAAGCATGCCCTTCTAAATGTTCATTTTCAGACTCTAGGCGACTATGACCACATCCCTGGTTTGAAAAATGATGCGTGTACTTGTGTGAGTAATAGCATTCTAATGCAAATTGCAAATGACTTGTTAGTATCCACTCACCAAATTATGTCCAATTTCATGTCCGTAAGAAAGATTTCTGAATTGGAAGTGATGATAGTGGTGCGAATTTGAAATTGGTCAGTTCTTTGAGGAATGGATATCATTATTATTGAGGCAAGGATTCTTCTTACCCTGTTGCACACTTTTCGTGAACTACTGAAAATGCATCCCTGTCTTTGCCAGTGTATATATCAGCACAACCGCACCAAGCTCCGCGACTAACAATCAAAGATACCAAATCCGCCCCATATTGATCTCGAAGTTTTCTAACATTTAAAAATGTGTCTTCGTTGCTTGACTTAAAATATTGCAGAGGTCGACACATTTCTTCACCCTCTTCTTCCTCGTAATCGGGGGATATCAATCCAGAATATACCAAATTGAGCGTTGATTGGGCCCCACTGGCCTCGAAAGCAACATTCGTTTCATACACAGACAATTTACAAAGGCTGTCCATGATTTTGTAGTTATTTGGATCACTTGCGTCACAGTTTTCTGTTCCTGTTGCTTTGAGACACACAGATTGAGGAGTGTATAAACACATGACATCGATGGTTATATCATCACCTGCTGTTTGTTTTCGTTCAAGATCTATTGATGGAATATTTAGAGGTCCTTGATTCAAATTTCTGGATTCAGGTTCAACTAATTCGCCCAATTCTGCTGGAAGAGTAGAGCCATCAACCTCTATGACTTGAATAGAGTTGTCCGGACGAGTCACAAAGTTGTACACTTTGCCCCAAACAGAAGCAGATCTAGCAGGTACAAGCAAATCAAAGACATAATTAGGATAATTGTTGACATGTGAATCTGATTGTACTATGCACATATTCCTTACCCAATAATGCTGGAACCTTCAATTCCATCAGTCACAAGGAGATTGAGAGTATTAGCGTGTGCATTGATGTCTTCTCCGTACCAGTAGTATTCATCGACACCATTCTTTTCGTTTCCTTTTACAAACATAATTGGTTCCTCGTCATGAAAAAATTGGGCCTGGATAGATGAGGCTTTGGGACCGTCGAACTGAAAACCGGCAAGAGTGACAAATCCATTCTTTTCAACAGTGATAGGATCTGACGGTGACGAGTGATATTGACCACGTAGAGCTTTGTTCTGCGGTTTGATTGTAGCCATAGATGGAGAAGTCTCGTCGTAACCTGATGCGACGGCAAGAAAGATGCAAAGAAAGGCTGCGGCGGTACTGAAGGAATTCATTTTGTTGTATTTTTAGGCGGGATGCAGATTGTGAGTACAGAGCTGAGCTGAGAGTGGGATGGGGGCACTTTTTCATGAAAATCTGTACTTTTTCAGTCATGTTATGGATTTTTAGCCAAAACCGCAAACCCGATTCAAACGCGGAATGAAATCTGTACCACGACAGGACTGACTGACTCACTCACTCACTCTGTCACAAAACACAGAACACACTTTGTCCCGTGTGACACATCTGTAAATGTGCTACAAACGAGATAATAGAAGGTAAACAACGGATAAGATGTTTCCTATCACAAGCCTAAAACTATACACGTAGCTCCGGATACACACGTGCGCTGGATGTTTGATCCTTTTCACGATGAATTGAATACCAATAGTTTAGAAATCAAAAATATTAACGAAAAGAGGGGTCCCAGGTCCAGAGATTAATTAGCCACTTCTCTCCCTTTCGCACAGGTTCGGCAGCATGTTGTGATAAATCGTCCATATTTCCATCTGGAAGAGAATCATAAAATAAAATAGCTTTTCCAACTTCTGGAACCACTTTTAACTTCTCTCTGCTCTCTGAATTCAACCACCTCGGAAACGTCGTTTCTCCTCCAACCATACCTTCATTCAAATATAACAAGAGGGTAGCAAACCTGGCTGGTTGTCCTTTTCTTTTTAAATTCGGATAACTAAAATCGTGATGTGGAGTGTACTGTTCTGACTCAGCATAGTGAACCAGTTGCAAGTCTTCAGCATTGGTTCCCTTATGATCTAGTTCCGACAATTCTGATTTATGCCGGGTCCTCAACAAACCCTCGTCAATCTGCATTAAGTCAGCTGCGCGGCTATATATGCTGTCGATTATTGGTGATCGCTTTCGTTGAACCCACGAATTCTTTGATGTTCTGGTCTTCGTATCACTCCTTCTATCATGTCCATCAGAACCGCTTGTGGTGGAGAGAGCAAGTTTCATCCCTGTTGCCATGTGTACTGTCAAGTGTTGGGATAGAATTGATAAGATTGGTTACAGGTAGACACAAAAAGATGGACTAATGGTACACACCTATATGATCAACTTCAGCATGACTCAAGAAATTCTTGATCTCAAAGATTCTCGGCGCACAACTAAGAACTGTCAATGTCATATTCAACACATCATTTTCATGCCTATATTGTTTCATGTTTCTAGGGTCAGGGTCGATCTTACGATCCCGATGCATTTCTTTCTCATCAAGGCTCACCAAAACATCCTCCGGCGGTTCAATTATGTAATGAGTCTCACTCGACGTCACCCAGTGCTGCTGGCCAAAGACATCAGCATTCCACATCTTGTACATAGGCTTATGACGATCAGGATAGAGTGAGAGCCAATCTCGACCAGTGAATGACTTATAAGTCTTTGCGAAGGCCAGGTTGTTTTTTTGCAAGCGATACATCTCCATTTCTTGAGTGTTGAGATCTTCCAACTCATTATGGCCCAATTCAAACGCATCATACACATACAAATTGGTATCAGCTCGAATGTGAATGCGATGCACAACATCCTCTGAATTCTTCTTGTGAGCGAGGAAAAACTTGTGCACGGGGAAAGTAGCTGTCCCGACAGCTTGAAATGGAGGCATGTCTGCAATATGGATTCCTTTCCGACCATCGTCCCAATACAATGTCAGATATGTCGGACTGAGATTGATAAATTTCCCTGCCAGCCCGTGAAATTTCGGCTGCACCTTTTGGCGTGTACCGGGTGGTTCGTTGTAAAATGTGGAAATGTCGGGCTGCACGTATACTTCATGGGTGCGAGCTTCATTTTCGCCAGGTAGTGTAAATGTCATTGTTTGGAGATTAGGGTCGACATCATTATCGAAACTGGACAAAGATGTGACAATATCCAATCCCCGCGACTGTAATTTTTTGTCACCATCTTCTGAATTGAAGTTAAATCCATTACTATTGTGAACGACCAGTAGAGTTGGTATACCAAGCAAAATGGAAAGGAACAGAAGCCGCGGTATGTTTGGGAAGGATTTTTGTTGGTATGGATTCTCGACGACTATTTGCCTCTTTCTCTTTAACGCGGCTTCCGACATTGTGCTGTTACTTGTGGAAGAGTGAAGAGGATCAATTTATCTCTGAAGCAGGATATCTATCTGATACTCGAAGGTCGTGGCAAGCCTTGGTCGTTGTACCGCACAGTATGTACTGTATGTAATGTACGGTACCCCGGTACGGTCGGTTATGTTTCCTATCTTTCATTTCGGGTTTTGGGTTTCGCAATCAAGCCAAACGAAGGGAGGGGGTGCAAAACTCATCAACCCCTTCTTGAAAGATTTGTTTTTGTCCATGCATGACTAAATGACGTCAGTCCGGAAACCGTGTCTGACCAGATGGTCCGTCAGATCCCACTGCTGATCTGATGCGGCTTTTGATTTGGCATCTCTGGCATTCATTGCAACCATCAACCAACAACAACCGACGAACACTGGCACAATCAAATTACCATCCTCAGTAGTGATAGGAATAGGGCTCCTCCAACTAACAAGGATACCGGTAGATAATCATCATTCGCGGAAACTTGCCAGTTCCGAGAAAAGAGATTCAGTCCCTGGACCGCGGACGGTGTTCTTTAGCAGATCTATCATTCAATCTAGATCAATGAGCGTCATGATGGCATCAGCATCGAGCTTATCAACATCACTATCTTCGACATTGGCTTCTCACCCGGCTTTCGTTGGCTCAGGGTGGATTTTTTCATCTATAGCATTTTCCACATATTATACAACTGTCTTCCTAAAACATGGTATTCCTACGCAAACGAAAGTTGATGATTTCCACCAACGGCAAATGGAGATCATGTCAGGAAACCAAGAAGATCCACAGCAAAAGTTACGATCATCGAAATCCAAACTTATTTCTACTCTGGAAATTATATCTCGACCAAAACTGCTGACTCTTTATAGATTCGCTGGATCGTTATTCCTCGGAATCTTTGCCCATCCAGATGTGTTCGATTGTGCAAAACGGCTAATGGACACGATGACCTATATGGGTGTGTTTGCTCTACCAGCTGCATTTCTTTTCACAGCCAACTACTGCAATTCAATCGCTTTAGATCGAATTGGAATCAGTTTGACGTATACCAGCAAATGTCTCATCCCTTTGATTACTGTGTTGCTGACATTGTGCGTGGATGGAACCAATGCTTTGCCGTCGACTTTATCTCTCATGATGCTATTACCAATTGCTAGTGGAGTCGCTCTGGCATCATGGAACTCGCCAACATTTGAAAAAAGGGGATTTATAGCTGCTATAACTTCATCAACGGCACAAGCAGCTCTGAATGTCAGCGTTAAAAGAGCCCTTTCAAAGACGGGTATAAGTGGTCTGCAAGCTCAGCGATCGATGGCATCTGTAGCACTCATTATTTCAATATGTTTGACGGCGCAAACGTTCTTAGGGCCGCAAGATCGAATGGACGCAGGTAAAAGAGCTGCGCAGCCTCTGCCTCCCTTTGGGTTGTCGTTTGCTGCGGTTGCAGCGTATCATTATGAATATGTGCTTTCGTTTTTATTTTTAAAGATGGTAAATCCGATTGGATATGGCACTTGTGATGCTGTTCGGAGGTTGGGGATTATAGTTGCCGGGCGAAAATTCTTTGGAGGTGAACCCTTCTCATTGATTAATTATGGCGGGATTAGTTTAGCGTTGTTGGGGGCGATGGGTTACTCAATTGCAAGTGCTAAGAAGTGAAGCATGCAGCATGCCCAATTTGTAAATAAAACGACGGTACTTTCAAAATGATACTTTCCTGTTTCAGAACTTTATTTGGCATGCCAACAACCTTGATGCAATATTTGTCTTTCATTGCTTTGGCTTGGAGATCAAGATCTTCAAAAGATTTTCTTTGCATCATCGATCATCGGATCATTTTGACTTCTGAACTTTGTCTACGCGCAGGGGTGTCTCGTCCGACTTTTTCTACGCGGGGGTGTCTCGTGCGACCGTTGGTTAGGCGTTTGGCAAAGCAAACTTTCTTTTATATCATACATCTTGCCTTCATTCATAATTCATAACCGACAGAGATTATGAATCAATCGAGGAATCCTTTCACAAAATACCTGCTACGAAAGTCTCTAGTGGTGTGCTACCGGTACATTGAATCTTCTCTTCAGTGCTTAGTATGACTAAAGAAACAGCTCCAAATAAAGAATGCATCGAACACGATGCTGTCACTCTTGCCCTTGCGAAGACAGAGAAGGCCACTCATGGTGTTGGAATGGACCAACTATACAAAGCTATGCGCCAGAAACCTCTACGCGTCCAGGCCTACGCACTTGATGACCCTTCAGCCCCCCCTGCATCTGATCCTAACGTCAAAGTATGTCATTTCATGCGTCACGGACAAGGATTTCACAACTTGATGGCAGACATGGCCATATCACAGGGAAGGGAATGGACTCAGTTTGAAAATACACCCGCTAACCCCTATGTCATGCCTGAGATTGTTGATGCACCCCTGACGCACAAGGGAAGAAATCAGGCTAGGGCGGCTCAGCCTATTGTGAATGAGTTAGATGATCAGCCAGAATTGATTGTATCCAGTTCACAATGTCGTGCATTGCAAACTAGTTTGATCGCTTTTGAGCATTTGGCTAACTCGGTTCCATTTCTCGTTCATGAAGATGTTAGGGAAGAGACAGGGGTTCATGTTTGCGACAAAAGAAGACCCAAATCCCAACAGATGGTGGACTTTCCTCGCTTTAATTTTGATCTGATTACGGATGAAGAGGATCCTATTTTCCGTGAAGATCGAAGAGAGTCAAAGATGGAGATTGGAGAGAGGATTTATAGTTTCATGGAGTGGTTGTCAGAAAGAGATGAAACTCACGTCGGCATCGCGAGCCATTCAGGGTGGCTCTTGACCCTTTTCAATGGGTCGGTGGAAACAAGCAATGAATCTTTGAAAATATGGTTTCAAACCGGTGAATTGAGGAGTGTTAAGTTGTCATTCGAGAAAAATGACTAAGAACTTGGTGAAAATGTACATGATTGTCTATTCTTGTTTCTCAGGGTCTATCAACGCAACGATATAGGTACTTTCGGCCTTTTAATCATGTTTTAGTATTCATTAGATGTGTACAGTTCTGTGAACTAAGTTTATCCAGCCCATTACGTTGTTCTCTTGTTATTTCAAAGTTATTACACCTACCGCCAAGTCAAACGACGTTAAAGTTAAAGCCTCCGCGGCATACTAGTAGTCTAACGCACTACGTGTATAATCAATGAGTTATTTATTTATTTCAAAGTTATTACCTTTATAGAAATAAGGATAACGATTGGTGTACAACAAGGAGCTTCAAATGATCTCTTGTTCGTTTGTTATTTGAGACCCAACACCGATAATTTCTGATACAAGTGCACACTAATACATATGCAACCTTGACGAACTGGCATTGTCTAAATTCAATCATTCAAAGTCTACAGGGTTTGTTGAACAGCACCACCAACCAGCTGATTCCTCTCAGGAGCCTTCATCTTCAAAATTCTAAGCTTCGAGTCCGTTTTGATGTTGGATATATCCTGTGGGGTGATGAATATGAATTGGCGATGTTCAAAAGTTTTCGCTACCTCGATCATGGTTTGAAGCGCAATTCTTCTTGCAACAGGGTCCAAGAAGACATCGAACTCATCCATCACTCGGAAAGGAGTTTCAAGAGATTCTCCTAGGGCCAACAACAAAGCGAGGGTTGTATATGATCGTTCACCTCCACTAAGAGCTTTCACATCTGCAGTCTGACTGTTCTCGTCTGTGTTGTCTTTCTGAACAATCAAATCCAGAGTCTTCTCTTTGTGATCAAATCCAATGGTACCGGAGCTTCCTTTTCTGTTCAATACTTCATCAAATGAGCTATTTGTCACTTCCACAATATGATCTATCAAGTAGGCGAGACAAAAAAATAGATGAGCCAACAAGCTGTATAGAATAAGACTTCGATCCATGTTTTTAGGACTCACCCCGAAATTGTTTCCACAATTTTTTTCTGTCTCTGATATCGACTTTCAAGGCATTCTTGTTGATGTCAACTTTGTCGATTTGATATACTTTAGTGTCCAACGCCCTTTTTGCTCGAGTATACTTATCCAATGCCACCTCGGGATCGGTTTCTGTCAACTGACGGCGCTCGCGCTCTCTCTCGATCTCTTTCTTGATACGTCTGATCTTGTTTTGAAAATATTCTGGCTCTTGCCGAATACTAAGAATTGGTTCAACTGCGGCAATTTCTTCTTCGGAGTATTCAACTTCATCTTGCAATTCATGCCCGTCTGCATTCCCTTCAGCCCGTCGAGAACGCTCTTGTGTGTTCTTCGCTGCTGTCTCTGCTTTCAGATGCATAAGTCTAGACTTCTGCAACGTATCATCTGCAAATGCTTGTTTTTCTCCAACTGCTTTGACCTGCTCTTCCATTCCAGATTTCGCGGCATGTAACTTATCCTTTTTTTTCTGCAGGGATCTTTCCTTTCCAGCTTTTGACCGCATGAGTTCTTGCAACTTTTCTTCAGCTTCAGATAATTCCTGAGCAACCCTTTCATTACGGGCATTCACCTCCTCTACTTGATTCTGAATTGCTGCAATGCCGGGAAGCATGTCATCTATTGTCTTCTCCGTCTCAGCTTGGGCAGACTTCATTTTCTCGTACTCTTCCTCAGCCTTCTTTACATCATCCTCAAATTCTGTTGTATCCACAGTCACATTTTCAGCTTCATCAACTTCTTCGCGAATTTTGTCGAGCTCTTCAGTGAGCTTATTGATTTTGAGTTGAGCAGCCCTGTCTGCCTTTGCGAAATGATTCCACTTCCTCTTCAACTCTTCTTTCTCCTTCTTCACATCTGTCAAACGTCTGGACTTATCGTGTAACTCTTGCTCGATCTCTCCCTTTTCGTTCTCTGCCTGCCTAATCGCTTCGGTTGTGTCGACTCCAATTCTCTTTTGCATCCTCCCGTCAGACGATGTGATGGACTTATTTCCTTGGAAAATCTGCCAATAATCTCCCTGTGGCAAACAGTAAACTGTCTTGATATTACCACCACGGATGCTTGACCTATTACCTTCTTGGATTTCTAATGCTTGATTACTAGCATCCATAGACTCACAGACTGCCTTCTGATCAATGTTTCCATTATCAACAAGACAGTTATATACGAGGTCGTCACTTGCCGTGAATATAGTCGCGAGTGTTTCAACACCTTCGGGTGGGCGCCTAACGTTGTATCTAGGGCCTTCAGACTTTAAAGGGGTGGATGAGATGGATAATGTTAGATATCATCATTGCCCAATAGAATGAATTTCAAAGAAGAGAAATAATTGTATTACTCACCATTTGGAAAACACCACAGTCCCTATAATTGCAACGCACATCCTGACGCATCTTCAAGTAAAGAGATCGATCCTGCTTGTTTGTGACGATGAACCTATCAAGCCCTAAATTCAATGCTTTCTCGCCAATAGCAGCATAACGATCCTTTCCAGAAGCAACCTTCAAATACTTCCCAATCGGTCCAATTACCTTTCCACGAAATTCACCATTGCGCTGTGCCTGCATTACCTTTTGAGACATTTCCTCGCACTTGGGTCCAAACAATCTCAATGAATTGTCGCCTTGGTTCTTCAGTTCCCGGATCTTATTCTGGATACCATTGCACTGATTCCTCATTTCTCGAACTTGTTCATCCATAACCTGCTCATTCCTCTTGCTTCCCTCGTACTTGTCTAAAAACTCTTTTGCGCCACGTTTAGACTCCTCAATTGTGATTTTCGCCGCTTCCTTCTCATTTTCAAACGTTGTGGTCTTCTCTGCCCTATCTGCCTCCTCTTTACCAGCCTTTCCCTGCCGTGTCATAATCTCGTCGCGTTTGTCTTGTAATTCGCGCGTTGCAGCTTTAAATACCTTTTGTGCTTGCCTCACCTGCATTTGCATGTTCTTGAGGGCTTTCTCCTGCCCTTTCTTGGGTAGGTTGGCTTCCTTCAGTTCCTGGTGAAGTTCGGTTCTATGGCGGTTCGCTTCTTCTGCTTCGGAGGTAAGATCTTGAAGTTTTTCATTGAGAATTCCTTCCTGATCGCTATCCAAAGTTTTTCCCATTTCCGTTTCAAGCTTCTGTTCGCATTTAGCAACGTGCTCTTGGTGATTCTCGAGGAGCTAAGGAAAAAAGAGACAAACTGTTAGCAATTTATCGGACCAGTTATTGAACGAAATGGAATCAGAAGTTTCACAATGATGAACACTCACCTTGAGCTCCTCATCAAGCTCATTCTTACACTTGGTGTAAAAACTCCAAGCATACTTTACATTATTCGTCGCAATCTTCATTTCTAGTTGCTCCAACTTCTGAAACTCCTCCCATTCATTGTGAAGCTTTTTCGCATTGTCTGCAAGCGGCTGAAGTTGATTACGCATCTTACCCAGTGCATCCTCAAGCTCAAAAACCTTTTCTTTCGCTTCACTATATTTGCGATCCAACTTTTCCAAGTCCGTAGCCTTTAAGAAAAAAGCGTACTTGTCCTCGGCCTTTCCTGTGAGAAACTTCTTGGCTTCTTCCTGATCCAGCACTGCCACGGGATTCTCAACTTGAATATTCATCTGATCAAGCAACAACTGCAGATCCTTCTTTTTCTCAGATTTACAGGTTTTCCCATCCTCTGCATAGAGTTTGTAACCGCCGTTACTTCCCCTTAAAAAAATGTTACGCTCAATGTGAATCAAGTCACCGTACACATCATGCTGGAAGGCATCCGGTCCCTTGTTGAGCAACGTCACCCTGACCCTGGCGTGAGTGGCACTGCCCTCCTTCCTTACCAAGTCCCTGAGGTTCCTCGCACGATGGGTACGATTCGCTCCGGCTCCCAAACAGATCTGCAATGCGGCCAATATGGCACTTTTCCCGGAGCCGTTTTGCCCGTGAATAAAATTGACATTGTTGCAGAGCTCAATTTTGAGTTTCTTGTGACACATGAAATTCTCAACGTAGATTTTTCGAATGATTCCGCATTCAGCGGGTTTGCCGGCGATATTGATGGGGGAGCGGATGAATTCGGAAGCTGAAGTGCGGCGGTTGGGGGTCGCGGGTGGTGATGAAGAGCGCTGCTTTTTCACGGGGGACTCTTCATCGCTGGCCGATTCGCGCTTGGGTGCCATTCTAGCAAGATGAGATAGTGTTATGGGAGAGAACTGCTTGCTAATGAAGTGCTGGGAGATGAAAGTGGAGTATCAGGTATGGCACTGTACTCCTGTATGTTATATGATAGAAAGTTTGATTACCGTGTAGATATTTAGCTTTTGCCTGGTTTGAATTCACTGTGCGGAAAGCGCGTTTCGTTCGCAAGACATAATTTTTGGCGGAATGAATTATGGCGCGGGCGGGCGCCCGCCCGAACCAAATCAACGTATGATATCTAAAAATGAAAAATGAAAAGTAATATTGATGAAAGTCGAAAAATGATCATTCCCTGGTGACAAACCATGAGAATGTTTGATCTCCAAGTGCAATGGAATTTGCACCCCTACCCTCCCACCCCCGGCGACGAGGATCCCCTCACTCCTGCTGACATTCTTGCATTTGGAAGCTGTATAAGCCGGCATTTTCAGAACATTTCTGGGCCTTGCATCTACTGTATACACTATATCATTACCATTTTAGGTGGCGAATGTATAAGCTGACTGTGCTTCAAGAATGGAACCAGCCATGTCAATCTGACCGATTTGTCAAGAGCGTACGAGGAGAAACAAATGTCCAACCCAATTGGTACCGGTATTGGTGCAATGAAAGTGGTACTGGTGATGACTACTATGTATACACTAGATGACCATGATTATGGCTTTCAAAATGCCGATCGTAGTAATCTGTGCAAGGATTTGGCAAAGGAGTATTTTATGGATTTTTTTCAAAAAAGTATCCAGGACCAAGAAAGTGCGAAGGCGTTTATACATTGTATATGGAGAGTGGAGATGTAAAGAAACGAACCTCGGTTCAGATCACATTGCTTGATGTGTGTTATTCACAATCTTTCTGACTCGGGTGAAACAAGCTCTCCAGCGAATAGCAAATCTTCTTCAGTGTATGAAATAACATCGTCGTTTATCACACAATCTACACCAGATAAAAATTTGCTGGACTGAATGAATCCTAGCGGCTCTACTTCGGAGGAAAGTGACGATCCCGATCCAAAACGGTTACATTCCCCTGCGTTCATGCCAATCATTTCTTGTTGTTGTTTGCAAGTTGTAACAGCAGATCTGGTGAGAACAGATGCAAACGGAAAATAGCCATGTTGAACAAACACCAACCACAGACTTTGAACTACCTGATTCTGGAGAGACCCTGTGAACTGTTGAGATTGAAATCTAAAACAAGCTGTTGTATTTACTGGGGTACCTTCAAACCTGGGCATCGATTCATTCGTTTTTATCAAATTCAAAATGTTTTTAATTTCAAAATTGAGAATGCGCGGTTTTGTGCGCACCATTACCAGTCATTCAGTCTTTGATGTCGGACGACTCGATGATGGATTTCAAGCGAAAACACACACAATGGCGATGATTTGAGATTGATTTCGAGAAAATCGTTCCCGTCAAAAACAGACCAGCTGCACTCAACAGTCAACAGTGAACAGTCCATTGATCAAACCAACCAACCAACCAGCAAACAAGACAATGAAACCCTCATCCACCACCAGGAAAAGCCCAAGAACAAGGTCTTCCATTGCCGCCGCGGCCGGCTTTGGAACCCAGATTGTCCAAGGCAAACGGAGATCCCAACGAACAAGGAAACGAGACGCAATTCAGCAACAGCAACCAGAAGACGACATCGACCTCCAAATGAATGAAGGCTTCACGAGAGCCGTAATGACTGTGGATCATCCTCGTCCATCCAAGAAACGCCGCAAACCGAAATGCACTTTCAAAATCCCATTTGACGATCTCTGCGGTGGAATCATCCAAGTGATCCTCTCGATGGTCCCAACCGCTCGCGATCTCTTTCACATGTCCCAGTGCAGCAAAAGACTACGGTCTCTCATCACTTATGAACACATTGTCCGGTCGGCAATTGTCGGGGGAAATCGTTATGTTGCGAGATCTATGGATAGCCTCGTGACTTTGATAAATCAGCAGCTCATTTATGTTCCAACGCCGATGAGAATGTTGAGGATTGCAAATGGCAGGTGTTGTGAGCTCGGCGATCAATGTTGGGGATATGAAC
>Ga0115005_10002059_pt1 | contig 16055 bp, 3 predicted proteins | sample ArcOceMetagenome_FD_87163 | JGI IMG/M metagenome (GOLD analysis project Ga0115005, IMG submission 87163) | Marine eukaryotic phytoplankton communities from Arctic Ocean - Arctic Ocean - Greenland ARC118M Metagenome | ecosystem: Environmental > Aquatic > Marine > Oceanic | place: Arctic Ocean... | reverse complement strand
TTTTTTTTTTTACTTTTTCTGTACCCCGGGTACGGTACCGGGTACCTACCCCGGGTACCTGGTCACAAAACTAGTACGGGCAGTACACAGGAACCTACACAGGTACAGTATTTTCCTTTGACTTTTTACATACACATATACCAACATACATGTACAAACATACATGACGCTTCACATACATACACATATAAAATAATACGCAGGATCTCCATACCTACTGTACATGTCATGTATGTATGTATGTATGTGTGTACCGTAACTGTAGAGCTCATTTTTTTGTTCCAATTCTACATTTTTTACTTTTTACATGTGCACAGTGCACAGGTACACCCGGGTACCTGTACAGGCAATACTTTGTACCGTACTTGTACTAGTACAATAATCTACGTATCCGTGTTCAAGGTCAGACACACACCTTGCAACGACCATAAACTTTCATGAACCCCACTTTTCAAATCGGCGGCAAAGACCAAACCCACTTGCATCGCATTGGCACGTTGCGGTGTAATGTACACGGGTGTTTTGAATGTACCATGTAATTTCAATCGATTTGCTTCGACTGGAATCACTTGCAATAAATTCAATGGGCACACCAACACCTTCGCGGGTTGTGGGCACAATTGGTCTGCTTCTTCGTCCCACGAAGCACCTTCAAGAAACAAACCCGATACATACGTCCCGTATTCCAATTTCGCATCAATTTCATCTTTGGTTTTAAACTTTGTGACCGCCGTGTAAGAAACGGATTTGTCAAGTGGCCAATTACGTTTTCGACAGGCTTCTTGAACCATGGCCGTCAAATAAGATTCAGGTACATGAAGCCCAGCCAACCACATCACCGCCGGTTCACCTCTTTCTGGATCTGTCCATTCCGCGTATTGGTCACTGCGGCCCACAAAATGATTCATCCAACTTCCCAAAGGTTTTTCAGACATGGGCGCCAAACCTTTCCATTGACTGGGCAATTGACCATTGAACACTGCATCGCCCAACAATTCCAACCCGGCAGACATACCAATTTCACCGGTCATTGCTTTTTGAAGATCCGCCAAAGATCTTGCCATAAACACCACCAGTTTGTTCCAACGTTGCAATTCTTGCATCAATACAATTTGTGCCGGAGACAATATTTTTGGCAGTTGTTTGCGCACAACAACCACATCACTTTCCTCCGGTACTTTATCCAATATATCACTGGCCGTATTACTGATAAAATCTTCCCGACTGATGCCACCACCACCGCCGCTTGTTCTGGGCATCATCATCAACATGTTGGACCACAAAGAACGCGCCGCATTTGTATAATAAGAAATTTCAGCATTGCTGTGCAACCCAAACACATTTGGACTACATACCAAAGGTTGGATTTCAATGGTTTTATTGTAATTGTCAACGGGTCCAACTTCCGGCATCCCATAATCAAAACCAGCATTACTGAAATAAAAGATTTGATTTGTATCAAAAATAAAATCACCCATGTATTCATCAACATAGGTGACCAAGACACGTCGGTCCCAATCGTCCGAAACACGACCACCGTACATGGCGGAACCGACTAAATATTTCAACGAACCCCAAGGCACCAATTCATCTTCATTTGCCAAAGCTTTGTCCAAATACAATCCAATCAATCGTCTTGAAATAATAAAATCAGATTCATTGAAATCGTACGAGACGTTCCACCCAATTTTACCGTATTTTCTTCGTTCTTGAACCACAGCGTGCAAGTAGGCCAAGACGTACACCAACGGTTGGTAAGCTGGGTGGTCACATTCGTCCATGATGTCCTGCGTCACTTTACTGAAAGTTTGACGCATGTTTTGTTTCAAACCATCGGGTGGTTCAATGACTACTTTCAATGCTCTTTGTAAAATTCCCAAAGGAAATTGATCGGTTGGATCTGTTGTAAGCCATAATCTAAAGTTTTGATGTGGTTTGTCATGTGTTTCTAAAAAGACTTCCAAAGTTGGCATCCATCGAAGCATGAGATGGCAATTTTGAAGTAAAACCCAATGACCACGGCTGACACCCATTTCTAAAAACCGCATGGCAAGAACACCTTGACCTTGGCCAAGTGCAAGTGATTTAAAATGATTGCCCGTGTAATCAAGTTTCACACCTAATTTGACAATGTCATTGGCTGGATCAGCCCCGGGACTCAATACAAATACCATGGGTACCGTACAAGTCGATTGGTCGTACACGACATCGTAATCCAACACAGGTGGTTGCACGTATTGTTCGCCAAGCGCCTCGGCGATAAAAAACGTGATTGCATTGTACACACGGTCCGGTCGTATACAACGTAATATTGACAAGACTTGAAACTTGCTTAATTTGTCAGAGTAATCCATCGGCAATGACGCTTCTTCCGGCATTTCTAAATCGTACCATTGTTTCCATACTTCTGGGTTGGAGGACATTACTTCGGCAATACCTTCAAAAGGACTTTCTTCGTACAAGTCACTTAAGTTGAGTAAATCTTTCCATCCCTGTGGCGAGACCCAATCGAATGGATTAGGCAGGGCCGCGTCGTCCAAACTGGTATCGCCTTTCAGAAAAAAATTTAATTCAACATTGTTCATCAATCCATCTTGATCCAAGACCATGCAGGTCATTTGAAACGCAAACATTAATTTATGCCGTTCAAAAATACCCATGCATGTATTGTCGTAAGCTTGTTTTGTTATTTCGGCAGTCATGTTGCGCAATCGATTGTCAAAGACCATGTCCGTTTTTGCTCGGTCCAACGCACGATTAAATACAACCAAAAAGGAATTCAACGAAGTCTCGTACATGTTCATAATATTGCCCAAGCGAGCAATGGCAAAAAACATAATGGAACCTCGTGTGGCAGGCTTGCGATAACTGTTCCGCGTGACCAACAATTTTTCTTTGGTAAAAGATGCCTCTTCCAACCGAATCGAAATTTCAGTGGATTTTGCTTTGACTTCACCCAATGTATTGATTAATTCTTCGTTGTCTAAAATGTTACCTTCGGAATTGGTCAATTCATGCAACAATGTATCTTCAAGACGAACACCTTCGTTGATCATAGCGGCCATTTCATTGACAAGGGCAACAAATTGACTGTTTAATTCGGGACTTTCATGACTGACCACAACGCCAAGAAGCTGTTCCGCCAATCCAGAAACAGTGACACTGTAATTGACCAACATTGTTTTCCCCATGACTTCAGGGCTGTAATGTGGGTTGGCCAATTTTGTGGTCAAATACAACCGAAATTCAGAATCCCATTCTACAACTTTGTCACCAAGCCGTATCATTCGTTGCGGTCCTTGCATAAAGGTATTTTTTTCCAAGATTGGATCAATCATTGGATCAATGAACGTATCGACGTTTTCAAACAAAAATGGATTGCCAAATTGCACGGCTAATTCCAAATGTTTCATGAAATCGCCATCCGTAAAACGTTTGACAGTTAAATTTGATTCCGATTCTTTTTTCTTGATCCAACGTACCGCTTGTTGCTGGGGATCAATACACAAAGGGAAACGACTGGCACGTGTGGTTAAAATACCACTTTGTACCGAACTACCATCACTTGGCAAACCTTGCGAACCCCATAATTGAACCGTTGCTTCCGTCGTCAATTGGTCACGCACAGAGTACGGTAATGTCATTGGTATCTCACGTTTCTCACAATCGGACGACCAAGTGTCATCAAGCATATCGGACCTGTATTTGTATGTGAAAGCACCCAAGTACGACAAAAAGGAGGCGGACAACAAACCATCACCGACAACACGATCGGCTTGAAGTTGCAATTTACCCCCTTCTTCACTCCAACGTTTGCGTTCAGAACCTAGACCGGTCAACAAGTTACTTGCTGAAGTCAAACGACGTTCCATTGTTGTAGCTTTCTCCAACAGTTCTTGCAATTCACCGTCTGCTTTTTTAAAATTAGTATTCAATATAGCCAATTGAGCTTCAAGTTCAACCAATAATTTTTGCGTGGCTGCCAATTCTTTTGCTCCTTGAGCAGCAGCTTTTTCCATGTTTCGTACTTTCAAACGCAGTGGTTCAACATTTTTTGCGACAGCATGATAGCCACATATGGCCACTACCCACGTCAACATACCAGCAGCAGCTTTTGATTTTGCCATCATGGCTGCGGGTGTAAAGTCTTTCTTTTTTGTATATTTTTTAATGGAATTGATCCAACTGTTTTTAATTTTATCCTTTTCATACGCTTTTAATTTTTGGATAAAACCCATAGTTCCCAACATTTGTTTACAACCTTTCCACCCACCGTTCAAATCTTCGTTGCCGGTTGGTTTCAAGTGTTGAACACACATACAAACGTTAATGACCGATTCCGATGGATTAGCAAATGCTTTTAATTCGGATATATCATCTTTGTTCAAATTTTCAAGAGCAGAAGCAGCAGCTTCCAACGCTGGTAAAGCTTCACCAAGAGCTAATTCAGCTTTTTTAGATTCACGTTCAATGATAACGGAAGCTTTTGCCAATTCGTCTTCCTTTTTTGCGGCTGCTTCTTGATTGACATTTGCTACAGCAGTCTTTTCTTCAATGTCTTTGATTAGCGCTTTGACATCTATGGTTTTTGCATCCACAATTTTTTTTGCTTCGGTCAATTGCACACTCATGCGATCAACAGCAACAGCAGCATCTTTCAATTTGGTCAACCCACCAGCAAGACGTTTAATACCTTTTTGAATCTTTCGACCACTTTCTCGAAGCATTCTTCGATAATTTTGAATGTAATCCAAATAATTTTTGGGTGTTACATAATAATACCGACGAAGTTCTTCTTTGAATTTGTCGGCATATGTCAATACATTTAAATGTACCATTACCATGTGGTTCACTACGCTGTCACGGTACTCGGCTTTGATACTGGTTTCTTCGGCCAAAAAATATTGAGCAACTTTACTCAAAGCTTCTTCGGGCCATGGAAAAAACCAGTCAATCGTTGTCGATGAAGCAAGACCAGGAAAATTACGACATCGAACTCGTAACGTTTCACCAGATGGAGACATGGCCAAAACAACGTGAAGGTTGTCACGTGCTTTTCCAACAAAGTAGTTCCACAAAACGGTGGGCGTTTCATCCAGGCCGGCCGCTCGAACTTCGTCACGCACAGTATTGGAAAGTTGATCTTTTTCATCTTGTGCAAACAATGCGGGTACGAGACCCGTGGTCAACATATTATTGATTGATTCTAAAAATCCTTCCTCTGCAACATGAGCATCCGTAAACAGAAACGTGGTTGGTCCTTTTGCTACTTCGGCGTACAACAGTTTGATGTCTTCACGGAATTCGTTTTCACCATACCCACGCGTCAGAGTCAATTCAAATAAACTATACCCGGCAGCAAACGTTGCAAGTTTTGTCAACGATTGTTTACCACTACCACCAACCCCGACCAGCAAAGCATTTCCTCGTGGCATATTAATCAGACGGTAAATACGCGTCAAATGGTCCAACGCACTTTCAAACAACACCAACGTCATTGGTTTCAAATTAGCGTCCGAATTATACACTTCAAGAATGTCATCAAACGTTTGTCTAACTTCCTGATAACCACCAACATCACCATACAGGCGTGGATCTTCAGCATCTTCTGAAATTCGAGCTGCTGCAAATTCAAAATTACCAAACATTGAGGGATCTTTCATGACTTCATCGGCTTGTGCCGGAAATTGTTCACGCAAAAGTTGAATTTGCATGTCGCGCACGACCTTAATATCTTCGTCACTGGTCAAACGATCCGTTATGACACGATCAATTTCATTCCTCCACAAACGTACACATTTCACATCGTCATCAATTTTATCCACCGTTGCTTGGCACAGACCTTGAAATATTTTGCCTAAATCACGAAGATTGAAAATGTAATGGAAATTAGTTGGTGTACGTGGAAGCTTTTCTTGAATTGTACCATACAAGCGAAGCGTCATGCTGGTTAATTTTGCGGTACATTTTTTGACTTGATCATTCATGACGGCAAAGAAGCTAGTTAAAATTTGAGAATAAATACCATCAAGAACATCAACCGTGGGTGGTGTTAAATTAAACACAGAAAAACGCGCTATGAACCGGGTGTCCACTGGATTACGTCCTCCACCGGGTGGTCCCATTGCAGCTAAAAAGCGCATATCTTTGTAGACTCTAGGACTCAAATCTTTGACGTAATCCCACATTTGTCCGCGACCCAACAAATGCAATAATGTTGCAATTGGTTGCTGAGTTCCATACTCGTCGACTATTGGCATGTTCATATCATCAATAAAAACATACAACATTTTATTCGTTGGCGGACCGTAAATTTTACCGGTGCGTTTGTCTGTGTTGTCTTCAATGTTTTGTCGAACATCTTTACCACTTGTACGACTGGAAAAATTTACAGTAAGGTTTAAACAATTGGCAGGAAGTACACGAAACATGTAATTTTCAATTGTTACTGTCTTGGCAGTACCTGGTTCACCCACAAAAAGAACGGGTCGTCCTGTATTTGCCACAGTTTTCAACAAGTAAGTGTACAACACATTGTCGGATGTTGGAACATTAATAGAACTGTATTTAAACGGAACAGGCTGTACGTAAGGCACCACTTGTGTTGTCCAATTTTTCCAACGTTTTTCAGTCAAATCATAAAAACTTTCGTACACTGAATCACTGGGTGTACTTCCTTGCGCAAGTTCACGTAAAAAGGAATCAAACATGGCTCGACTGGGTCCTGTCAACGTAGCTCCTACTGACCATGTCAATGCAAACACAAAAACAGCTTCCATGTCATTTTCATCGTATCCTTTCCCCTCGCCAGTATTGTTGGCTTCTGCTTCATTCAAAATGGCTTCGATTAAATTTGTCAATTGTTCAAGCATACCTAAATCATTGAGTGGAACGACAAGATTAGGTTTTGGACGAACTTCTCCCTCGACCATACCGGTCAATACCCATTCTACCATTTTATCGACATACACATCATATGTGGCCAACAAAAGTGACTGCTCGTCCTCACGACGTCCACCAACCCATCGTTCAAAAAACGGTCGAATCCCCAAATCTTCGGGAGCAACCCACACCATACCACATCTACTGATGGTTGCAGGAGATGCATATTGAAGATCGAAAGTTTCCATGATTAATTTACAATAATCTTTAAGTTGAATACGTTCACCATTGGGCAATGTTAACAATTTATTGTCGTCCATGACAGAATTCATGTTTTCGATCCATAAAGCATCAACATCACCGTCAAAGATCAACCATCTAATTTCATTTTCTTTCCCAAGAGGAAGAGGACTATTCATATTACGAAATGTATTCGACAAAATGCCATCTGTCCAATCACGGGTTGCAGGATCCATAATACCATACAATTCTTCCAATGTTTGTGCCTTTGCATTAATGATGAATTGTTTCACAGATTGATTGAAAGCAGGTAAACACCCGCGTTGAAGACCATCTATGCACGTTGTTTTACCACCGCCGGTCGGTCCAACCACCATAATGGTGTGTCTGGCTAATAATGTTTCATAAATTTGAATTGTTTTGTCAACTTGCATGGTGAATACTTTTGTATTGGAGGATTTGAGTCCACGTTCGGTGTAATCCGCTTCGACGGCAACTTTGAGCATTTCAAAAGATACACGTGGTACATTCAATCCTGGAAATAAATCAGCCAACAAACCTTGAAACAATGGGACATCTTCAAAAACAAACTTTGGCATGTTCATGTCACGGAGAGCACGAAACAACACTTCTTCTTCCGACAAATCTTGATTTTCACGTTTCAATGTACCGGCCAACACCAGTACTGATTTAAGTGCCCGTAAACCCCAATCGTAATGGTATTGTTTCGACAACTGTTCTTTGGCCAATCCGTACAAAGTGGTCATTTTTTTACCCAACACATGAGCACCCTCGAAACCTTCACTGAATAACATAATCATGCAAATTTGCATCAAATCAGGGACAACCATGGTTACTGGTCTAAACAATGCTTTTAAATTATCAGGCAATTCAGCACGACCGGCGTAACCTGGATTCATCGTGACAAAAATACCAACGGTTGTTTTAACATAAATGTCACGGCCAATACCAATGTCTGCTGTTTCTTTGCCTAAATTCAAAGCAGTTTGAATGGAGAAGATCTGGGCAGACACAACACTCAAAACTTCAACGTTGATTCGATTGAATTCATCAAAACACCCCCATGCACCAATTTGTGCCAATCCTGAGTAAATGGAACCCATTGCTTTGTAATCCAAACCATCACCACAGTTGATGACGTAACATGGAATGGCTAAACCTTTGGCTAAATCTTTCACTGTCTCAGTTTTACCAGTTCCAGCAGGTCCCGCTGGTGCCCCACCTAAATTAAATGTAAGAGCTTGTGTCAATGTCATAATACAACGATCTGTTAATGGAGTGATGACAAGACGACCAGCAAGACCATAAAATTCGTAATAATAGTTAAATGAACCGGTGCATTGTTTAATTTGACAAGTGTCTTCTTCTTTGTCCCATACAAAACGCAATTGACTTTCCCAATCAAATTCTCTTGCATCTAAAATTGAATCACGCACGAAACGATCAATGATATCTTTGGCATGAACATCGACAATTAATAAAGTGTTAATCTTTTTACGCATGTGTGATTTCAAAGGCTGACGAACCTTTTTGACTAAATCCAACAATTGATCTTGTTGTGCATCCAATAATTCTTTCATTGCGTACTTGTTGCCCAATGCAACTTTACGAAATGCATCTTCAGTTTCCCACGTCCACCAAATCTGTGAACCACAAAGTCCTACCATACCTAATTGTGAATCGACCCAATCAACACGGTTGGTGCCAGCATAAGAAAATGTACCCTCTTTGGTAATAAGCCTCAATGATGCTTTCATTTCCGCTTCAACCAGTGTCATCCATTCTTCAACACCACCACTCACAATGACACCATCTTTGTATTCCATTATTTCATTTTTGGATGATCCCATAGAAACAATTTGTTTATTGGCGCGTGCAAATCCCAATGTTTTAACATTTGTGAATAATTTGAGCATGTGAATTTGAATTGCTGTAGGGTCAGAGGTACCTAATACACTAAGCAATTCATCGTCTGAAATAAAAAAGAAACGTGGAAATGCATTTCTTTTTGTGTTCAAATAATCACTCAAACTTTTTTGACATTTATCAAGTTTATCCAGTAACTCTTCCAATGTTTCAAGTCGTTTGTTGACGTGGCAAGCTTTAATGACATTTGCCTCTTTGCTGGTATCATTCATGATACCTTTGAACTCTTTGTCGACATTGTCAAACTTTTTAGCTTCTTCGGGCAGTTGTTGACGAATGTCTTCGGAAACAAATATGCTTTCCAAGTATTTCCATCGCGATTGAACTTTGAACCATACTTCCATCACTTCGGAGACCTGATTTAATTTTTTGTCCCAACCACGAATTACATCTATGTATTCCAAAGCAAACCTTGAACCTCCCATGGTCTGTAAATTTAATTGACTGTCTTCAAGTTCAAGTTGAATATTATCAGCAGCACGTAAAATGTAAAAATTGCCTAATTTGACAATATCAAATTGTGTTGCAGACCAAACATCTTCCACTTTTTTCAACTCTGTTTCAATTTTTAATTCTTGCATGGCTTCGGTAACAATTTCACCAATTTCTTCTACGAAACGAGAAAGATCCATCGCAAACAGATTTCCCAATGTAAATTTTTTTGGATTCATGTCAAATTTGGTACCAGTCATGTCCATCAATTTATGCCAATGTCGTTCTTTCATGGCCTCGTTTTTAAGTTGATCCAATACCGGGACTGATTCTGCAAATGCTTGAATCGCCTACGAACATCAACATGAACACAAAAGGAAAAAAAAAAAACAATTAACAAAAAAGAACATTCAGGAAACGACAAGACCAAACGAATCAAACAACATTCAACAAAAAGGCCACAAACAACACAAACAAACGTACCGATTCGACATTTTTGTAGGCCGTCAATTCTTTTAACTCTTTCGGAAATTGTCGTACTTTGATGCGAAAAGTTTCTACACCCTCGTTGATCGTTGCAATATCAAGTTGACTCCACAAACCGGATGAAGATGCTTTTAAAAATTCCATATGTTCTTCGTACAGACCATAAATTTGACCCAATTTTCCCATTTCTAATTTGAAATTGCCTAATTCTGGGTAACCAACTCGAGCAAAATAATCCAAACCGAATAATTTTTCAGCATTGACTAAGATTGCTTGTTTCTTTTGAAGTGTTTTTAATATATCCCCGTACTCGTCCATCAACACCAAAGCATCCGCCAATTTAACACCACCCATACCTGGTCCTTTATTAATAAACTTTTCATTGACAACTTTGACATGCTCTGCAAATTCAGCAACATCCTTTTGTGTAACAACACGAAAATCATCTTTAATTTTGACCAAACGTAAATCTTTGGTTTTACCCCAATTGACAAGGGAAGTCCATTTTTTAGCAACGTTGTAATCAAACGTTGCTGCCCATTTACCAGCCTTTTCTTTCATAAAAACTTTGCTGGTAGCTTTGATGGCTTCCGCATCAGCAGAAAAAAACCCACCGTCCGTGTTTAATTGTTTACTGGTTGATACAAGTGCAGCATCTGCATCTTCTTTGGAATCGTAAAACCCACATATGCCATCGCCCATGACACCGGTGAAGGAATCAATTTTAACATTGTATTGGCGAATAGTGCGAAAACGTTCCTCTAAATCAGACAATTGTTCCTCGACTTCCAACTTGACTTCATCGCATTGAGCTACAGCATTCAACAATTTCTTCAACGCATCAATGTCATTGGTTTCAGCATCTAATTCATCGCGCAAAGAATTAAACCTACCATTCAGTGTTAACATTTTTTTGGAAGAAATTTTATGTAAAATACTACCATACATTTGCCGCCAATATTCAGCACGTTTAGCAATACCAGCAATCACGGGTGACGCATCAATGCGAAGAAACTCCACATCTTTAGTACCTGGTTGGCTTTTCACACTGCCAACAAGACGTTCATACGTTGATAGGCGTGCATCGAAATAATTGATTGGAGGATTAATGTCTTCCAGTTGATTGACACGGGTTTCACGCTTGGTATCCCACAAACCATACACTTTGTTGTATCGGCGCCATCCAGCAATGTATCGGTTGACGACACCAAAAGTTCGTTGGATGGTGTGATTTAAACTTAACATTAATTTAATAATGTATTGGTTTTTAGAAATGTCTTGATAAAATGTATACGTAAATTCTTGTCCTTCACTAACGACAACAGGAGAGGAAACAATACAACTTCCATGCTTCCAACGTGCAAACAATTTTGCAGATTCAACCAAGTGTTTGACAGCTTTACTCAAATATCGATACATGTCCGTCAATGCCGGTGACAATGCAATGTCAGCCCCATTCATTGTAGCTTTCAATAAGCACAACGGCACTTTGGATGCTTTGTTTTTACCCAACACCATGCACAACAATTCTTGTTGTGAAGTCATGGCATCAATGATCATTTTAGTGACCGCGTTGAAAATACGACGCTCCCAATGCACGTAGTACCCACCAAGTGCTGGACTCATGGAAGTGTCGGTCTGTGCTACTATTCCTTCCACTTTCATCAACAACGGACCAATTGATTTGTATTTAGCAACTAAATTTTCCAAACGTTCAACACGATTTTTTTCAAGTCTTTCATAAAATTCAACCACATGCATTGGGCCCTTGCCAACTTGACGAAAATCTTCAACACGTACAAGACGTACATTGGCAATGGAATCAACAACTTGTGCAATCATGGTGGCTTGTTTTTGAACTTGTGACACTTGGTTGTTAAATACATTGATTGCTGAATTGCATTGTTCAATAAATGTAGCAATATGAAGTGAATTCCAATTCAATCGATCAAAACCAGGTTTTAATACTTTATGAAGATCGTCAATTTGTTTGACCATCAATTGAGTTTCTGTTTTGTTCATGTTATTCATGGATTGCATGTAACGTTTGATGACTTGGTTCAACTCTTGAGTAAACAGACTGAATTTCTTTTCTTGCAACGCAATGTTCAATGCCGATTCAGGTACAGGAAACCCCATCCGATCCAATGCTTTTGCTTCTTGAACAAGAGCAGTCAGTTCGGGTGAAAAATTTACAAAGTAGGGTGGTTTTGGAATGTTGTTGCCTTTGGTTGCTTCGGACTGTCGAATTGGTGGACCAAAGACTGGTTTGGCCAACCATCGCATGGCAATGTCAGAAACGGTATCGTGCCACGTACTGTATTTGGCTTGAATGTATTGATCAATTTTACGGGCAATGTTAAGATAAATATCTTTTGTATTGCCCCAAGCTGATCCACTTGTTTCCATGGTTTTAAATCGCATGATAGGACGTTTTGCTCTGCGGTACAACGACTGAGCCCAAGCTATAGAGGCAGCAACGGGTGGACCGTCTTTACTTTTAGGTGGATTTTCATAATTGTTGTCAAACAAATCATTGATGGCATTCAATTCAATGTCGAGCCGTGTCAAGATATCATCAAATTTTTCCATCATTTGTTTATTGATGGATTCACGACTTTCAATATTACGAAATCTTTGCAACAAATCAAAAGCCGCTTCAGCTGATCTTAAATTTTCAAAACTGGAATTAATAAATGTCGATGTCATGGCTTCAATGGTAGAAACCGATTCACGAAATTCGGTCATGATGGCGTCCCAACTTGTTTTGTATTCACGATCAAAAATATCAAAAGAGGTATTGTTCAATGGTTCACTTAATTTTTCAACTCTTCTTGTCATTTGATCAATGCCATCACTGTCCCCGGTCACTGCTTTTAATTCCGGACCTAAAAACTTACCAAATTGATCCAATACAGTTGCCACACCTAACAAATGACCACAAATTTTAGACATGTACGAAGTCACATCGAACAATTGTTTGCGATCAAATTCCCAACGATGGTCCCCCGATTCATCTTGTTCAATACGAAGCCGTACTCTTAAATAACACGCTTCCCATTCCTGAAGAACAGTACGTGCCAAATGAATGATTTCAATTGATTCAGCTGGACGCATTTGAAAAATATGGGGGACTTGAACTTTCTTTTGAACTTGCCGTGCAATTTCGGACGCTATTCTGCCCATCAAAGGTACCATTCTTTCATCTGTGTTGTAGTGCCGTGAAATAATCCAAACCATACGAATTGAATTCATCATTGATGGCAATGTGTCTAAAATTGTGGATAAATTACCACTTTGAACATTTTTAAAATGACGTTCTAAAGTAGCTAAAAATTTCACGTTGTCTTTGGCTTCGATGTACAATCGCGTAAGTTCTGAATAATGAAAGTTGAACGAAGACAAAGAAGAAGCTTCGACAAGTTCCAATACTTTTAACATTTTACCAATGGCAACACTATTTAATTGTTCGGTCAAAGAAGAAAGAACAGCATTTCTGTTTTGCCAAAATTCAATCTCACTCAGGGGACCATCGCCCTGCGGTTGTTTACGAGTCTCTTGGCCCACTGTTGAACTGATAACTTTGATCCAGTCCTCCAAAGCAATCTCCAATTTACTGCACACGTTCCAATCATCGGTAACAGCAGCGGGGTCATCGATAGTCACGTCGGGCACGTTGAGCGTAACGTCACCAGAAGTTTGTTGAAGTGTTTGTTCAGCCAATGTCGCAAATTTTTGCAGAGACGCTTGAAACTCCCGTGTATGACTGGCCACTGGAACCGCAATCCCCCCCGCTTGTGGTACCGCCGGTGCACTCGGACATATCGTAGGTACATAAACCTTTTGCAATAAATTGGCCAACCCAGACAAAGGTGAAGCCACGGTACCGAAATCGACGGATTCAGAACAATCCAAAGCATCACGGATTTGGCCATCTTTGGTTTTGGAGAAGAAAATCGCACGACCCTCAAATATAACACCCTCTGGCAATCCATCCACAGCGATAATGATTTGTCCTGGTTTCAAATTTTGTGATGCTTCATAGGCCACAATAACTGAACCAGTTTTGCTAGTTGGTGAAAAGAAATCGTCCACCCTAAGTTGATCACTGCTGTGAAGCCACAACGATCTTTTATCTGGATCAGTCTCGGTTGGCAATGGTTTTGGAAGCCCACCACGGCGAAGTCGATTAAAAAACCAAGTGTTTGCATCGTCGGCCATGATGCGTTAAATGGAAATTTCAACAGTTTTGGAAAAGAGCTGTTTTGAATGTTGTGTTGCTCAAAAATTCAGCAGGCAACGTGATGAGGGGCTTCAGTTCGAAGTGGCCCCCAAAACCAGGATGCAAAACGATTCAGTCAAACAAATGTAACAACCTCAAACCTTAAAGATAAAATGCTAACAGCATTATACCCAGGTACAAAAAAAGATGATAATTTTTAAGTCTTGATTACTGTTTTAAATTGATGCGTAGCACAACCTATACATATATAACAGTACCGCACAACTCCCACGTGTGGTTGCGTACATGTACAGCACACCTGTCCAGAGAGAGAAAATAAATATTTTCATTCATGTGTTCACATGTGGTACACATGTGGTACACATGTGGTACACACACTAAAACATAATACCCATGCTATAATATGTGTGCAGTACATGTTGTTCATTTTCACATGTAGTTTTAGACCTATTTATCACCACATGACAGGGCTAACGCAACGATTTCATAACGTCTAAATTTTTGATCACATCGTACAAAGACATGTAAATGGCAACATTTGGAATGGTTTTTAAGTAATTGAGGGACAAGCCTCGATAAAGACCACGGGCAACTCCTTCTTGCCTCCAAATATTGCGAAAGGCTGCCACCACTGATTCTGCATACGGCTCTGGACCAGGATGCGTTTGGAAACGCCTTCGCACCACGTCAAAAGGATACACAAAAGTCAACGCCACGGACCCCGCCGTTGCACCCGCTGCTGCCCTGGCCCATGCTGGCAACTCCTTCTCCGATTCTACGCCCATCAATGTACACGCAAACGATTTCAAGAACCCATAACACCCAAATTTGAGTCCAGTGTAGGGCGCGACCCCCCCCAGCGTGGGGGAGATCCCTCTGTACAACGCTCGTGGACCCTCGCTCCGTGCAATACTCGTTACAGCATTGAAGACTCCAGTGTAACGCGTGGCGGCCAGCCCTTCGTTTTGTAACGCCATACGTGCTCGCACCATGTCCAATGGATAGGTCAAAGCACAGGCAACACATCCTGCCATTGATCCAGCACCAATGGCACGCAACGTTTTGTCAATGTCGGACGGCGATTGTTGTTGCGAGGCCAGCATCACTGAAAAGTGTTCAAAGGCCGTGAATTGAAGAGCAGTATAGGGAATGACACGTATTACAGCCGCCGAGTTGCCTTTCCACATCGACAGTGGACCTTCGTTGTTGATCAACGAGGAGAGGAGGTGGCGCATGTTGGTGTTGGTAGTGCCCTTTTGGACTTGAAACAGGATTTTCATGCGTTCCACGGGTGCGATGCAAGTGCGTGCAACCATACCAGCAGTGCCACCGGCCAGGAGATACTCGGTCCAATGCCCCTTTTTGTTGGCCATGTTGGTGTGGGTGTTGTTGGTTCGTTTATTTAGGTTACCTTGCCTTGGACATGTGGATCGTAATGGTATTTGTGGTTTGAGGTTTGAGTGAGGTTTGAGGTCTTCAATTTTGTGTTGATCAATGATTGGCGATGCCGAAGTACCTGGTACCTGGTCTATCGCAACTTGTATGTCCGGAAGTATTCATTTCACTGCAAAAAATCGAACGAGAGGTTTCTACTCTGGACCTTTGTTCTAGTTCCAGGCAGTTGGAAATGCATGTAAAAGATGGTAGAGTCCACTAAAGTTAAAGTGATTGGTGGGGAGGCGGAGAGAATGGAAACCAGCCCTCGAATCCAAAATTCCCTGGCTAGCTACCCCCCGCTTTCCCCCTCGCACTTGTGGCACCCAACCACCTTCACTCTCAATCGACCCAAAGGACAACAGACAACCAGACTTCATTTTGCCGAGCA
>Ga0115005_10002057_pt1 | contig 16070 bp, 15 predicted proteins | sample ArcOceMetagenome_FD_87163 | JGI IMG/M metagenome (GOLD analysis project Ga0115005, IMG submission 87163) | Marine eukaryotic phytoplankton communities from Arctic Ocean - Arctic Ocean - Greenland ARC118M Metagenome | ecosystem: Environmental > Aquatic > Marine > Oceanic | place: Arctic Ocean... | reverse complement strand
CTCCGTGACTCCGTGTGAAACTCAGCTCTTTATCGCTCTATGGTCACTGACCAGCACGACGCTATTCTCACACGAAGACACGAAGACACGGAGGCTTATCCACCACACAGAACCCAAGTTCCGTGACTCCGTGTGAAACTCAGCTCTTTATCGCTCTATGGTCACTGACCAGCACGACGCTATTCTCACACGGAGACACGAAGACGCGGAGGCTCATCCATCGCACAGAACCCAAGCTCCGTGACTCCGTGACTCCGTGTGAAACTCAGCTCTTTATCGCTCTATGGTCACTGACCAGCACGACGCTATTCTCACACGGAGCCACGGAGACACGGAGGCTCATCCACCGTACAAAGCCAAAGCTCCGTGACTCCGTGACTCCGTGTGAAACTCAGCTCTTTATCGCTCTATGGTCACTGACCAGCACGACGCTATTGCTCACACGGAGCCACGGAGACACGGAGACGCATCCACAGCACCGCACAGAACCCCAAGCTCCGTGTCTCCGTGACTCCGTGTGAAACCCTGCTCCTATTGGCTCGGTGCTCAATGACCAACCCGACGCTATGGCTCAGACGGAGACGCGGCACCCAAGGGCATAATAACAACACGCCCTCAATATGGAATGGCTAGATACTGTGTGCGAGTCGCACACACTCCTTTTTCGGTAAAGGACGATGCACTAAAAAATAAGCCGGCCCGCATTGCGCATTTTTGCAATTAGTTTCCTTATTTTACAATTTTAGTCATGCGGCGGATTTTAATACTGTAGCTGTTGCTGTTCGTCTCATGCCTTAGATGATCATTATTCAAGAGCAGATCGGACTCTAGCCTTGCCTCAGCGCGCCGAATAAATTTCCTCCCTATTTTGAACCCAGAAATAATTATGTCAGAAGCTACATCCGAAATCGGCCTAATCGGCCTCGCAGTCATGGGCCAAAATTTGGCTCTCAACGTCGCCGACCATGGCTTCAAAATTTCCGTGTACAACCGGACGACTTCCAAAATGGCTGATTTTGTTGCGGCTAACCCGAATACACCGGGCGGTCTGGAAGGTTGTGAGACACTTGCAGGTTTCGTCGCATCGCTCAAGCGCCCGCGTAAGGTCATCATTCTAGTGCAAGCTGGTTGGGCCACTGACAAGGTGATCGAAGGCCTCGCGGAACTGATGGAAGAAGGCGACATCATCATTGATGGAGGCAACGCCAAGTGGGACGACACGATTCGCCGCGAGAAAGAGCTCACTGCTAAGGGTCTGCGCTTCATCGGATCGGGTGTTTCGGGAGGTGAAGAAGGTGCACGTTTCGGTCCCTCGCTGATGCCAGGTGGTTCTAAAGAAGCGTGGTCGCACCTCGAGCCAATCTGGAAGGCGATCGCTGCGAAGGTAGATCCTGACACAGGCAAGCCAATCGAAGGCGCTGTAGCTGGCAAGCCAGTCGAAGGTGGCTTCAGTTGCACCGCGTATATTGGTCCAGATGGCGCCGGTCACTATGTGAAGATGGTGCACAATGGTATCGAATATGGCGATATGCAGATGATCTGCGAAGCCTACGATCTGATGCAAAATGTGCTCGGTCTCAATCCAGCTGAGATGGGCGATATATTCAGTGACTGGAACAAGGGCGACCTCGACTCGTTCTTGATCGAAATTACCGCCGATATTCTCAAGCAAACCGACCCTGTAACTGGCAAGCCGTTCGTCGACATCGTGCTCGATACCGCTGGCCAGAAGGGCACAGGTAAGTGGACCTCAGTCAATGCACTCGACATGGGCACGCCGGCACCAACGGTAGCCGAAGCTGTCTTTGCACGTTGTATTTCAGCAGTGAAGGACGAACGCGTCGCCGCTTCTAAGATCCTGAGTGGTCCGGAAGCCGCTGCGTTCACGGGCGATAAGGCCGAGATGGTCGAAGCGATCCGTGAAGCCCTGTACGCATCGAAGATCTGCTCTTACGCTCAAGGCTTCCAGCTGATGCGTGAAGCGCAGAAGGAATACAATTGGGAGCTGAACTTCGGTGAGATATCGCAAATTTTCCGCGGTGGTTGCATCATTCGTGCAGCCTTCCTGCAAAAGATCACTGAAGCCTTCGCCCGCGATCCTGAACTGGCTAACTTGCTGTTGGACCCCTACTTTACGGGTGCGATCAACAAAGCACAAGCCAGCTGGCGCAAGGTGGTGGCACTCGCAGCCCAGCATGGTGTCGCTATTCCAACTTTCAGCTCTGCGCTATCATACTACGATGGTTACCGCACCGCTCGCTTGCCGCAAAATCTACTGCAAGCACAACGCGACTTCTTTGGCGCACACACTTACGAGCGCACTGATGAGCCGCGTGGCAAGTTCTACCACATCGACTGGCCGAAGGCAGACCGCCCTCAGCTGGAAATGTAGAGAATCTAGTAACTTTTATAACAAAAAGGCCTCCCACGACTGGGAGGCCTTTTTTTGCTTTGTTCATTGCTCGAAAATTCTTACAGGTGTCAGCGCAGCAGCTTTCACTTTCAACTGGCCGGGGATATCACACGCTCAGAGGCAATGCGCCCGTGGCCCTCGACGTTCACCCACTTTGAAGGTTATCGATTGCTACAAGCGATTACAACTCGCTGGTGGACTCTTTGGCTTTGTGAGTTCGTATGCCTGGTTTTGCAATGATCTCGAAATACACTGCTTGCCAGTCATCGGTTAGCGCATGATCAAGCGCTTGATTAATCTCAGCCACGTGCAGTGGCAGCGCTTTGTCCGCAGTTTCACCCACCTTGCAGTCAAAATCCCAAAAATCCACACCCTCAGGTAGTTTCTTTTTACGCTCACGTTTCACATATTTTCGAAGCTCTGATTTAATTGCTTCGATCACACGCGCGGGCGTATTTTTAGGGTCGTTTATTGGAAATATCTTCTTCATGGCGTCAATCTTTAGGCTCTGTTGTGTCTTGTCCCTCTTATTCAGCAACAGTCTTCTCAATTATAAATGATCACCTGGGAACTGGCTCATTTCTAAATTATTATCCACCAGTGCGGTTTTTTATGCTTTATTGAATTCAGCAGACCGACTTACCCAGATAAGCGAGCAGCCACATTTCTTTCCATAAGCGATAGCGCCCATCGTACGATATTTTACCCACCTCTGCTTGAAACTGGCGCGGGTTCAAAAAACCATTTTCAAAATTGAGCCGCTCTAAAATACGCTGTTGATCATTCAATTCCTCAAGTGGCGTATCTTCGAAGGGAATTGGCTTCAGGGTGCTGTTGATTAAGCGTAGACGGTGTAATTTAAGTAATCGTTGCAGTGAACCGATTAGTGGCTTACGCACAATATTCCATGCTTCAGGGTAATAGCCGCCAAAGGGTAGAAATAAATTATCCGTAACGAGTCGGCGTTCATTTTCACCATTGGTGCTTAGGGTATAGCAAGCAGTCGCCCCACCCTTGCGTTTGGGGATGAATAGTATTTGTAGCCGTGTCAGTTTATCAGCACTTTCATAAATTGATGCACGTAGAAATGTCTCTTCAAATAACTCTGCTTTCAGTGCACTGAGACGGGTGAATTCGACATTTCGGAGCCATTCCCTCACTTCGATTAATAATGGATCAGCCGGCCATTCATCGCCGTCGGCATTGAGTTTAAAATTAGGAAATAAAGGCATATCGCTGCGGCTAAGCGCTTTAATCGCCAGCCAATAATAGCCTGTTTCCAATATGAACCAGAGTGTAAATCCTGTAATAAAGTGTACCCAATCCGGTCGGAATGAGATTTCCAAAGCTTTGAGAAAATACGAAAATAGCCCAGCAAACAGTATCCAGCGTAGCCAGCGACCCAATACGGTGAAGATTGGAATCCCCTTACGTAAGCCGATGTGAGACAATAAAACTGCTAGCGCTGCGACTCCAAAAAGGATAAGCTGGAAGGTCGATTGTGTGATACCAAACATGTTGAATTTTAATAATTAGATCCGTTTGTAGCATTATGATGCAAGATGACGACGCTTGTTCCATTTTCATCTTCATCAGCAGTTTAAACGCAAACGAGCGAGGGAGACAAAAGCTCACTCGCTCGGCGATAAATGATATAAACTGCGATTACCTGTTAGCCTAATAATTAATTTAGGCGCAGGGGCATGACCACACAGATAAAGTTATCGAGTGTCTTAAACAGCCCAGGACTGAGCTCGTCTTTGAATTCGAAGAATACTTCATCCTTAGTCAACGCCTTCAGTGGCTCGATAAGAAACTGAGGATTAAATGCGACTTGAACTTCAGGTCCGTCGTAAGCGATGGCCATGGACTCATGCGATTCCCCGTATTCTGCACTTGAACCAGAAATTTCTAGGAGATTCTTGCTCACCTTAAGCTTCACAGAATTGCTCTTATCAGATGTGACCAGCGCAGCACGGTGCACACACTCTAGCATGAGTTCACGTTCGATTTTGACGCGGTGCTCTGTCTCCTTTGGAATGACTTGTCGGTAGTTTGGGTAATTCCCTTCAACAATCTTCGAAACCAGATAAAGGTGATCAACCAAGCCAGTATCACTGGAATCATCGATGCTGATTTCAAAAGCCGCCTGACGATCATTAAAAGCGATTTTGACCTTATCTCCCTTGCCCATCAAGCGCTCAAGCTCAGCGACTGTTTTAGCGGGAAGAATGAGACTACCTGCGTTGTCTTCGCTGATTTCAGTGTCGAGCGCGGTTAATGCGAGACGTCGTCCGTCAGTCGCGACTAGAGTGAGTTTTTCGTCTGCAAAGTTGAAATATACACCGTTTAAAATGTAGCGGTTCTCGTCACTGGATTGACCATAAGAAACACTTTTTAACATGCTTACAATTTCAGTCTGAGAAAGCTCGAAAACGTGACGGTTTTCAAATGATGGCAGCGGTGGAAATTCTTCCGTGCTGATACCCATAATTTTGAAATTTGAGCCACCGGAAGTGATCTTCGCCTGGTTATTTTCACTGGTTTCAATGAAAATTTCGTTTTGCGGCAATTCGCGAATGATGGTTGCCAATTTACGCACGGGCAGCGTGAGGCCACCCGGCTCAGAAACGTCTGCCTTAATTCGGCAGCGAATACCGAGATCAAGGTTAGTCGTCGTTAACGAAATATGTCCCTCCTCTGCTTCGATCAGCACATTGCTGAGGATGGGCATTGTGGCTCGCGCACCGACAACATTGAGAACCTGTTGGAGGCCGTTGCTAAAATGATCTTGGTTGATCTTGAACTTCATGGCTTAAATTTTTGGGATTTTGGAGTTACTGGCAATGCTTATATATTAGTCTCTTTTTTAATATATAAATCTCTTCTTCTTAATAGGTGTGTGGATGAGCTATAATAACTCAACAAGTAATTATTCATTAAGCCTTTAGAGGCGATTTTTGCTGTGAATAGTGCGGTCAAGTATTCGGTAGAAAGGTGAATGAATAGTCGGATTTATTTTTATTCCACAGTGCTTTCACAGTTATTAACGAGTTATTCACCAGACGATAAGTTGACCTCTTTTAAGCACTTTTTAGCACGGTAGATACGGAAAAAGTACCGAATCGGGCCAAACATGATGTAACTGAAGAAAAAGATTGCGAAGAAAAGCTCTTTGAAGACGAAGGCGATTCCTAGACTAAAGATGAATAAAATAAAGGTCTGCAAGCGCGTGCTGGTCTGCCAATCGATTTCTTTAAAGCTTGGATAGGGTATGTTGCTGATCATCAAAAAGGCGACCGCTAGCATCAATGGTGGCATCAGCAGCTCAAAACCATGCACTTCATAGCCATACTTTTCGAAACTAATGTAAACCAGCACTAGCGAGGCGACCATCGCAGCGGCAGCTGGCACAGGCAGGCCAATAAAGTCCTTGGTGCCTTTTAAGCGTTCTGACGGCGTCAGCATCGGATGGGTTAAAACATTGAACCGAGCCAGGCGCACAGCGGCACAGAGTAAATAAATAAAACCGATCAATTGGCTCACTGGTAAGACACCATCATATTGCTCCGTCGGCTTAAGGATCAAAAAGATCATCATCATCGCTGGTGCGACCCCAAACGATATAACATCGGCGATGGAATCGAACTCGATCCCAAACAGTGATTCGCGGCCACCCATGCGCGCGACGCGGCCGTCAAAAGCATCGCAGACTACACCGAAAAAGATAAACCACACCGCTTGGACAAAATGGCCATTAATGATAGCTGGATCAGTCGCGTAGTTCGCCTCAATGCAGCGCATAATGGCCAAAAATCCAAAAAAAAGATTTCCAGCTGTTAAGCTATTGGGAAGCAAATAGATATGGCTGGCCTCATCAGAATCAGCATATTGGTGAGTGGGCGGTATTTCAGGATCTTTCATTGAGTCGCGATGGGTTATTCGGATACATCATCTTTATGGCGAATCGACTCGAGATATTTCCAAAAGGAATCGTGCTGTTCGACCATAAACTCTTCTGATACAGGCATTTTGAATCGAAAGATAAAATCTGAAAGGGTGTTTTTGTGCAGAATATAGTGGGCAAATAAACCATCTTTATCCTGCTCAAAATAGATGCGAAATTCGCCAGCGCGTACCCGATAGTAGGTTTTACCATTACGATTAAAGCAGCCGAGCTCATCATTGGGATGATCCAGCTGCTCTTGTGATAGACCACTGACAACCTCAATGAGGAGCATCTGTGAGCGAGTCTCAAGCTGGTTAAGCTCGTGCATGCTTTGTTCGCTAAAATTGACCTGAAACATAATTAAGTATGGGCGGCTGACCGTTTGTAAAAGACCAGTAGGTTAGAATGGATTAGTCGCGGTGCAATCGCAGAATACATTTCATCTAGCCACTACGTAAAGTTGACCTGTGCGACGTGTTTGACCACTGTGCTGCGGAAATGGTAAAAATAAAAATTAATTATGAAGGTGGGCTGCGTTGCCAGCTAGAGCACGAGTTGTCAGGTAAAAGGTTTAAAACAGATGCCCCAGTCGATAATAATGGTAAGGGAGAAAGTTTTTCGCCAACCGATTTGTGTGCCTCGGCCTTAGGTTCCTGTATTGCGACAATTATTGGCATGCAAATGGAGGCGCTAGGTTTGGATTTGAGTGGTATGCGGATTGAAGTGCAAAAAGAGATGACGGCGGTTCTACCTCGACGTATTGCGAAATTAACCACCGAGGTTTGGCTACCGATTACGCTAAATGATGATCAAAAGTGGCATGTGGAAATAGCGGCAAAGAATTGCCCAGTGCATCACAGTCTGAATACAGAAATTGATAAACCAATAATTTTTCACTGGAAGTAGTTAATGGTGAATAACTTAATTGTATGAAAAAAGCAGTAGAATCACTTTTAGTCTTACTCGTATTTGATCGGCGCAATCGTTTATTGGTGCGTATCAATCCTGAGCAATGCGCTGAACCGACATATATAAGTAAAGCGGGGGAAGCGTGTGTGTTTACCGAGAACTGCGTCCAATCGGTAACCGGTGTAGCTGGCAAAGCGTATTTGTTGAGTCAGCAGACGGCAGTGGATCAATCATTGTCGATTTATTGCGCACTGCAAAGTGACGTAGCCATTGAGCACGGCCGCTATTACAGCCTAGATGAGATTCAGGCAGAGTCGGCAAATGGTCAGTTGAATGTTTCGCCATTGCTCGCTGAAGTGTTACAGAGGATTGAGCCTGATTTGGTACGAATACCATATCTAGATTGTACCGAAACCGAATACATCTATCGATTTCGAACTGCGAAAGAACGGAATCGTGCGATTTACGTAGATCAGCAATCAGAAGAGTTATATCAAAGTAAGCTATGCCGTGCAATTAAAGCGGCGCGACGCACCAAGGAAAAAACTTCCGGCGCACCGGCTGTGCTGGATTTTGGAGCGGTGAGTTATGTGATTCCGAGCCATTTCGGATTTTGTCTCGGTGTCCAAAACGCGATTGAGCGTGCCTACGAGACTGTTGCGGCCAACCCGACGAAGCGGGTTTTTATGCTCAGCGAATTGATTCATAATCCCTTTGTAAATGAGGATTTGCTAGCGCGTGGGATACGTTATTTGCAAACTGATAAGGGCTTACCTCTGTGTTTGGATGGAAGTGTCGCTTCTGATCCAGAGAACCCAAATACACTTTGGAATCAGCTAACCACGGATGATGTTGTCATCATTCCTGCATTTGGCGCAACCAATGAGGATAAAGTGCGTTTATTGCGCCGTGGGCTGAGCATTCGAGAGAATGACGCTACCTGTATGCTGGTAGAGAAGGTTTGGAAAGCCGCGCGACGTTATGCTAGGGAAGGTTTCACGGTAATCATTCACGGAAAGTCGGAACACGAAGAAACCAAGGCTACTTTTTCGAATAGTTCCAGCCATGGCCCGGCTTTGATGATTCGTAATATGGAGCACGCCAGACTTTTGACAGAAGTGATTCAGGCAACAGGTGTTGAGAGAACGCGACTGTTTGAAGACTCTTTTAAGGGCTTATATTCGAAAGGCTTTGATCCAGCCAAAGATCTGCAGAAGTTGGCAGTGGTCAATCAAACCACCTTACTTCGCAATGAGACGCTCACGATTATCGAATTTCTGCGGGAATTCATGGTGCAGTGCTATGGTGAAGCGCAGGTGGCGGAACATTTATGGTCGAAAGGTAAAGGTGATACGCTCTGTTATGCAACCCAAGTGAATCAGGATGCGCTGCATAAAGCAGTTGAACAACCGATTGATGCAGCGCTGGTTGTGGGCGGTAAAAACAGCTCAAACACCTTTCAGCTCCATCGTGTGTGCGAACAGCGTTTTGGTGAAAATGCGCATTATATTCAGTCCGAAGCTAATATTCTGACATTGGATGAAATACGCCACTACATCTTCCCATGCCATTCAACCCAGACAGTATTCACAGAAAGTGAAGTGGTTCGGCCTTTTCTCAATACGATGTCTGAGCCAAAGCGCATTTTACTCACAGGCGGTGCATCATGTCCGGACGGGTTGATTCAACAAGTGATTCATAAAATTAACAGCTTTTTCCCTCCGCAATCGATCCGATCGATCGAATCGATTCTTGAAGCGTTTGAGTCAGAGAGTTGATCAATACTGAGATCTGGCTAAGTTCTAAACTATGTTGATGGTGATTTCAGGGCTTGATGGTAATCGCATTCCTGAAGTCGATTTTAAGATCGGTACTCCGGTAAAACATAAACTTTACCACTATCATGGTATGATCGTGGCATATGACACACTGTGTGCGGCCGGCGATAAATGGTATTTAGCAAATAAAACACAGCCGCCACGTGAACAGCCATGGTACCATGTTTTAGTCGACCAAAGCGGCGGTCTCACTACTTATGTGGCACAATCCAATTTAGAGCGCGATGCAAGTGCGCAAGCGGTTGATCACCCTCAGATTAGCAGCAATTCCTCAGCGCTGAAAGACGGTGGCTACGCTGCCCAGCATGGAAAATCGGGCAATTAGGCCGTCTAAACGCCAACTGTCGTTGCCTCATTCACTTCCGTTTCCAGACCTTCAAGTACAAGTTCACCAAACAGTGTACTGGCTGTGACACGAGTGAACCGAACTGGCACGATTTGGCCGATTAGGCGCGGGCTGGCTTTGACGATGACCACGCGATTACCCGCGGTACGGCCAACAAACATATTTTCGCCTTTCTTGGCGGGGCCTTCGAACAGAACATCCTCATTCTTACCAATGAGAGTTTCGTTTCGGGCGAGTGAACTTTTTCTAAGAATTTCGAGAAGGATCTGATTGCGCTGTTCTTTTTGCTCTTTGGTGATCGGGTCGCCGAGTGGTTCGGCTGTGGTGCCTGGACGAACACTGTATTTAAATAGATAGGCCATATCGAAACCAACTTCCTCAAAAGCTTGTCGAGTCAGCTCGAAGTCTTCGTCAGTTTCACCAGGGAAGCCCACAATGATGTCCGTCGAAATATACATGTCTGGGCGCACTTTACGCAGCTCGGCGATGATGCTCTTGAACTTTTCGATGCTGTACGGGCGACGCATCGCTTTGAGAATACGGTTGCTGCCACTTTGCATCGGAAAGTGGATATATTCGACCAATTTTGGCAGACGCGCGTAGCAGTCGATCAAGTCTTGCTTGAAACCGACTGGGTGTGGGCTGGTGAAGCGGATACGATCTATGCCTGCAATGTCATGGACACGTTCCAGTAACTGCACGAAGGGGCTTTTCTTGTCCACGAAGGGGAATTCCCGAATTCCGTATTGGTTCACGATTTGGCCGAGAAGCGTTACTTCGCGCGTGCCATTGGCAGCCAGCTTCTCGATCTCATCAATGATTTCGTCCATTGGTCGACCGCGTTCGACGCCACGTGTTTTTGGCACGATGCAATACGAGCACTTCATATTACAGCCCTGCATGATGCTGACAAAGGCTGTGACTTGGCGCGTCTCACTGGTGTGCGATTTGATTGTATTTTGCGAGTCTGCCTCTTCTTCAAGGTCAACAATAGAGGCGGGGCGCGGCCCCTGTCCCTGCATCGTAGCAATTATATTAGTCAAATGATCGGGCACGCGGTGGAATTTCTGGGTGCCAATAATAAGGTCTAGATCTGGCAAGCTATCAAGTAGCGCGCCACCACGATTTTGAGCCATACAGCCCATCACACCGATAATGAAGTTAGGGTCTTTACGCTTACGCTTTGCAAGGTGGCCAGCTTTACCAATCGCTTTTTGCTCGGCTTGATCGCGCACGCTACAAGTATTGAGTAGAACGACGTCGGCTTCCTTTTCGTTGTCGACTAAGGCATAGCCCTTCCCCCGAAGCATCGCAGCGACCGCTTCGGAATCTCGTTCATTCATTTGGCACCCGTAGGTTTTAATATAGACCCGGTTCATGAGGAGTGCGGAGAATGTTGAGCTAGAGCTGATTGTAAACCTAGAATATGCAGACAAGTGTAACAGACTTGTTGGAAGCGTTTAAGAGTGGTTCAAAAAGTGCTAAAAATTTGACCATTCGGTGGGTCGAATGACATCAGCTGCAGATCGAAATCATCTCCTCAGCAACTCATTCTGGTCAAAGCGGTAAAACTAGTTTGAGATGGATTTGTCATTATAGTTTAGCGCAGATATTCTTGTCTGTGAGGGGGTGCTGAAGTGGCACCCGTAAAAGTTATGGAGAATCGCACGCAAAAAGTTTTTGTATATGGCACCCTTAAACCTGGTGGATCTTATTGGCCTCAGTTCTGTGAAGGTAAGGTTGGCTTGGCGACTCCAGCCAAGATCCGTGGTGAGCTCTACGATCTACATGTTGGCTACCCAGGTGTTTTTCTACGTGGCGAACAGTGGGTGCAGGGCTATGTGTTGTCATTCACGCGGCCAGCCGACTTTTTTCAACTTGATGTGCTGGAAGGATTTAAGCCAAATCGATCAAGCCAGCTAAACGAATATGTGAGGGTGCGCGTCGATTACTTTAACGAGCACGGCGTGAATCTCGGTGAGGCGTGGGCTTATGAAATGACGCAAGCGACCTTCGAGCGCTTCTCATCGACACGTATCGAGAATGGCAACTGGCCTACTTAAGCGCATGTGTTAGCGCTGAAACACAATTTCTAAAATTATATGCTGTTTACCCAACCAACCACCCTACTCTTTGTCGGCGATTCAATCACCGACTGTGGCCGTGACCGTGAATCAGGTGGCTCGGACCTTGGCACTGGTTACGTGGCTCAAGTGCAGGCCCTATTGGACGCGCATCATCCTGATGCCAAGGTTCGTTATTTAAATACGGGCATCTCGGGCAAACGTGTGACGGATTTAGAAGCGCGTTGGGACGTGGATGTATTAGCACATCAACCAGATTGGGTGTCGGTGATGATCGGGATCAATGATGTCTGGCGTCAGTTTGATAATCCACTTGTGGAGCAAGTGTCGTTGCAGGCCTACAGCGAGAAGTTGCAGGGCTTGGTCGAGCGCACATTGCCTCAGGTGCAAGGCATGATCGTGATGTCACCTTTCTTCCTAGAGACGAATGTCAAGGAGCCGATGCGCGAATTGATGGACCGCTACGGAGCGGTGGCTCGAACGATTGCTGAGCGCAATGAGTTACGTTTTGTCGATGTGCAGGCTGCATTTAACGCATGGTTGGTGCACAATCATACATCGCAGCTGTGTGCTGACCGCGTACATCCCAATGCCGTCGGGCATAACATTATTGCCAGTGCGTTTCTCAACGCAGTTGGTTTTAAATGGTAACCAGCAAGTCCCCTACTCTATTCGGCTTTTTTCACGGTCTTTTTAACCGGCTTCTTAGTCGCTTTTTTTGCAGCAGTCTTTTTGGTCGCTTTCTTAGTGGCCGTCTTTTTTGCCGCGACCTTTTTCACTGCCTTCTTGGTCGCCATCTTTTTGGCTGCGACTTCCTTAGGCGCCTTTTTCGCAGCCTTCTTTGCTGCTTTTTTCTTCACTGCGGGCTTTTCGGATACTAATTCGAGTGGCTGCTGTGGTTTGGCCGCTGGTGTTTTCTTAGGCTTGGCTGCTTTCCTCTCCTTTGTAGGCTTGGCTGCTGTAAGCACGACTTCTCGGGGTTGGAATGAATCTTTTTTTGGCTGTGGGGAACTGGCTTTGGAGTGTGCTGCCACCGGAGTACTAGACTGCTCGTAAGCTGGGTATTTTTCATCAGGTTTAACAACAGATTTGCGGCTGCGATTACGTCCAGGACGTGGCGTCTTCACCGGTATTTTGTCCTTTGTAGATTCTACGGATGTATCCTTGTCGCCGACTGGTGATGTCTTTTCCTTCGAGTCTGACCGGTTACGCTCATCGTTGCGTGTTGAGGTGTTGTCCTCTGGTTGTTCGCGATTCTTATTACGGTTGCGTCCGCCACGGCGACGGCCACGACGCGATTTCGGCTGGTCCGACTGTTCGCCGTCTGTTGATATGCCTTGTTTGGGCTGGTCGGATTGTTGCTTTGGTTCAGCGCGAGACTGTTTGGGCTGGTCGGATTGTTGCTTTGGTTCAGCGCGAGACTGTTTCGGCTGGTCGGACTGTTGCTTTGGTTCAGCGCGAGACTGTTTCGGCTCACGGTCGTTACGTTTATTCTTTTTATTCCGCCTGGGCTCTTCGTGGCGTTCAGGCTGAGATTCGTAGTCCTCAATAGCTGAGGCGATTTTCTCTTCTATTTCCTCATCCGTATAAGGTATGGTGCGCTCGATTTGGTCCGGTTCTTTGGTGAGGATAGCCTCCTGCTCTGGTGGGCAATATTCCTGTGGAGGTAGCACGACCGCATTGTATGGATCGATTGGTAGTGCAGTCTCCGGCAGTACTTCTTCGGCGGCGCCGCTGAGGCGTGGATACAGTGTAATTTCGTTGGGGACGTTGGGTTCGTTCGGATTGAGCAGCTGCTCGACGGTGCGGGCGACATGTTCGGGATCGATTCGAGTTTGCAGGTGTTTGTCTGCATAGGTCGTATCATCCGTCACTGTGTTCTGGCGAAGGATTAGGTTGGTCACGCGTAGACCGGCATCGCGCGCCTGGTCAAACAGTGCGTTGTTCATCTCACGCAGGCCACCTTCGATGAGGGCGTTGACTGCGCTGGCAATGTGGCCGCTCTTGTTGGCTGGAATGATGTTAATCAGCTGGCCGCGGAAGCGCAACAGGTTGGGCAGAGCCATGCGTGTGAGCATAACAGGCCCGAGTAGTCCGACTTTTAGAATGGCTTCGAGGTTGCCCACGGGTAGTTGCTCAAAGACAGCACCTGGCGTCACATCGATTGCATGGATCAGGATGTGAATCGCCTTTTCCTGTTCGAGGATGGCCTCTGCGGTGCGGGCGACTGCTTCGAGATCGCTCAGGTCAATCGCATGGGCAATGAAATGCTTATCTGCGAAAGTGACGTGTGAAAAGTTGTTGCCGATCCCGTGTACGCGGCATCCTTGGCGGATAAGATCTTCGATCAAGCGAAGCCCGAGTGGAGTTTCAGCTCCAGTGACAATTGCAATGTCCATAAAATGATGAAAAGTAGCTCTGTTCGCGGAGAACGCCCGGAGTGGGGTTCGTCAAAGACGCGTTGGAGTGTGTCGATTGGTTCGGCGCTGGTCGGCAGCCGTATTTCAATATGGCGGCTAGCCCACTTTCTAAAGCGATTCGTGGCAATCGTATTTTTTTAATGCCACCCTGAATTATATTAATGCGGATTAGCGCGCCGACCAAATCCGATCAATATCCGAACGGGCAAGGCATCAGCTCGATCGTAGTAGCTGCACTAGCTCGCGCAACGAATGCACCACTGGAGCACCTGAGCTGGCTAGCCGTTCGGTGGTGTGGTGCCCATGCGTCATTAGGATACAATGCGTGCCAATGGCTTCGGCTACCTCAAAGTCGTGCAAGGTATCACCGATCAAGACGATCTCATCTGGCTGCCAGTGAAGTTGCTCAATCCAGTGATGACCTTGTGCGACCTTACCTTCGGCATAGATATTATCTGCCCCCATTAGGCCCCAAAAGTGATCTCGGATACCGAAGTGGTGTATGCTTTCGTTGAGTGCGTCTTGTTTTGCGGCCGAAAGCACTGAATGACTCATCCCGAGTTGCGCTAAATCAGTGAGAACCTGCGCTGCCTCGGTGTGTAATTTACACTCCTCAAAGCAGCGTGCTTGGTAATCGTCAATGAATTCACGGCTGATTCGATCAAAGCTATCTTTATCCGTATCGAAGCCTAGGTAATCGTAGAAGTGAACCACGGGAAAACCGAAATTATTGCGATAGTCTTGCTCTGAGAGCGGTGCCCTGCCCCGTTTGGCAAGTAGTCCGTTGAGCACATCGACACAAAGCTCGATGTCGTTGAGCAGCGTGCCGTTCCAGTCCCAGATGACGTGTTTGTAGCGTGCGGTCATTTAGTCGATTAAGTCAGGTCTACGTTGAAAGAGGACCGCTGGGACTTGCATGAGCGCCAGAAAGATCAAAGTACCCTCAAGCCCTGGGACACCGAGGCGTTCGCCGCGAGCTGCCGCATCCATGTAGCTAAACATAACCGAAGCTACCATCACGAACACGAAAGCGATCGAGCAAAAAACCAGCAGGCCGTAGACCAATTTCCAGCGAGCATCTGAGATCCGCATAAACGGAAGATTTAGTACGATACCATATAAAATGAAGTAGCTAGCTTTGATGCTACTGAAAGCCCCCTCTAGTCCTCGGATCACCGAGACAATTGCTGCACAGATTAAAATAAATCCAAGTGCATGCCCTGCCCAACGAGCATAGCGCACTCCATCGGGCACTGGTGGTTTTGGTTCATTAGTTGGCATGGTCTTATTAAAAGAGTGAATATGAGTGGTGTCTCTCTAGCTGCTCAGCATGCAGCAATGCAAGTTGCGGATCGGCTTAATCTATGACGACCGCCAGCTTTTGCGAGAGAAACGAGTGGCTGAGATGAGCTGAATAGGTGAGATGAAATTGGTAGCAATTGTCGGACAACATGCGTTGTTGTACGGTGTTAGTCGATACAGGTGGCGCTTTCCTTATTAGTCATTCGTGCCGAATGGTATTTCAAGTAGCGCAAGCTAGGCGGACTGTTTAAAGTGAGTGCCTCAAGCGATACACTGAATCTTTGAAGGCATCTTTTTAAAGGTTAGTGAGCAATGTATAAATAGTGTCGTTGCACACTCGCAACACTGGACTTTGTACGCGTGCCATCTTTGAAAAACAAGCATCCAATGCAATGTGTTCGATACAGACTTTCAATGCGCAACATTGAGTTTGTTGGTCGTATTCGGGGTACTGTGAAGCTGCATTGGTCAAAATCTAGTGAACAAATTATCATTTAAACTTGCTATGGTCAAAGTCATGCTCAGTTTAATTGATAAATTAACACGTAATAATTAACTCACTACTGATATGGCCGCAAAAGCACAAATTAAGAAAGTCGCACGCAACCCCGAAGCTGATCGCAAGAACTTGGATTTTGCATTTTCAGGCATCAATAAACAATTCGGCAACGGCACGATTATGCGTCTGGGTGAAGCGACAAAAATGGAAATTGATGTCATTTCCACTGGATCGATCGCCATTGACCTAGCCACAGGTATTGGCGGTCTCCCACGTGGACGTGTTTGTGAAATCTACGGTCCGGAAAGTT
>Ga0115005_10002056_pt1 | contig 16071 bp, 12 predicted proteins | sample ArcOceMetagenome_FD_87163 | JGI IMG/M metagenome (GOLD analysis project Ga0115005, IMG submission 87163) | Marine eukaryotic phytoplankton communities from Arctic Ocean - Arctic Ocean - Greenland ARC118M Metagenome | ecosystem: Environmental > Aquatic > Marine > Oceanic | place: Arctic Ocean... | reverse complement strand
CGATTTATGGCCCCTTGGGGGCAAAACTTTCCCGAACCGTTATTTGATGACACCTTTACGGTGATCAATCATCGTTTATTGGGCATGGATAAAAACCACTTAAAGCTTACCCTGCAAGTGCCCAATAGCCACCTAGCCGTAGATGCGATTTTATTTGGCATTGAGCGCCATGGTATGACACCGGCTATGGTGGTGAATATGCAGCGTGCCCATATTGTATTTGAAATGGATGTGAATGCGTTTCGCGGCCAAGAAAATGTGCAGTTGATCGTTCGTCATCTAAAAACGCTTTAATGGCGGTGTTCATAAGCTTCAAAGTTCGCCTTTTTAAGCTCCTAGCACGTTGTTTATGAGCACCAAGCGCATGAAGATTGTGTTATCCATTCCGGTGGCATTTGATTATAATATCCGCCGAAATTTCTATCTTAGAGTGATCAAAGATGCCTAAAGCCAGTGAAATCAAAAAGAATACGGCTGTCGACTATAACGGCGGTGCTTATATTGTAAGAGACATTGAGCGCTCAGTACCCCAGGGCCGTGCTGGTGGTAGCTTGTATCGCATGCGTATGTATAATGTTGTAACTGGTCAAAAAATAGACGAAACATTCAAAGACTCCGACATGCTGAATCTAGCAGATCTGATTCGTCGTGCTTCTACCTTCTCTTATTCTGACGGTGACGAGTACGTGTTCATGGACAGCGAAGACTTCACCATGTACAGCTTGAATAAAGAAGCCATTGAAGAAGAGCTATTGTTCATCAGCGAAGACACAAAGGGTGTTCAGGTGATCATTGTGAATGACGCACCGGTAGCGCTTGAAATGCCATCCAGTGTTGAGCTTGAAATCGTTGAAACTGATCCATCTTTAAAAGGTGGTTCGGCGACGGCGCGTACTAAGCCTGCGAAATTATCAACAGGCTTAACGGTACAAGTGCCAGAGCATATCTCTAATGGCGATCGTATTAAGATCAACGTTGAAGAGCGTAAGTTCATGGGCCGTGCAGAAGCTAAATAAACCTTAGCCTGTATGCTCAGTCTTAAAAGGCGCATCCTAGATGCGCCTTTTTTGTTTTTGATAGGCATTAATTGATGCATGGAGGACAACATGAGTGAGATATCGTATCCCATAACAGGCGCCTGCCAATGCGGTGGCGTGACCTATGAATTACTTGCCGCCCCTTCGCTGGTGGCGGCGTGTCATTGCAAAGAATGCCAAAAGTTATCCACCAGTGCGTTCAGTATTACGGCGATGGTGGATGTCAGCGATGTTCGTTTTAGTGGTGAAATGAAAGATTGGTCACGCAAAGCCGATAGCGGAAATACGAGCGCGGCTAAATTTTGCCCTAGCTGCGGTAATCGTTTGTACCATTACAATCCGCAAGAACCTCATAAATTAAAACTCAAACCCAGCACATTATCCGATACACGCATTACTAAACCCACTGTGCATATCTGGGTGAGTGAGAAACAAGATTGGTTTGAGCTACCTAAGGGTGTAAAAACCTGTGAGAAAGGTTTTGAGTCTTAGCTTCAATAGAGCACGCAATAGAACAACCAAGGCTAAAACCTAAACAAAAAACCGCGATCATATGAGATATGATCGCGGTTTTTATTTAAATGAAACGAAATTAGCCTAGCTCAGCACGGGCCACAATTTCTTTCATGATTTCGTTGGTACCCGCATAGATTTTTTGCACACGGCTGTCAGCCCATGCACGACAAATTGGGTATTCGGTCATGTAACCGTAACCACCGTGTAGCTGCACACACTCATCCATCACTTTGAACTGTAAGTCTGTGGTGATTTGCTTTAAACCGGCCGCGGTTGGAATATCCAATTTCTTATCAAGGTGTAACTCTAAGCAGCGGTCAGTATAAACGCGCAGTGCATTGGTTTCGGTGATGAGTTCCGCCATTTTAAAGCGGGTATTTTGGAATTTACAAATAGGCTTACCAAAGGCTTTACGTTCTTTGATGTAGTCCTTGGTCCATTCAATGGCGGCTTCGCAAGCGGCTACGGCGGTCAAGGCAACTAATAAGCGCTCCTGTGGTAGCTCTTGCATTAATGCCATGAATCCAGTGCCTTCGCGGGCACCTAATAAGTTTTCAGCGGGCACTTTCACATCACTGAAAAACAACTCGCTGGTGTCCTGGGCTTTCATGCCTGCTTTTTCTAGGTTGCTGCCTTTTTCAAAGCCTGGCATGCCCGCTTCCACTAAGAACAAGCTGATACCGGCCGCGCCCTTGGTTGGGTCTGTTTTGGCAACGACAATTACAAGGTCAGCCATTTGGCCGTTGGTGATGAAGGTTTTGCTGCCGTTTAACACATAGTGGTCACCGTTTTTAATGGCGGTGGTTTTGATGCCCTGTAAGTCAGAGCCGGCACCGGGTTCGGTCATGGCGATGGCGCCAATGTTTTCACCACTGATGAGTTTTGGGATGTATTTTTGTTTTTGTTCTTCGGTGCCCCAGTTTTCAATGTAAGGCATCACAATGTCGCTGTGCAGCGGCCAGCCAATACCAGAGCAACCTGTACGAGAGATTTCTTCCATCACCACGGCACTGTAACGGAAGTCACAGCCTAAACCGCCGTATTCACCAGGGGCCGTTGGGCATAGAAAGCCCATTTCGCCGCCTTTGGTCCATAACTCACGGCTGACTTGGCCGTCTTTTTCCCATTGAGCGTGGAACGGTACGGCTTCTTTTTCTAAGAATTTACGAACACTGTCGCGGAAGCCTTCAAGGTCACTGTCGAATAAGCTACGTGGAATCATGGCAAACCTCTGTATGAAATAGTTGTTATCAGTTGGTGCGTGATTTCACTATGGCAGTGCAGGGCGTGGCTCTCAATGATCAAAAACACCAGATAGAGTGGCGCAATTTGTTTTTTGCTGGGCTTACGCTTCTGTGGGCTCGCCAGTGGCGGTTTCTTGGGTCTCTCCGGCGCGGTAATCCCCAGGGGTGACACCCGTCCATTTTTTGAAGGCGCGGTGGAAGGTGCTGGGCTCGGTGAAGCCAACTTTTAGGGCAATGTCGTTAATGCTGTATTTGCTTTCACTTAAGTGGCAAATGGCCAAGTCCCGTCGTACTTGATCTTTGATGGCTTGAAAGGAGGTGTCTTCTTCCTTTAAACGGCGGCGCAGGGTTTGGGTGCTGGTGTTCAGTTGAAACGCCACGGTTTCAAAGTCTGGCATTTCACACTCGGTATTCACCTCAAGGATGCGACGAATCTGTGCGTTGATACTGGCGGTGTTGTTGGGCTTTACTAAGAACACATAAGGGGCTTCTTTCATGAGCTCCGGAAGGTCTTGGCGAGAGCGAATAATGGGTAAATCCAGGTCGCTTTTGTTTAAACGCAGTAAGGTTCTGGGTTGGTTGAACTTGTGCTCCCCATACAAAAACAAGTGGTATTCATCAGCGTGGCTGGGTCTTGAATAGGCAAACTCCACCATTTTGATGGGGATGCGTTTACCGGTTAACCAGCAGGATAAGCGATGCCAAAGCATCAGCTGAAACTCTGTCAGATAGCGGGACTTGTTCAGGCAATGATGGTGCTGGTTGACCACCAGAGAGCCACCTGTGTGGGTTTGCTCAAACTGGGTATGCAAGGCCATATCGAATAGGCGGTAGTAGCGTGTGCCCATTTCTAAGGCTTCACCCAAGGTAGAACAAGGCAAAATCAGCTGGCATAGGGTTTCAAAGCTGCCGGGCGGGCTGGCTTTGTGATCTTGGCCCATGAATTCGTCGTTCAAGAGGTTGACCAAGATACGCAGCAGTTTGGCCATTTTGTCTGGATAAACTCGGGCCTTAGGTTCGTGCAGTATTTCTATGCCAATCCCTGCTTTTTGCAGTATGTCTTGGGCGTCGTGGCCCTGAGCTAGGGCGCCGGCTAAGGCGGCTCGCACATAATGACTGGCAATGGTGGATGTTTTCATACAACAACTGAACCTGAATTCACGATGGGTCATCATACAAAGTCAGACCATTTGTGCAACAAGTTAGAAACATTTCGCCATTTGAGGCTGTTGGCTTTGGCCAATTTTTCTGATCGTTCAAGGTATAGGCCCGTTTGTGTGAGCCTGATAAGGTGGGGTAATAATAAAAAGAGATCAGCGTATGTCGAGCCAAGCGTTAGCCAATTTGAATATCTTAGACTTTTCCACCTTATTACCAGGGCCTTATGCGAGCTTAATGCTGGCGGATATGGGCGCCAATGTATTGCGCATCGAAAGCCCGAGCCGGCCTGATTTGGTGAGGGCGTTACCACCTCTAGATGCCACAGGACAAAGCGCTGCCCATAGTTATTTAAACCGTAACAAACAAGCCTTGGCGTTGGACTTAAAACAGCCGGCGGCATTGGATATTGTGAAAAAACTGTTGGGTCAGTACGACATCGTGCTTGAGCAATTTCGACCGGGTGTCATGCAGCGCTTGGGCTTGGGTTATGAACAATTAAAGGCGATTAACCCAGGGGTTATTTACTGTTCGGTAACCGGTTATGGCCAGAGTGGCCCACTAAAAGATCGTGCCGGCCACGACATTAATTATTTGGCCCTTTCTGGTGTGGCTGATTACTCCCGTCGGCAAGGGGAAAAGCCCACGCCACAAGCGGTGCAAATAGCGGATATTGCAGGGGGCTCCCATCATGCGGTCATGGGGATTTTAGCGGCGGTCATTGAGCGTCAACGCACCGGTCTTGGCCAGCATGTGGATATCAGTATGACCGATTGTGCTTTTAGCCTAAATGCCATGTTTGCTTCTGGCTATTTAGGGGGGGGCGTTGAGCCCGAAGCAGAAAACACCATGCTCAATGGCGGCAGCTTTTATGATTACTATGAAACCCAAGATGGGCGCTTCATGAGTGTGGGCTCCTTGGAGCCGCCATTTTTAATGCAGCTGTGTCAGACTCTAAACATACAAGCGCATATTGGAAAGGCGGGGAGTCGAAAACCCCAAGACATTGCTGAGTTTAAAGCGGTGATGAGTGAGGCGTTTTTACAACACGACTTTGCGCATTGGTGCGACGTGTTTGCCAAGCTCGACTGCTGTGTTGAGCCGGTGCTCACTTTAAGTGAAGCCAGCCAAAGTGAACACGCACAGGCCCGCAACTGGGTGACCATCGCACACAGCCATGGGCATGAGGTTAGGCAATTAAATAATCCTATTATGAAAGATCACGAGGTGAAAAACACCGGTGGGAAAATTGGCGCTAATAGCCAGCAAGTATTACAAGAACTAGGCTTTAGCGAGTTAGAAATTGAACAATTTAAGCAGCACAAAGTGATTGCCTAGTGTATTAATTCTGAAACAATACTGTCAATTTCCATTCACATACCTGCCGTACTCTCCCCTTAACTAAAAAGGGGAGAGTCAGATGAAACATTCTTTAATGACCATTTTGTTAGCCGCAGGCATGGCCGCGTTAGCAGGGTGTGGCAGCGACAGCGACAATAAAAATACGCAATCAGATACGCCTGCCGCGGTAGAAGACCCAAAAACACAAACACCTGATAACACGCCTGTGACATTTTCTAGTTTGAACTTACAAGTGATTGGCCGCTATGTGTCGGGCAATGCATTTGCCTCGTCGTCTGCGGAAATTGTGTCATACGATAAAACCACTGATCGTTTGTACGTAGTGAACGCACAGGATAAAAGCATTGATGTTTTAAGCTTTAACGCTCAAGGCCAACCCGTTAAGCAAAGCAATATAGATTTACAAGCGGCGGCGAATTATGCGGATATCAGTATTGGCGCGGCCAACTCAGTGGTGGCGAAAAACGGCTTAGTGGCTGTGGCCATTGAAAACAGCGTGAAACAAGATAACGGCATCATTGCTTTATATAAGAGCAGTGATTTGTCTTTACTCAATACCTTTACCGCCGGTGCTCTGCCGGACATGGTGACGATGACAGAAGATGGTACTTATATTATTGCTGCCAACGAAGGGGAGCCAAGTGGAGATTATACTCGTGACCCAGAAGGTTCGGTGACCATGATTAACATCGCCGCAGGCTATGATGCTGAAAAAGCCGTTGTGACGCAGATCGATTTTAATGCATTCGATGCAGGTCAGCCTCGCCATGACGAGCTGGATAATGTGCGTTTACCTGCGCCATTGGGGGCGAGTGTGTCCCAGGATTTAGAGCCTGAGTACATTACAATCACCGCAAGCAACAAAGCGGTGGTGGCCCTGCAAGAAAACAATGCTTTTGCCATCATAGATATTGCAACCGCGACGATTGAGTCAATTAAAGGCCTTGGTGTGAAAAGCTGGGCATCTGTGGCTGACGGCGGACAGGGTTATGAGTTAGATCTTACCAATAAAGACGAAGTACTATCTTACGCCAGCTACCCACAACTGGTGGGCTATTACATGCCCGATAGTATCGCCTCGTTTACGGTAAATGGTCAGGACTATGTGCTAAGTGCCAATGAAGGGGATGGTCGAGAATACATTTACGAAACCACACAAGAAATGTGTGATAACGCGGGTCATGATTGGGACGGTAAAGAGTATCAAGTGGGCGGTGATGATGCTAACGCCACTCAATACGCTAATGAAATAGACGATTGTATTTCTTACACCGATGAAGCCCGTGGTAAAGATTTAAATGTGGATGCCGCACACCCACTCATGAACGAAGCCGTGCTGGGTGACGGTGGCACAATCGCCAATAAAAACACGTTAGGGCGCATCAAGGTAGTGGCTGATAATGAAGATGTGGCAGCGAATGACAATGTGTACACCTATGGCGCACGTTCGTTCTCGATTTGGAATATGAATGGCGAGCAGGTATTTGACTCAGGCGATGAACTGTCTAAGCAGGCGAATACGCCAAGTCACTTTAATACCAGTAATGATAATCAAGATAACGATGATCGCTCCGATGATAAAGGTGTAGAGCCCGAGGCCATCGAAGTGGCCAGTATTTTGGATAAACACGTGGCGTTTATCGGACTTGAGCGTCAAGGCGGCATTGCCGCTTACGATGTGTCGAATCCGAGCGATGCGAAATTCTTAACCTATATTAATAACCGTGATTTCACGGCGGATGTATGTACACAGGTTGATGGTACAGACTGTGATAATGGTGTTTACAATGAAGCGGCGGGTGATCTGGGGCCTGAGTCCATCGAATACTTTACACGTGCAGGTCAGCACTTTATCGCAGTGGGTAATGAAGTATCGGGTACCACCACGGTCTACCAAATTACTTTAAATTAAATGAATAATTAAAATTTAAACGTTTAAAAATAATAAGAAGAATACCCGCGTCAGAGATGCCGCGGGTTTTTTTGTGCCGTTTTAAGAGAGGCTGCGCTGATAACGATTAATGATTTTATCTAACTGATTAGCAAACTGTTGACGGTCGTTTTGGTTCATCGGGGCTGGGCCACCTGTGTGCTCGCCACTGGAGCGCATGGTGTCCATGAAGTCTCGCATACCCAATAAGCTTTTGATGTTCTCTTTGGAGAACAGTTCGCCCCTAGGGGATAGGGCTTGACCGCCTTTTTCTATGATCTCCGCCGCTAAGGGAATATCCGATGTAATGACCAAATCGCCAGCCTCACAGCGAGCCACGATTTCGTTATCGGCTTCATCGAAACCTTGGTTCACCTGTACAAACTGAATAAAAGGGGATTTCAAAACCGACATGTGGTGATTGGCCAGCAGTGTTGTTTGAATCTGAGTGCGATTGGCCGCTTTGAACAGAATGTCTTTTATCACTACCGGGCAAGCGTCGGCGTCGACCCATATCTTCATAATTGACCTTTTAAAGCTTAAACCTTTTATGGTGTGCCTCAAGCTTGCTGCATAGCGGCGGCCATAAATGTCTGTATTCGTATAATTTCTTGGTGCACTATACTGGAATATGATTTTGTATAAAAAGGTTTCATCATGGTGCGGGTGAATTTAGCCAAAGCGGGCAATATGAAGACAGGCGGCCAAGAGCTGCTGGCGGATTTTGATGGCGCGGCTGGTGATTGTGTGTGGGTGGATGTGACTGGGGATGTTATCCCCGATGACATTTGTCGTTTATTTGATCTGCATGATCTGAGTCTGTCGGACGCTCAGCGCAAACGTCACCCACCAAAAGTAGAGCAATTCTCAAATTACATTTATGTCTTGCAGCGGGGGATCAAGGTTTTTGATGCAGACTTAACGTTTGAGCATGTTCAGGTTTCTTTGTTTATTGGCACTCAGTTTATTGTCACCTTCCATCATAGTGATTCTTTAAGTGTGAATGCATGGTGGGCAAACCCTCAAACACACGGGTATTTGGCCAGCGCGCCTATTCTATTGGCATCACGGTTATTAAACACTATGGCCAGTCGCTATCTTGAGGTGATGTTGGAATTTGAAGGTACCTTGTCTGAAATTGAAGATGATATTCAAGGTGCGCTATCAGATGATGTATTAGTGGAACTGACCAGTTACCGCTCACGTTTGCGCCGCTTAAAACGGATTTTTAGTTATCATGAAAAGTCTTCCATGGCTTTGATCAAAGCCTACCAAAAATTACCCAGTGAAAGTGAAGTGGGTTATCACTTGCAAGATGTACTAGATAAAAACGAGCGCTTAAGCAGTTTGACACAAATGTATTATGAATTAACCGGTGACCTGCTTGATAGTATGCTGTCTATGGCGTCCCATAAATTAAATGGCACGATGCGTGTGTTAACCGTGATCACAGCGGTATTTGTTCCCTTAAGTTTTATTGTGGGTTTGTATGGCATGAATTTCGAGTACATACCGGAGCTTAAATTTAAATACGGTTACTTCTTTGTTGTGGGTTTCATGTTAACCCTAAGCGTTTCTTTAATTAGTATTTTTAAATTTAAGAAGTGGTTATAAATGCAATATTTTGACTCTTTTCAGGCCGCCTTGTCATTTAAAATGCTAACCATTGGCGACTACACCTTACACCTTGGCATGCTGTTGGCCGCATTGGTGACGATGCTCGGGGCTTATTGGTTCTCGCGAATTTTACGTAAAAGTATCGGTCGATACGGTGCCCATAGTCAGCATAATCAAGCGCAAATTTATACGATTAATCGTATTGTTCATTATGTGATCTTAGTTATGGCGTTTCTTGTGGGGAGCAGTTTCTTGGGGCTGAGTTTTGACAAGCTCGCCATCGTCATCGGCGCCTTGGGTGTGGGGATTGGTTTTGGCCTGCAAAATGTAGTGAATAATTTTGTCTGCGGCATCATTATCTTATTTGATCGCTCCATTAAAATTGGGGACTTTATCGAGCTTGAGTCCGGTACGTTTGGTGAGGTTAAAGAAATCAGTATCCGCTCCACCATGATTCGTACCGGTGAAAACGTGGACATATTGGTACCCAACTCAGAATTCATTAATGGCCGTGTGACCAATTGGACGTTAGAAGAAGATGTGCGCCGCTTTCGTATTCCATTCTCCGTCGCTTATGGTACCGATAAAGAAATGGTTAAACGCTGTGTTTTAGATGCCGCATTAAACGTCGATCACACTTTAAGCGGTAATAACCGAGATCCACAGGTTTTAATGACGGGCTTTGGTGATAGCAGTTTGGATTTTGCCTTGCTGGTTTGGGTAAAAGCACAAAGTGTAAAGCGTCCTGCTTTATTAACCTCTGACTATCTTTGGGTTCTGGATGATACCTTTAGGCAGTTTGGTATTGAAGTACCGTTTCCTCAGCGTGATGTGCATATTAAAGATAAATAATCTAACGATGACCGCTGACAATAAAAAAGGGCCGAAAGGCCCTTTTTTATTGTCAGCTTAATGTTGAAAGTTTCTGTTTAATTTCTTCATACCGCAGGTGTTCACATGAACCAAACCCGTTTACCTTTTTTAACTTAAATTGAGTGATTAATGGCGTAGTCATACCTGCAAAAAAGCGACATAAGGTTTCGCTACTAAGCGGTGCAATCTGATTTTCAGCGGCGTGCAACGCTAAAGCGTGTAATGACGCTTGAATAGAGCTGTCATCAGGCCAGACGGGTGGATTGGAGTATTCAAGTTTTGCAACATGCCCTCGGCATACAGAACAGTGTCCGCAATGTTCAGGTGATTCGGAATCATCAAAATATAAAGACAGCATGCGCGTTAAGCACTTATCGAGCTCAAAAAATCGAACTAACGAAGCGATGCGTCTCACTTCTTTTTGTTCTTTGTCTTTGAAATACTGGTAGATCTCCGTGCTTAAATTCGGTTTATTGAGAGTGTCGCTAGAAACATGGTAGACCTCGGTCATTTGCTTGCTTTCTAACTCAATGAGATTTTTATCATGCAGATACTCTAACGCAGCCAATACTCGAGTGCGTTCCAGTTGATTTTTTTGATAGCAAGCATCCAAATCGGGCACGGCCCATAGTTTATTGAATTTAGTGTTCGCAAATACTTGCTTCAAGAATGTCTGGCGTCGTTCATCAAACTGTTCAATCAGTGTGGATTTATCCGCCAATAATTTAAAGCGATACTCTGCATAGTAGCTATAAGCTGGCTCAATGGCGCCGAGTATTTCCAGCTGAACTAATAAAGTTTTTAATGGCAAGGCACGTATATTACACGTCTTAGAAAGGGCGAGGGTTTGCATCTCCCATTGGCCATTTTGTGTCTGCACGCGAATGTTATCCAGTAAGGCTTCTATATTGGCCTGTTCTGGTGTGTCAGCATACACAAAGTTTTCGACGGTGTTGATACCATCCAAATTGGCAAATGTAATACAGTTGGATGGCTGGCCATCACGGCCTGCACGGCCAATTTCCTGGCTATAGTTCTCAATGGATTTAGGTAAGTCATAGTGCATCACAAAGCGAATATTACTTTTATCAATCCCCATGCCAAAGGCAATGGTAGCAACAATGACTTGCACCTTGTCTGCCATGAACTGACTTTGAATGGCTTGGCGCTTTTCGCTATCAAACCCTGCATGATAGGCGGCGGCTGAAATCCCTGCTTGATTCAAGTAGGCCGCCACGGTTTCTGCACTGTGCTGTAAGGTCACATACACAATACCCGCACCTTGCTGTTGTCGAATACGGTTGACCAGAGATTGATTTTTATCAGCATTTTTAACCGGTATGACGCTTAGATCTAAGTTCGCCCGATAAAATCCTGTTTGTACAATGTGCTCTGCTTGGATATTAAACTTACTGGCCATGTCCAGCTTGACTTTTTTAGTGGCTGTGGCGGTTAGCAATAAGGTTAATGAAATATTGAGCGCTTGCTGATATTGAGGCAGCTTTAAATAATCTGGGCGAAAATTATGCCCCCATTCTGAAATACAATGGGCTTCATCCACCACTAACATTGAAATGGGCACGGTTTTTATAAACTCGCGAAAGCGCTCATTTTTAAAGCGTTCGACGCTGATCATTAGAATTTTAATTTGCCCATCGCGCACCTTGTGCATCACATCACGATATTCATCACTGCTTAAGCTGGAATCAAGGCTAGCCGCTGCAATGCCTTTGCTTTTTAAAAAATCAATTTGGTCTTTCATTAATGCCAGCAAAGGGGAAACCACCAGGGTCAAATTTGGCAATTGCAGAGCGGTAAACTGATAGCACAAGGACTTACCCGAACCCGTGGGGAAAATAGCAAGAGAGCTATGGCCTTGCAGTAATTGAGATATGGCTTGTTGCTGGCCTTCACGAAAGCCATTAAAACCAAAGGTTGCTTTAAGTTGCTGTGAGAGATTATCCATTACGAAAGTGTGCTTTTAGAAATAATAGGGGCAATATGCCAGTTATTGCCCTAAATCACATCAGAAAAAAGAATGGCCTTGTGATATCTAAAAGCGTTGTTGTAGATGAATGTTGATTTGGCGACCAACATCTTGCCAGCCATTTTCTGAACCGTAGTAGGATGGCAGGGGGAGTGCTTGATCAAACAGGTTAAATACATTGAAGCCGATTTTAGTATCGGGCAACACTTGATAACCACCATACACATCGACGCGATGATACTGCTCATTACGATTAGCAAATAAGAGTGCATCGTCACCCAATGCATAGTCTTGCATGTGCCGATACCATAGGCCCAAAGACATGGACTGTGAAAGATGATTCTCAACATTCATGCTGAGCATCACTTTTGGGAAGGCTTGATAATCCAGATTATCGCTTTTGTTTTCACTTTCCACATAACTTGCGTTTGCCATCACTGACCAGTTGTGAACGGTTTTGCGCACACTTATCTCTAACCCTTGGGCATGGTTATCTTTAATATTTTGATAGCGGTTAGTACTACTCCCAGTAGAAACAGGCACCAGGGAAATGGCATCTTGCCATTCGCTTGCAAACACAACGGCTTCTAACTGAAGATTGGTTTTTTGATACATTAAGATGTATTCATAGGTATCGATAATTTCAGGATCTAAATCCGGGTTGCCCTGCACAGAAGCACTGGAGCCTTTTAATTCTAATGCAGTTGGGGCTCGGTAAGCATGGCCATAGAGTAGTTTTTGTCGCCAGTGCGAATTGATTTTATGCACAAGGCCAATTCTAGGTGATAGGTGATCGCTGGCATCACTGTAGTTGTCCCAGCGAACCCCATAACTTAACAGCCACTGATTGTCAGCAAACCCTGTGCGGGCTTGTGCCAAAATATGGCTCAGGTAACGAGTATCGTCCTTGAACGCATTGTCATAACCGATCATTAAGTCGCCATTGAGGTCTCGACGTTCAAATCGGCTGTCGGTGATTTTGATCTCGTCATAGCCCGCTCCAATTGCCCACTGGGTGTTGCTCGTTTCTGGCTTTTGCTTGAGTTGTATCTGATAGCCTAAGCGCTGCTCGTCATCTTGCTGGGTACGAATGTGAGAACAATAGAGTGGATTAGGGGATAAGCTTGCTTCGCTTTGTTTACATGCAAGTGACGTCCCACCCAGAGTGGTAAGCGAATCAGGGTAACCACGATTATCAAAGGTCCATAGGTGTTCACTTTGCCAAAAATAGACCTGATTTTTTAACTCCAATGTGCCACCTAACGCTTTCTCATGGGTCAGCCCCACCAGTAGGAATTTGGAATCGGTATCGGTTGTATCGCTATTGGTCGATAAGCTGGTGCTTTCTAGATCAAATGCATTGGCCAAGGGGAGAAAAAATTGACGGCCGATCCCTTGAAACTCACTGGCTTCAAATTCATTAAAGAAAAATAAAGCGGACCATTTACCCTTGCCGTAAATTTCACCTGTATTGGCTGAAAGGTAGGCGCTCATGTTTTGGCTGGATTGATCCCGTTCACTGCTTTTTGTTTCGCCATTGAATGGATCGGTGTAGTCATAGTGAGTGTCATAAGGGCCTTCTTGTTCGTAGGCTACACCCCAATGCAGATTAAATGTTGGGGCAATGCTGCTATTGAGCAAGTTAACTTGTTGTTTGTTGGCGCCCAGTTGGGTGTTGCCTATTGTGGTAGATACCGGCTCGTTGGCCAGTTCAAACGCCAGTACCCCATGAAAAGCGTCACTGCCATAAAGGGCCGAGCCTGGGCCGCGAATCATCTCGACTTGCTGCATTAGCGGCAGGGGCATGCGGGGTATGGCGTAACCCGTGTTGGCATAGGTATAAGTGCTGAGCGGAATGCCATTCATGGTGTAGGAGATGCCACGGACAGATAGCTCATTAGCATAGCCTCGAATGGCAAGCACTTCGCTGCCACCCCAGGTGGAACCAGCAAACACAGAAGGTACGGCTTCTAGGGTATGTCCTAAGGTGCTGGTGCCGCGGTTTTGCCAATCGCGTTGATACAGTACGGCCGTAGAAGAGGCCACATCTAAGGGGTTGTCCTCGAATAATGAGGCGACATTCACCTTGATGTTTTGAAGCTCTTCAAGGCTTAGGTCAAACACATCTTCCGCATGGGCCAGTGTGCAACTGGCACAGAGAATCATCGTAAAGGTGACTAAGTAGGCATGCATAGATTCGGGGCGCTCATGATTTACTATTAGATTAGTCGAAATCAGTGAAATATCTAGGTAACTCAATGCCTTAAGCGTGCATTTTGGCAGGAGAGCGATTAATTAGGATGTATCGTGTGTTAAGTTAAGATGTACGTACAAATAGGCGCCTTATATGGCTTGGTCATAAGTGGCCACTTGGCACGTTCAGACCAAGCATTACGGTCATGCTTATCTATACTTGAGTCATCATCACTAGGAAGTCCTATGACGGCATCGTATCCATGTATTGCATTCATATTTACCCTTGCGCTTTACAGCGGCGCATACGGGAGCCATATGTCTGTCTATGTGTATCATGATGATGCCCCGTATTGGGTTGAAGGGGAGCTGGATTTATCTCAGCAATGGGTCCAGGAATTCAATCAAAAGCAATCGGATATTCAATTAAAAATCGAACACATCGAACGCCCTGCACTTAATGCCGTTGTAGAAAGTGGCCAGCCCTACATTATCTTGTGGGCAAACAAATTGTGGTTTAAGCGCAGAGACTCAGGCGTATTAAGTAGCGAAGATATCTTTTGGGATGCCGATACCTTGGTTAGCCTAGTGGATAACCCCATTGACTTTAGTCGTGCCGAGCAATTATTGGGTCTAAAAATTGGTGCGCGATCGGGTCACTTCTACTCTGATTTCAACCCGTTATTTAAGTCGGGCCGCATTATGAGAATCGATTCAAAGAGCAGTCTTTCTAATTATAAAATGCTCACACAAGGCAAGATTCATGCGTTTTTAGACAGTCGCTCAACCATTGCATATATGCAAAAGAAAAATATCTTCACAGGGAACCTGTATGTGTCACTTAACCCGCAAGATGCTTATTCTCGCCATGTATTGGTATCTAAACATCATGCTGCAATATTACCCTTGATTGATAAGGTGATATTGGAAATGAAAAATGACCAAGCATGGCAGGTGAAAATGGAAAAGTGGGGGGTTTTAAAGCTGGTGAATCCATTTGAGCTAGATCTGCAGGAATTAAACGAAATATAATTGCTAATAGTGCAAGATATTCGAATATTGTTCTTCTTTGTTGTTTTTTAATAAAAATTATCCTTAATTTTAAAATCTATTGTTATCTCCCATCTTTATCGCTAGCGTAACCTTTCTCTATCATTTTTTTAAAATGGATTTCTCTTGATCGTGTGTCTTAATCATATGAAAAAAATTGTTATTCTACTCTTGTTTTTGTTGCCCACTGACATACTTGCCTTGGATGGTTTAAACCTAGCAGGAGTAGGGTTGTATAGTGATTTACGCGCAAAATACTACTACGGCGCTCTCTATACGGAAATCGATTCGGTTAAGCCAGCAGACATAATATCCAGTGAAGGGCGAACTAGAATGGAAATTCGTGTGGTGGCAGATGATATTTCAAAGCGCCGATTTTATAAGCTTATGAATGAAATGATCGCCATTAGCAATAGTGGTAAAACCATTGAATATCATGCCCACGACATTCGACAATTTACTAATTTACTCGATGGTAAACTTGAATATGGTGATCACGTCATTATTGATAATGGCACCGGTAATACGGTGGTAACCATAAACGGTGTTAACGCACTGGAAGTAGAAGATAAATTTTTTATTAATGTATTATTAGCCGGCTGGATTGGCCGACTGCCCCCTACGGCGGATTTTAAAATTCACTTACTTTCTGGGCAAAATAGCCCACATTATAAAAGCTTTATTAACACCACGTACCTCGATTCTCGAATCGAAGAAATTAAGTCTTGGCAAACGCCGATTGTTATAGCTGAAAATGAACGCCAACACGCGCTTGAGGCAGAACGTCAGCAGTTAGCGATCGAAGAAGAAGCCAAAAGACAGCTATTGCTAGCTCAGCAAAAAAAACGCAAACAAGCAGTAGCCGCATCTGAAAAAGCCGAACAAGAAAGAGCCTACAAAAAACAACTGGCACAGTTAGAAGCACGTAAAGAGAAAGAGCGTGAGCAACGCCTTGCCGCTATACGAAAAGCCAATGAAGCTCGAAAGCTTGAAGCCAAGAAGAAACAACTTGCTGAAAGCCGTTATTTTAGAAAGCTCATCATTCAAGCGAATAAGTCAGTCATATACCCTAAAAAGGCCTATGACCGAGGCGATGAAGGCTTT
>Ga0115005_10002055_pt1 | contig 16072 bp, 15 predicted proteins | sample ArcOceMetagenome_FD_87163 | JGI IMG/M metagenome (GOLD analysis project Ga0115005, IMG submission 87163) | Marine eukaryotic phytoplankton communities from Arctic Ocean - Arctic Ocean - Greenland ARC118M Metagenome | ecosystem: Environmental > Aquatic > Marine > Oceanic | place: Arctic Ocean... | reverse complement strand
TGCAGGAGAGCTTACTGATCCAGCAGATGCTCCAGCATCTATTACCTATCCTGTAGTTATTGATGGTAATACAATGACTGTTGACATTGACTTTGGAGGAATAGGATTTTGGCATTTCGTTTTTCAGTTAGACGGTACCGTAGGGGTGAAAACGGAAATAGTAAAAGAAGACTTGTTTAGTTTTTTCCCAAATCCTGCAAGTTCTGAAATTCAAATCAAATCTGATGAAGTAATTGATGAACTTATTATCCGTGATATTACCGGTAAAGTCTTAATGATGAAAATTAATCCATCATCAAATGGAACTGTAGATGTTTCTAGACTATCAAGTGGTCTTTATATCTTAGAGGTTCGTGTTGGAAATAAAATATCTGTAGAGAAATTATCTATAAACTAGGTAAAATTACTTGCAAAACATTATCCCGAATCTTCTTTAGTAAGATTCGGGATCTTTTTTTAAATTTAAGTTATAGGTCAAGGATCCAAAAGTTAAATTGAATCTTTAACGAAAGGTAGAATTAAATTTTCTCCAACCCATCGAGAAAATTTTTTAAGGTAGAATTTCCAGAAGCTCTGGCTGAATGGCAAAGAAGGCGAAAATTAATAGAAGATATCATCCACTTTTACAAAAAAATAAAAACGTAGATTCAATGTTTGTTTCGAAGCTAATCAAATTGTTTTGAAAGAGAAATGGAATGATTGCGATGGTCAAATTGAAGTCGATGAAAATGTAACTCAAGCACTTAGGAATGCCAATGAGTTTGACAAAAAAGAAACAAATATTCCACCCACCTATCGATCCTTCAATAAGTTATGACCTTATAGCTATTTTTTGGAGATTTTGGAAATGCAGGTGCAGGTGAAACTTTCTACTTTGATGAATATCATGAATGATGTGGATGTTACTATTTGGTAACTCGATTAGATGGAGAAATTATTTATACTAAAAAAGATCATGAAAAAATAAAAACGATTGTGTTTTTTTCAATAAAAAAGGTGCTCTGATTTTCAGGGCACCTTTTTTATTTCCATTTCCAGAGGCTGAATTTTGAACATCTAAGCCACATTATTGATTTGCTTTGCGATAAATGTATATGCTTCATCTCGATTATCCCATTCACTTATCGCTTTCCCATTTTTAGGTACAGCTTGTAATTTCCCAAAGGGCAAGTCATTCCATTCGCAGGTACGAATAATTATCGGAATCACCGGAGCCGTTTTAGCTTCATGTCTTTCCAAAGCACGCTTTAACTCTTTATCGTAACAAAAATCAGATGCGATAAAAGTGCTACTAATCAACATTAAAATGATGTCAGCATCTTCCAAAGCATTCATGATTTCAGGATGCCATTCATCACCAGGATCAATCGCACGATCATCCCAAATTTTAGTTTTCCCTAATCGAGCAAGCGGCTTCAAATGAGTTTTTAATTCATCTTTATAAGCTTCATCTTTGTGAGCATAAGAGAGAAATACTTTTTTCATTGGTTAATTTTTAAATGTTATTTTTTTTCAAATATCAAGAAATTAATTGAATTTTTATAAAGAAGTAAGATGCCAAATAAAAAGAAATATTTTAAAACTTGTACTTTTGCCTTTTTACAATCGCCTTTACAAAAAAACAGCATGCGAAGATTAGTATTCTTACTTCCTATATTTTTCAGTATCTCCATTTTTGCACAAAATGGAGCAACTAACTCAACTGGCGCCCGAAGCAAAGGAGTCGCCGATGCCTCCGTAGCTTTTACTGGTATAAATTCCATTTTCAACAATCAAGCTGGCTTGGCAGAATTGGACAACATGAGTTTTTTGCTTTCAGCCGAACAACGATATTTACTTAATGATTTGAATAATTTTGGGTTTGGATTTGCGATGCCAACTAACTCTGGAAGTTTTGGAGTGAGTGTTCATTATTTTGGCTTTGAAGATTTTAATCAATCAAAAATCGGGCTGACTTACGCTCGGAAATTAATGGATAAACTTTCTGTCGGAATTCAATTTGATATGTTGAGTACTCAAATTTCAGAGTATGGAAATAAGAATTTATTCACTTTCGAGATTGGTGTACAATCAGAGTTAATTGAAAACTTACTCCTGGGATTCCATCTTTATAACCCTGTGAAATTAGAAATAATTGAGGAAGAATATTTGCCAACTATTCTTCGAGCAGGTGCAACTTATACCGCTTCAAAAAAACTAATGCTACATGCTGAATTGGAAAAAGATTTTGACTTTCCTTTCATTTTTAAAGGTGGCGTTGAATATGAATTAACGGATGATCTTTGGCTCAGAGTTGGTATTCAGACCAATCCAACTGCCTTGAGTTTTGGCTTAGGCTATCAAATGAAAAATGGATTACGATTTGATTTAGCTTCCAACTATCATCAAGAATTAGGGTTTACGCCTAGCGTAGCAGTTGGTTTTTATTTTGTGAAAAAATAAAAAATAGGATATGAGATCTGTAATAATTTTTCTTTTCCTTTTTTTAATTTCGCAAAATATTTCTGGACAAAATAGACCTGTAGGATTTGACCAACCAGGAAAATGTTACGCCAAAGCTCATGCAGATTCTAAAGTAATTTATGACTTTCACGAAGAGACTTATCCAATTTTTATTGGTGATAAAAGTGAAGTAATTGAAATTGTATATAAAACGATTATGGTTGCTCTCCCTTCCACCAAATGGAAAAAATGTAAAGATGTTCTAGAAGGAATAGGAACCAATTCAAGGGTTTGGTGTTTGGTCGAAGACGCTGGCGAAACTATTGAAATTGCAGTATTAGCAGACACTTCAAAAACCAAGAATTTCATCTTTGAAACTTTTGGAATCTATAAAAATGTAACCCTCGAAATTCCTGGTAATTCAAGTGTCTGTACTGAAGTCATCTGTAGAAATAGATTGAAAAAAAATTACTTTATAAAATTCAAGATGCACTCAGAGCAGAAGGTTTTTATACAAAAAAAAATAGTAAGTACGCTTCTAAGGAATTAAAGACAGCTTTAATTAATTTTCAAAAAAGCAAAGAATTACCTTTTAGACATTTTGACAAAGCAACTATGGAAGCATTAAATATTAAAGTTCGTTAATGAAACACTTACCTTTTCGTATTTTCACTTTAGCTATTTTTATCGTTCTGATTGTTCCTCTTTTGGTGCAAGATGGAATGTTTATGGATGGTGTTTTGTACGCTGCTGTCGCAAAAAATCAAGCGGAAGGTTTCGGAAGTTTTTGGCAACCCATTTTTACAGACACTTGGAACAAACATGGTGTCCATACTTTTCACGAACATCCTCCTTTAGTTTTTGGTATCCAATCTTTGTTTTTTAAAATCTTGGGGACGAGCATTTATGTCGAAAGATTTTACTCATTTTTGACTGCTTTTTTTACCGCTTGGTTAATTCATTTAAATTGGAAAATAATATTTCAAAATCAAAAAAATCTAATTAAGTTTTCTTGGTTGCCTATTTTATTTTGGATCATTATCCCCGTCTGTTTTTGGAGTTTCCAAAACAACATGCATGAAAATACTATGGGGATTTTCACACTCCTAAGTACTTACTTTTTATTGAAATTTTATTTTCAAAAACAACAGAATATATTTATAATTTTAGCGGGTGGTTTTATTTTCCTAGCCTCTTTTTCTAAAGGAGTTCCTGGTTTTTTTCCCTTAGTTTTTCCTTTCCTAGTTTGGATTTCTCATCGAAAATCGTCTTTTGTAAATGTCATACACCATACGTCGTTATTAGGTTTTTCTACATTTTTATTTTATGCAATCTTAATGCTTCATGAACCAGCGAAGGAGAGTTTGAGTTTTTATTTTGAAAATAGATTGGTAGGAAGAATTGATTCTGACCCTACGGTTGGGAATCGTTTTTATATCGTGGGGAGATTGTTTCAAGAGTTGTTGCCGCCACTTATATTGGGAGGATTAATTTTGCTTTTTTCAAAGCTAAAATCAAAAGCGATAACATTCAAAACTATAGATTCAAAAAATGGATTGCTATTTCTCTTACTCGGTTTTGCAGGAACATTACCGCTACTTTTAACCATGGTTCAGAAAGGATTTTACATGGTTCACGCACTACCCTATTTTGGAATTACGATTGCTATATTTATTGCACCAAACCTTGATTTTTTTTACCAAAACAATCCTGAAAGAAAAAAATATAACAATACATTTACAATTACTACTTCCATACTTTTAATCGGAGTCATTATCTTTGCCTCACTCCAAATTGGAGGAACGAAACGCGACGAAGACATGCTCCACGATATTTATTTATTAAAAAACATCCTTCCTGAAAATGCACATATTACTATAGAAAAATCAATTCAGCAAGACTGGGGATTAAAGGTTTACTTGATGAGAAATAGTGAAATCAGCACGAGCAATACCATTTCCTATCCTTATTTTTTAGTAGAAAAAAAGAAAAAGAATTTCACGCTAGAAGGCTACAAAAAAATAAAAACCGAATTAAAACAATACGATATATTAATGGTGAGTGATTAATGGTTAATCATTCACCATTAATTTCCCCCGCCAAGATTTCACTAGCATCACAATTCGATTATAATTAATCACTCCTTCGAATATCCCTTGCGTTTTCAAGTAAGTATCATAAACGGCATTTCTCCAACTAGGTAAAATGTCGGGATATTTATCACTATTCGCATCGATGGAATATAAATCGGTGACCATTCCTTTCGGCAAATTTTTAAAATATTCGGAATAACCAGCTCGATCATTTAGTCGATAAGAGGAAGCCAAATATCGCCAATAACTCAAGTGACCAGAGTATTGAAAAAATTGATTATCAGATTGAATACAAGCCAGATAAGCCAAAAAATTACAGGTGCCTTCATCCGTAAATCCATACCCGTGAGCAAACTCATGCGCTAACGTAAATGGAACCTGAATTGGATGTAAACCTGCATCAATATTACTTTCTCCCGTCCATGGAAAATATACTCCAGCCGTACTAAATCGAAGCAAAATTCCTTTGGGATGCAACATTCTACCTCGAACCGTTCCGACAGTTGGATAGTCTAATTTTTTCAATAACTTCTCTATTTCTTGCCGAACTTCATTTTCTAAATCAACAGGTAAAAAAGTTTCTTGAATGGCCGAATCAGTAATACTGGGAATACTCATTCGAGCCTCAACCACTTCTGTTGTATTAATTTCCAGCTCAGCTTTTAATTCATTTAACGTGAGCGGATTCGGAGATAATTGCATAGAATTTTCAATCGGCAATCTTCCATAATTATAACCCCAAAGCACTAGAAAAAAGAAAACCACCGCAAAACTGAAAGAGACTACTCCTAAACTTACGCGTTTTAAAGAACTTAAAAATGACTCATGCGTACGAATCAGACTTCTGACTTTATAAGTCAGAAAAACAAAAAGTCCCACCAAAAAAACCTGCACAAATGGAATAGGTAGCCTCCCCAAAGTATAATCTAACAAATAACGAATTCCCAAGAAAATCCCCCTAGAATAAATTCGCTCCGTCAGCTCAGGCGAAAAACTTAACAATACTCTTACAAGTATCGCCACCAAGCCCAACGTTATCCATAACCACTTACTTTTATTTTTAAAAAAATACGCTTTCTTCACGTCAACTGTTTTAGAATTATTCCGTTATGAATTTAGTTATGAATTTATGGGTTATAAGCGATGAGTTTGACGAGAGAAACTCGGCACTTATCACTTATAGCTCATAGCTTATCACTTAAAAAATTACTATCAAAATTTTCATTAAAAAAATTACATGAAAAACCACTTCATCATTTCATTCCTATTTTTATCCATTTGCTTTTCGTTTTGCAAAAATAATAATCAAAATGAGAAAGCCACTAAAGTTGATCCATTTGAATCTGCCATGCCTCATACTATAACGGATTTAAATTCAGAATTATCGCAAGCAGACAAAAAAAAATTAGCGAACGCAAAAGGTAAATCAGCGATTCCAATCTCAAAAAACGAAATGGATTCTATGATTCAATATTCTGATCAAATTTTACATATTTATTCCTTCTTTAGTGTTGATAGTTTGGAATCATTAGAAGCCAATCAAGTAATCTTAGCTACGCAAGAAGAAATGGGTGATTCCTTATTCAACGTCATTTTTTTTAGCTTGGATCATCCAAACAACTTAAACAAAATCAATTCTTTCATTCGCGAAAATGACGTGACCTCCGAGGTATTTTATTCATCAGATATATTAAATTCGAATTGGTTTCGCAAGATACATCCAAATTGGTCAGGAGAAGTCCCAGCCATTCTCATGGTAAATCAATCAGATAGAACGCATCTTTTTTATCAGAATACATTTTCAAAAGAAGAGCTTTCTACCTTGATTGAACCGTTTACTTTATAAAATTTCTAATCAAAGGAATCAATCAAAATCAAAATGGCAGTCAAAACTACAAGTTGGAAAACTAAAATTTTGATTATAATTGATTTTTTGATTTTGATTATTTTTTTGTCCTAATTAAGACAGCAGAATAATTTGAATTTAGTATCTTTGCAACTATTTTAAATTACCAATGTTTAAAATAGAACTAAATAAAATTTATAAAACAGTAAAAATAATAATTATGGCTTTCCAATTCACAGATGATAATTTTCAAGAAACAGCAATCGAAAAAGAAGGTGTAGCAGTAGTAGATTTTTGGGCAGAATGGTGTGGACCTTGTAGAATGATTACTCCAATTATTGAAGAATTAGCAACTGACTTCGAAAACAAGGCAACAATCGGAAAAGTAAATGTTGACCAGAATCCTAATACTTCTATGAAATATGGCGTTCGAAGTATTCCTACTATCTTGATTTTAAAAAATGGAGAAGTAGTAGACAAACATGTTGGTGTAATTACTAAGCAAGCATTGGAAGACAAAATTAATGCTGCTTTAGTTTAAGATGTTTTCAAAAGAAATAGTGAAAAAGATTTATAGTGAAATCTAATATTTCTATAAAAAATAATACTTTAAAGTCCTCGTTCTAAATTAGAATGAGGACTTTTTAATTTGGAAAACTTTACCTGTATTTTAGCGTATTGTATTTGTAGATTTTTCTTAGAAACTAGGTATCAAGCGGTCAGGTTGGTCGCAAACTCTCGGTCAGGAGTTAGGGGCTTCGTGTTATTCCCAAATTTGTTATTCAGCATTGCTAAAACTTTGGGAAATACAAGAACCCCCTGACTCCTGACCGTAAGCGCAGCGCACAACCTGACCGCCTGACACCTCTTAAAAAAAATACTAATGGATTTATTAGATAATTTTGACGTTAAAGATTTAGGGAATTTAGATTTGTTGGCAAAGCAAGTCGTCGAGGGATTTATTATCGGATTGCACAAAAGTCCATTCCATGGATTTTCGGTAGAATTTGCGGAGCATCGATTGTACAATCCAGGCGAGAGTACAAAAAGTATCGATTGGAAAGTTTATGGGAGAACGGATAAAATGTTTATCAAAAATTACGAAGAGGAAACGAATTTGCGCTGCCAGATTGTGATTGATTCTTCCTCGTCCATGTATTTTCCAAAACCTGACAATCAGAATAAAAAGAAATATACCAACAAGTTGCAGTTCTCTGCTTTGGCGGCAGCGGCATTGATGAATCTTTTGTCGAAGCAACGAGATGCTTTTGGCTTGAGTATCTTTGATGAAACAGTTCATACGCATACTCGCTGTAAAGTGAGCACAACTCATTATCGATTGCTGTTGACTTTTTTGCAAAAATTAATTGACAACCCTGAGGACAATCGAAAAACTTCAACGACAGAAGCTTTGCACCAAATTGCAGAAAGTATTCACCGAAGATCATTGGTCGTGATTTTTTCAGACATGATGGAGCAAGGCGAAGATTCAGAAAAACTCTTTAGCGCACTCCAACATTTAAAGCATAATAAGCATGAGGTGGTTCTTTTTCACGTAGTGGATAAAAAGAAGGAAATGGATTTTGAGTTTGAAAATCGTCCTTATATTTTTGTAGATATGGAAACAGGCGAGGAAGTGAAATTGCAATCGAATCAAGTTAAAGATTATTATGTGGAGCAAATGCAAAAATTTAAAGAGACGATGAAAATGAAGTGCTTGCAGTATAAAGTGGATTTTGTGGAGGCGGATATTAATCAGGGGTTTCGACCGATTTTGCAGAATTATTTGGTAAAGCGGAGTAAGATGAGTCGGTAGGAATTTTAATCTGCAAAAAAAAAGAAATCAAATAAAAAGGGATTTAGAGCTAGTTAGACTAATACTTCAATATTTTGAAGACAAGGAGGAATGGGAACATGAAAAAGATCTAGAAATTGTTGGTTTCCCTGGTAAATTGGTTTCTTACCATGTTGATTTAATGTTTGAGGCAGGATTAATTAATGGTGAACCTGTTACATCTTCAACTAGTACAATATACGACGTTATTTCGTTCAGATTAACTTGGGATGGTCATGAATTTTTGGATAATGTAAAAGATAATTCAAGATGAAATAAAATTAAAAAATATGTTAAAGAAAAAGGTGGCAGTTTTTCCTTGAATTGATAAAAAAGTTAGCCACAAAGCTTGCTGAAGAACAACTATTAGGTTAAGATTTAAACAAAACAATATGATAAAACTTTCAAAAATCCCCACCACCCCACCAAAGGGTACTGAAAAAGACGACATCAAAAAAGCCACCAAAAAGATGGCGAAGGAAATTGCGAAGTTGCAATACAAAATGCTATCAGAAGGAAAACGAAGCATCCTGATTATTTTTCAAGGAATGGATTCAAGCGGAAAAGATGGCGCAACTAAAAATGTATTTAGTCGATGTAGTCCTTCAGGAGTGAGTGTCACTAGTTTTAAAAAACCAACAGACGAAGAATTCGCCCACGACTTCCTTTGGCGAGTACACCAACATGCTCCAGCAAAAGGTCAAATCAAAATTTTTAATCGCTCGCACTACGAAGATATTTTGGTTCAAAAAGTTCATGGTTGGATTACTCCTAAGCAACGAGAAATGCGAATGGCTGCAATCAATTCCTTCGAGAATTTGTTGCAATTCGATAATAATACGACGGTAATAAAATTTTATATGCACCTTTCCAAAGATCGTCAATTGGAAAAATTACAAGAGCGAATCGATGATCCTGAAAAGAATTGGAAACATAATGATGGAGATTGGGAAGAGCGGGAACTTTGGAATAAGTATCGTAGTTGTTACGAATATGCGATCAATAATAGTGATATTCCTTGGCACATTGTTCCAGTAGATAGTCGCAGTTATCGAGATTATTGTATCGCAAAAATAGTCTTAGAAACTTTGAAAAAAATGAAAATGATATTGCCTCCGATTAAAAGTGAGCGATTTAAAAAGTAAGTATTTCGAAGCTCCTGCTTCGAATCCGAAGTTTCGGAATACAAAAAAGAAATTATGAAAAAAGTACGAATTGATAAATGGTTGTGGAGTGTACGTATCTACAAATCACGCACGCAAGCCACCGATGCTTGCAAAACGAATAAAATAAAAATCGGTGATGCGACCTTAAAACCTTCTTTCCTTTTAGAAGGAGGAGAAACACTTTCTGTTCGAAAAAATTCTTTCGATATGACTTATAAAGTGGTGACGCTCCTCGAAAAAAGAGTCTCCGCTACCCTCGCAGAACCTTGCTACGAAAATCTTACTCCTGAAGATGAATTAAATAAATTCAACGCTTGGTATATAGGAAAAAGTAGGTCTGAAATAAGAGAAAGAGGAACTGGTCGACCGACCAAAAGAGAGCGAAGAGATATCGAACAATGGAAAGAGGAAGATAATGGTGAGTGATTAATGGTGAATGGTTAATACAGTAATGGGAAACCCCCACCATGGTATTAACCATTCACCATTAATCATTCACCATTAATAATTAACAGTTAACCATTATTTAAGGTTTTTCGAGACAATCCATTCTTTAGTTCCGTGTTCGTAAGAATAAAAACCTTCCCCAGATTTTCGACCTAATTTCCCAGCAGTAACCATATTGACAAGCAATGGGCAGGGTGCATATTTTGGATTTCCAAAACCATCATGCAATACATTCATGATCGAAAGACAAACATCCAAACCGATAAAATCTGCTAATTGCAATGGTCCCATGGGATGCGCCATTCCTAACTTCATTACCGTATCAATTTCTTCCACGCCAGCTACACTTTCGAATAAAGTATAAATCGCTTCATTGATCATCGGCATCAAAATTCGATTAGCTACGAAGCCTGGATAATCATTTACCTCCGTCGGCACTTTTCCTAAATCCTTAGAAAGTTGCATGATTTTTTTAGTAACTGATTTTGAAGTTGCGTATCCATTGATCACTTCCACTAATTTCATCACCGGAACTGGATTCATAAAATGCATGCCAATTACTTTCTCAGGGCGAGAAGTTACCGCAGCAATCTTAGTGATAGAAATCGAAGAAGTATTGGTTGCTAAAATTGTTTTTTTAGGAGCTGCTTCGTCGAGTGATTTAAAAATGCGAAGTTTCAACTCTACATTTTCCGTAGCAGCTTCGACGATCAAATCTGCACTTTTTACTCCAGCATGCATATCTGAAAAAGTAGTGATATTCGCTAAAGTTGCTTTTTTATCCTTTTCAGATATTCTTTCTTTGGCAACCATTCGGCTTAAGTTTTTGTCAATCGTAGCTACCGCTCTTTCCAAAGCTGCTTCCGAAATATCAACTAAACTTACTTTAAATCCTTTCATTGCAAAAACATGAGCAATTCCATTTCCCATTGTTCCTGCACCTATTACTGAAATATTTTTCATCTTAATAATTTTTGGTGCGAAAATAGAGTTTTCAACTGAGAATTATCATTTTTGGGTTTTGAAAAAATTATATTTTTTGATTCTGACTTAAAATTAAATTTAGCGTGCAATATATTTATTTATTTATTTTCATTTTTCTAGCTCAAATCAGTTTCGGACAAAGAGATACGATTGAGTTTAGTACTTTTTCGATTCAATTAGATTCGTTGGTGGTGACCGCAACTCGGAAAGGGTTTGATGTAACTGATTTTATTAAAATGGTGCAAGAAGATGAATCATTTTATCAAGCTTTCCGGAATATTCGAACGATGACTTACCGTTCGGACAATGACTTAAAGATGTTTTCGAAAAAAGGAAAGGAAAAAGCAAGTTTAAAAAACACCATCCTGCAAACTTCAGATGGTCGATGTCGAACCATGGAAACCATCAATCCATTAATCGCTGGAAAATATTATAAGCGAAAAAAGAAGATTCGATATTACACCGCCAAAATGCATGATCGGCTATTTTTTACTTATGGAAAAGTTTGTGAATCAGAAAGAATTGAAGATCAGGAAGGTTATAATGATTCCAAAAATTTAACTGGAATGAGCAAACATATTAATGAATTAAAAAAGCTCATTTTCTATCCGGGACAAAAAGCAGACATTCCTTTTATTGGAAAAAAAACGGCCATCTTCGAAGAGAAAATGGCGAAGTTTTATGACTTTTCTATTTCTTCCAAAACTTATAAATCAACAACGGACTGTTATGTTTTTTTGGCAAAAGTAAAAGATGGAACCAAGCAGGATAAAACGGTCATCAAATACATGGAGACTTTTTTTGATAAAAAAACTTTTCAAGTGATTGCTCGAAATTATCATTTAGCTCACAGCGGAACTATGTTTGACTTTGATGTAAAAATGGATATTTCTCTAAAAACAATTGGTGAAAAATATGTTCCCGAATTTATTGCTTACAACGGTCAATGGGATGTTCCTTTTCACAAACCTGAAATCTCGAAATTCAATATTTCATTTTATGGTTTTGAGTAATTAAGGATCCAATCCCTCGTTTACATTTTTGATTTTAATTGCCAGAATCATATTTATCCAAATTCAACGTCTCGATAATTTCAATCAACTTATTAGCATATTTCTTATCCGTTGCATAACCCGCTTCTTTCAGTCCATGCGCCCAACCGACATAATTTGTTACCCCTAACTTTTGCAAATGAGCATATCTTTTTCTTTGCAAAAAAGTACTGTGTGCTCGATAACTTTCCCACACGTTACTATATTTCCTAAAAAAATCCTTGTGCGAATCGTCCATAAAATTAGCGCAATGTCCCTTCCTACAATTTTTAGAAAAACATTTTATGCCAAAATGATTATTATTAGTTCGAGCTAAACGACTTTCTCCCGCATCACTTTCCAACAATCCTTGAGCTAAAGTAATACTTGCAGGAATGCCATATATTTCCATTTCAGCAACGGCCACATCTGCATATCTTTTGATGTAACGATAAACCGTTTCTTGTTTTTTTATAACAATTTCTGGAGCAATATTTTTACGTTTGGCATAAGTTGGATTTAAAATAAAAGCCAAATTGGCAAAAGTATTGGCCCGGTTATCTTTTCCAATTTTAGGCGCTTTCTTTTTTATTTTTTTTCCCTCCAAAGCATGCTCAGGTTCAAAATATGGAAGTGGTAAAATGGAAGCCTCTTGCATTTTCGTAGGCTTTGATTTGTAATTTGATTGGATCGCTTCAGGCTGGTCAGTTACTTTTGGCTCGGTTGGAAAGTTTACTTTTTCATAATTTGGCTGAGGTTGATTTTGCATCGGTGCATGACTTCCTGCAGCTTGCAAATTCAGATTGAGGCTAATGTCTTTTTTCAAAATGATAAAAAGGACAAAGACCATCAAGATAATTTTCATCCAATTTTGTCTAACAAAAATGGAGGCGTTGTCGTAATGTAAGTGACTAAAGTTTCTGATTTCAGTTAATCCATATTTCATGATAGAAGTGTTTGATTATTGGCAAAGAATAAAACTTGAACACAATATAAAACAATTTGTTTTTAAATTGCAATTTTACTTTAAACAATTTGTTTAAAGTAAAGCAATTGATGGATTTGTTGTTATTGAAACCGGTATAAAAGTAGCGGGTCGCTTCAACTGTCCGCCAAAAATAAGCGCAGCGAATTTTTGTTAAAACCCAAAGTGGAAAATTTTGAATAACAATGTTTTATCAAAATCAATAGTTCGATCATTTTTCATCAAAAAATTATTCATAATCAAGTAGTTTTGAATCTAAAAATTATCCTCACTAAATTCTGTTGAGCGTAAAGAATTGGCTTATAGTAAAAAATGATTACATACCGACCTAGTTATAAATAATGTAGATTAAAAATATTTTCTACTTAGTGTAAAATTTACACTACTTTTGTTTCGAACTAAAAATATACCTCAAATGATACTTATTGCCGATAGTGGATCTACCAAAGCAGATTGGAAAATTTTGCATCCTTCAGGAGAAATTACCAGTCAATCAACTCGTGGATTTAATCCATTTATACAAAATTCTGAAGCCATTGAAATAGGGCTCTTAGAAGATTTTGATGATTCCTTAGAAAAATCAAAAGCTAAAGAGGTTTATTATTATGGCGCAGGTTGCTCTGATGATTATCGAAATTCAATTGTAGAAGTTGCCTTGCAAAAGATTTTCCCAAATGCGAAAATTATAGTCAACCATGATTTATTAGCAAGTGCTCGAGCAGTTTGTGGAACGGAAGCAGGAGTTGCTTGTATTCTTGGAACAGGTTCTAATTCTTGTCTTTATGATGGAATAGAAATAACTGACAATGTAAAAAATATGGGTTTCCTAGTGGGTGATGAAGGAAGTGGATCTCATATTGGAAAAGAGCTTTTGCGAGGATATTTTTATCGAGAAATGCCGAAAGATATTCTAGCAAATTTTGATAAAATTTACCCGGAAGGACAACGAGGTATTTTGGATAAAATTTATGATAACCCAAAACCAAATGTTTATTTAGCTTCTTTTTCAAGGTTTTTATCTAGTCATAAAGGGCATCCATATATTCAACATCTCGTTTTTAAAAGCTTTGATGAGTTCATCCGAAGAAATGTTTTAAAATATGACGGCTGCCAAAATCTAAAAATTCATTTTGTTGGATCAGTTGCCTATTATTTTAAAGACATCTTAGAAATAGTTTTAGCGAGTTATGATTTAGAACTCGGCAATGTTATAAAAAAACCAATTGATCGATTGGTAGAGTTTCATCAAAAAATCGCTTCTAAGTAAATGGTATTGGAAATTTAGGTATTGAGAAACACTCGCAATACCAAATACTCAAAATCCCAATACTATAAGAAAAATATTATATTTGTGGCTTAACTTAAAAAAAATAAAAATCGAGATGGGAGATATAAAAAGAGTGGCAGTTTTTTCATCAGGAGGTGATGCGCCTGGAATGAATGCAGCCATCCGTGCTGTGGTGAGAACTGCGACCTATCATGATTTACATGTCTACGGAATCATTCGAGGTTACCAAGGAATGATTGATTGCGATATTAAAAGAATGGAAACCAGAGATGTTGGAAATATTTTGCATAGAGGTGGGACTATCTTAAAAACGGCAAGAAGTGACGATTTTAGAACCAAGGAAGGAAGAAAATTAGCTTACGAAAATTTGCAAGCCAACGATATTGATGCCTGCATTGCGATTGGTGGAGATGGAACCTTTACAGGTGCTCAGGTTTTTTCCGAAGAACATAAAATTCCTTTTATCGGAATTCCTGGTACCATTGATAATGACATTTATGGAACTGATTATACGATTGGTTTTGATACGGCGGTGAATACGGCCATCGAGGCGGTGGATAGAATTAGAGATACGGCTGACTCTCATAACCGGTTATTTTTCGTTGAGGTTATGGGAAGACACGCAGGATTTATTGGTTTAAATACAGCGATTTCAAGTGGTGCCGCTGCAGTAATGATTCCTGAAACTGAAATCAGTATAGATCAGTTGATTGAAAAATTACAAAAAGGAGCCAAAAGGAAAAAGTTGTTTAGTTTAGTGATTGTAGCGGAAGGAAATCAAAACGGAGGTGCTGCAGAAATAGCTGCAAAAGTGAAAGAGAAATTTGATTACTACGATACCAAGGTTGCTATTATCGGTCATTTACAAAGAGGTGGCGCACCAAGTGGATTGGATCGAGTATTGGCTAGTCGAATGGGATTTCATGCAGTCGAAGGATTACTTGCTGGCAAAATGAATGTAGCAGTTGGCGTGATCAATAATAAAATAAAATTTACTCCTTTTAAGGATGCAATTTCAAAAGAAAAAAAACCAGATAAAGATTTAATTCGAATGTCTGAGATTTTGGCGCAGTAATGAATAGACCGCTGCGCTGACAGAAGTCAGATCAGTCGTTGTACTCCTTGACAGAAGACAGACTGACGAGAATTATAATGCTCTCGTCAGTCTGTCAGCGCAGCGGTCTATTTTAGCATTTCCGCAACTGCGCTGGCAGGTTGAATTAATTTCCCAGTTTCATTGGTATTCTTAGTATCTCTTCCCGTTTTATCCAAAATTCCATAAGCATCTTTAGTCGCTATAGCTGGATTTATACTTTTCATCAAACCAACTAAACCTGCGACATAGGGACAAGCCATGGAAGTTCCATTGAATGTTTTATACTGATTTTTTGGAAAAGTAGAATAGATATTTACGCCGGGAGCAGCAATTCCAAAAGGAACATTTTGTACATAATTAGAAAAATGTGCTCGATGTAAATTCGTATCAATGGCAGAGACGGTAATAATTCCTGGAGCATTTGCTGGAGAATATTTCGAAGCATCCATATTGCTATTTCCCGCAGCTGCGATAACAATCGCCCCTTGTCGATTACAATAATTTACGGCACGAGCGTATACTCGTTTTCTATTTTTATTAGAAGGTGCTCCGAGGGACATAGAAATAACATCTGCTCCATTATCTGCTGCTTCGAGCATTCCTGCAATCACAGTTCTTTGAGTTCCGCCACCATAATCAGTTAAAACTTTTATACTAGTTACATTGACAAAATCATTACTTGGAGAGTAAGAAGCTACTCCTACTTTATTGTTCGTGACTGCGGCAGCAATCCCCGCACAATGAGTTCCATGACCTTGTCGATCAGAATCATATGCCTCTTTATGAGATTGATAATTGGCTTTTAAATCTTCATGATTGGAATCTATCCCTGTATCTAAAATAAAAATATTAGCCTTCCG
>Ga0115005_10002053_pt1 | contig 16084 bp, 20 predicted proteins | sample ArcOceMetagenome_FD_87163 | JGI IMG/M metagenome (GOLD analysis project Ga0115005, IMG submission 87163) | Marine eukaryotic phytoplankton communities from Arctic Ocean - Arctic Ocean - Greenland ARC118M Metagenome | ecosystem: Environmental > Aquatic > Marine > Oceanic | place: Arctic Ocean... | reverse complement strand
TGATCAAATCTGAGCTACAAAAACAAACGGGCAAGCAGTACCGTAAACCTGAGCTACCCGATGGCATTACTTTCAAATATCAAGATCCGCATATTGTCGAGTTTCAAACCGAACAACTGCAAAAAATGTTCAAAACTGTATTGGATATCAGCTTTGGTCTTGGCGCAAACGGTGCCGTTAAGATGCCGCCCGAACTCGCAAAGAGTAAAATTAAAATAGGACAGGCTGAATATACTATGGGTATTGGCGGTTTGCATAGCTGCGAAAAGGCACAAACGGTTATCGCGGGTAAAGATGAGCATTTAATTGATGTTGATGTTGCCAGTTATTACCCCAACATCATTCTACAGCAAGCACTCGCCCCAAAATCAATGGGTGCGCCGTTCTTAAAAGTCTATCAGTCTATTGTTGATAGACGTATAAGAGCAAAGCATTCGGGCGACAAGGTGACAGCTAACACGCTTAAAATCGTTGTTAACGGATCGTTTGGTAAGCTTGGCTCTAAATGGTCAGCGTTGTACGCGCCTGAGTTGATGTTGCAGACTACTGTTACAGGACAGTTAGCGCTCCTGATGCTGATCGAAGCGTTTGAGCTTGCGGGTCTGCGAGTGTATAGCGCAAACACCGACGGCGTTGTTGTTAAGTGTAAAGCGGATCAGGTTGACACTATGCGTAACATCTGCTTTGACTGGATGCTATCAACGTCATACGAGTTGGAAGAAACACATTACAAAGCATTGGCAAGCCGAGACGTTAACAACTATGTTGCTGTAACTACTGAGGGCGAACTTAAAAGGAAAGGTGTTTTCGCTTCCGGCGGACTTGCTAAAAACCCTGATTGCAATGTCTGTTTTACAGCAGTGGGGGAACGATTATCAAACGGGACACCTTTAAGCGAAACAATTGTGAACTGTAAAGACGTTACGCAATTTGTCACTGTTCGCAAAGTAACAGGCGGCGCGAAGTGGCGTGATGAATATCTAGGCAAAGCTGTTCGCTTTTACTACAGCAAAGACGTTGATTTGAGCGTAAACATTGAATACGTTAAAAACGGCAACAAGGTTCCCAAATCAGACGGCGCTAAACCGCTAATGACGTTACCCGATACAATGCCCGCCGACGTTGATTATAAACGTTACATTGCGATGGCCGAAGAATTATTAAAAGGTGTTGGCTATGCGTGAATCGACTATTGAAACAAATTGCAGCAAATGGGCAAAGGCTAACGGCTGGCTAGGCTTCAAGTTTTCAAGCCCCCAGCAAAGAGGCGTACCCGATAGGCTTTATATACGCGACGGCTTAACCGTCTACGTTGAATTTAAAGCACCTGGTAAGCTGCCAACCAAGTACCAGCTTCACACCATCGGAAAGATACGGGCAAAGGGCGCAACTGTCCACGTCATTGACAATTTGGAGGATTTTATTAATGTTATGCCGTGAAGATTTGCACGAATACCAGCGTAAAGGCGTTGAGTTTATCAAAGATAAAAAGCGCGTGTTCATGCTTCTTGACCTGGGGCTAGGTAAGACTGTTACGACGTTAACCGCTGTTAGCGACCTGCTTGATAGCTTTACAGTTAACAAGGTGCTTGTAATTGCACCGCTACGAGTCGCCAACAGCGTTTGGCCTTCTGAGGTGTCCGAGTGGTCACATCTGGAATATTTGAAGGTTAACGTTGCGACGGGTAACGAAAAGAACCGCATAAGCGCGTTAAGTTCAACATGTGATATTGTTACAATAAACCGCGAAAACATTAAATGGCTGGTCGATTTTTACGGCAAAGACTGGCCCTTTGATTGTGTTGTTGTTGATGAGTCAAGCAGCTTTAAAAATAACAGTTCACAACGGTTTAAGGCATTGAAAAAAGTATTACCCGAAACCGATTACATGATCGCGTTGACGGGTACGCCCTCACCTAATGGCTTGCTGGACCTGTGGAGTCAAGTTTTTTTATTAGACTTCGGCGTTGCCTTGGGTCGCACAATGACCGACTACAAAAGACGATTCTTTGAAGCGGACTATATGGGTTATAAGTTCACACCTAAAAGCGGTTCGTCTGACAAGATACACGATTTGATCCGCCCGTTCACCTTGTCGATGAGCGCGGAAGATTATCTTGACGTACCCGATCGCATAGACAGTTCAATCGTTATTGATTTACCTGTCAAGATATTGACTCAATACAAAGAATTTGAGCGCGATTTGATATTAGAAGTTCAAGAGAAAGAACTCGAAGCACAAAGCGCCGCTGTGTTGGCTAATAAGCTTTTACAATGGTGTAACGGCGCAACGTACACAGACGAGCATAAGAATTGGATAACGTTACACGATGAGAAACTAAAAGCACTGGCTGACCTGGTAGAAGAAAACAGCGGTGAAAACATGCTGGTAGCTTACAACTACAAAACCGACTTGATACGCCTGCAAAAACAATTCCCCAATGCTGTAGTGTTGGACAAGCAACAAAGCACGATAGACAGATGGAACCGCGGTGAAATATCAATGCTGTTAGCTCATCCAGCATCTGCAGGTCACGGTCTGAATTTGCAAAAAGGCGGTTCCATGCTTGTTTGGTTTGGCCTCACCTGGTCGCTTGAACTATATCAGCAATTTAACGGGAGGCTACACAGACAAGGACAAACAAAACCTGTACGGGTTGTCCACATTGTAGCGCGTGATTGCATAGACGAGCGCGTCATTGATGTTCTTAGCGACAAAGACGCGACGCAAAAAGATTTACTAACAGCATTAACCTAACTGGTAAGACCACATAGCATAGTGTTGTGTGGTTTAATTAGCCATCGAATCAAACAAAGAGGCAATTATGGAAGCACCAAACCCAACACCGCCAAGTCAGCGCCGCAATAAAATCGCACAGCTTGAACGTGATAACAGAGAATGCAATAGCAAAGTGTCAGTGTTGCTAGAAATCATAGAGGGACTCTCACACAGCATTAACGATGCGGTTGATACAATCGCACTGCATGAGCATAACGACAGCGCCTTGATGATACTGGAGGCTGATTTAACTGAATTGCTAGACGTTACAAACGAGCAGTTAATTGCATTATGAAAACGGGCAAAGGCTTGATCGAGTTATTGCTTAGACTTGGGATAACTCCGACAGGTGACAGAGTGAAAGATATTGAACTAGCTCGGGTTGGAATGCTCAAGCCTTTTATTAAACCTAATGACAGTAAGGGATGACGATGAATGATGCAGGTGTATTTTTAGCAATACTCGTTGCTTTACTAGTATTTATACTTAACTTCGACGACTAATCAACTGGTCTAATCTGTTACTACAATATAACGTGATAGATTAAATTTTTAATCAAGGGAGTAGATAACATGAAGAATTCAGATTTACCAGCAATGCCAAGCGTTCAAACAACCGAGCAGTATGAGTACAATGGTATTCAATATGTGCAGTCCAAAGATTATTTCGAGGGCTTAACCAAGCGCGAACACTTCGCAGGGTTAGCAATGCAGGGATTTATCGCGGCAGGTGTGATGGGAATGCCTAACGCCAGTGAAATAGCTGAGTTATCAATAAAATATGCCGAAGAAGTTCTGCGACAACTAGGGGAGTAGATAACATGCAAGAATTTAAAGAGCGTAGACAGGGTTATAAATGGAATGATTTTATGTCATGGACACAGCGCCACCCTATGGAATTGATATTAGTTGCTGGGATGGCGTTAATGGTTTACATCCCTGAAATTGTGGGATTTTTGGAGGGTTGGTTATGAGGGAGATTAAATTTAGAGCTTGGTATCCAAAATCAGATTGTTGGTTATACGGAGAAGTAGACTTTGATTACGAAGACGGCAAAAACAAACTAAATGCACCTGCGTTTTTCAGAAGAATGTCTGACGGGTTCACCGTAAGGAAAACGTTAGGTCAATTCATTGGCCTGCAAGATACGAACGGCGTGGATATTTATGAGGGGGATATTGTTAAATACCTAAATGAATATCAGGATGAACCATCAATCCACTTTGTACATTACGAGGGTGATCAAGGCTATCCAGCATTTGAGTTGTCGCCAAATTTAGGTTTTGAGTGCAACGGTTTTGCAGGTATTTTCCAAGGCGGTTCTGACGAATTAAAAGTAATCGGCAACATACACCAAAACCCTGAACTTTTGGAGGTGACAAAATGACATTATCATTTGTAGATTATCAAGAAGAAAACGCAACACTGTTTGAAGATTTGGCAAGGGAGACGGGTAGGATGTTTTCTGATATTGCTAATGAGCACTATGAAAGTTATTTGGAATCAATAGAGGATAGGGACTCATGATTAATTTAATGCAAGGCGATTGCCTAGAGCGCATGAAGGAAATTGAAAGCGGTTCGGTTGATATGATACTGACTGACCCACCTTATGGCACAACTGCCTGTAAATGGGATTCAATCATACCACTAGAGCCAATGTGGGAGCAGTTGAAACGCATTATTAAGCCTAATGGCGCTATTGTTTTATTTGGTAGCGAACCGTTTAGTTCTGCTTTAAGAATGAGTAATATTAACAATTATAAATATGATTGGGTTTGGCAGAAAAAGAGAGTTTCCAACCCATCACTAGCAAAGAAACAACCATTACGAAGTTTAGAAAATATTATGGTTTTTAATAAACATAATTATTACCCACAAAATTTAAAGAAGTGCACTAAGGTTCTCGGCGGGAATAAAAGCGGATCAAAGGGATTATCTACAAGCAAAAAGAGGGTTGATTATGTGCAAGAGTTTACAAACTACCCGAGAAATCTGCTTGAAATTTCTGCTGATAATTATGGGAAAAACTGCTATCACCCAACACAAAAGCCAGTAGCCCTGATGGAATACCTAATCAAGACCTACACCAACGAAGGCGAGACAGTCCTAGACTTCACTATGGGCAGTGGCTCGACAGGTGTTGCAGCTAAAAACCTAAACCGTAATTTCATCGGTATTGAGATGGACGAGACTTATTTTAATATTGCAAAGGATAGGATTAACAACTCATGATTGAAGCAACAACAGACGAAACCATAGGCGCTATACACGCATTGCGGGCGGCTGGTAGTAAAGAGACTATATTGAGCGACAGCGACAAAGAGCGAGCTGCTATGAAGCGCAAAATGGATGCAGCCAGAGTAATAGAAAACAAAAGGATTGATCAAGAATGAAAGTATTAATAGCTTGCGAATATTCGGGTCGCGTTCGTGATGCGTTTAGAAAGCTAGGACATGATGCAATGAGCTGTGATTTATTGCCTACTGATTCACCTGGGGCGCATTACCAGGGAGATGTATTTGATGTTGTGGACTACCCTTGGGATTTGATGATTGCTCACCCCCCCTGTACTGATTTAAGTGTTAGCGGGGCAAGGCATTTTCAGGCTAAAAAACTGGACGGAAGACAACAGGCAAGCGTTTCATTTTTTATGAAATTAGCTAAACTTAACATCCCTAAAATTGCCATTGAAAACCCTATTTGTATTATGTCTAGCTTATACCGCAAGCCCAGCCAAATAATTCAGCCTTGGCAATATGGGCACGGTGAAACAAAATCCACCTGTTTATGGTTGAAGGGCTTAGATAATTTAACCCCTACAAATATTGTTGGAGGCCGAAGCGACAGAATCCACAAATTACCACCAAGCCCCGACCGCTGGAAAATACGCTCAACAACTTATCAAGGCATTGCAGACGCAATGGCTAATCAATGGGGTAAATTATGAAACCAAAAATAACACGCGACCAACTTCATCAGGAAATGATCGCAGGTACTTCAAGCGCAGACATAGCAACTAAATATGATATGGCTGTACGTGTAGTTAATAAACGTAAGGCAAAATATATAGCAACGGGCTTTGACCCTGAAAATGATCGCTTCCACAAAAACACAGACGAGCATCCAGTGAGCGGATATTCAACACTGGTAAGATTGAAAGAAAAAGAGGATCCGACAATTGGCCGGGTGATGGAGTGGGTTAAAACTAACCGGACTCTAGCATCACAAATAGACTCCGCCCGTGTAGTGATGGAATCCATGGCCTCAGAGATTACACCCTGCAAAGAAGTGGTGTATAGCGGCCAAGCTATTGATAAACATAAGTTTTCGGTCGTGCCACTCGGTGATCCTCATATTGGATTAATGACCTGGTCAAAAGAGGTAGATCACGACTGGGATTTGAAAATAGCAAAACGTGTATATAAAAAAGTATTCACACGTTTACTTGCTCGCTCTCCCGATACGGAAGAATGTGTTTTAATAAATACGGGTGATTTTTTCCACGCCGATAATATTGGAGGCGAAACCAGCGCTAGCGGCCATAAACTTGATTTAGACGGGCGACCTAGCAAATGGCTGGAAGTTGGTTTTCAAATCATGCAGATGTTTATCGAGATGTGTTTAACCAAATATAAGCGAGTTAAGTTTTATAACGTGCCGGGTAATCACGATGATATTTTAGGCGCTGCGCTGGGTGTATTTGCTTCTATACTTTACGAGAACAACCCACGTATAGAAGTATTCAAAGGTCAATCACCGTTTCAGTACTTTCACAAAAACAAAGTTCTGTTGGGTTTTGCTCATGGACACAAATGCAAACTGGCCGCATTACCGGGTAAGATGGCGGATGATCAACATGTAATGTGGGGCAATTCTACGCATAGACATTGGATAACGGGACACGTCCACCACAACCAATGGATCCAGTATAAAGAATGGTCGGGCGCTAGTGTTGAGTCAGTCGGTATAATTCCCCCGAAAGATGCATACGCATACGGTGGAGGCTTTGGCGGCAGACGAGGCACACAACTAATAGTGTTTGATGATCGCATAGGTGAGTGGGACAGAAAGCGCGAATCGGTATTAGCAACAGATTAATATAAGCGGGCGGCATACGTTGCCCGTAAACTTTGGAGATTATTATTATGGATTATTCAGAACAGCGAGAACAGCACATAGAAGACACTAGATACCTAAAATGGGAAGACGGTATGTATGTCTATCTTGAAGATTTAGAGTGTGATTATGAACTGGCAGTGATTGAGAATAGTTTGAGGGATAGTGTTTATTTAACCCGTAAAAGATATTTTAATAAAAATATAAATGAAGATTGTATAGGAGTACAAAATAAATACGCAGGCATATGGTGGTCAGACGCCTGTAAAACAAAACTAACACGCGCACAGGCTTTATATATTGCTACTGGTGACACTAATATTTAGCCTATTTTTTCATGCGAAGATTGACGGAGATAAATTCACCGTTTTTCTTTCGCTGAAAGCTTCCGGTTTTATATCCAAAATCATTCTGCAGCACTTCAATAATACGTTTATTCAGCTCGGTCCGCTCACGGTTTGACATCGCCGGACTTTCTAACCCTTTTATTATTGCGTGCCCAGCATCACCACTTTGCACTAGGTATTGAGCGAAGTGATGTGTCTCCCCTTCTCTAAACACCTTACACAGCGTTGTCAGCCTTTCAGATTCAATTCTGATTTTGCCGTCATGCTGTGTAATTGACATTTATTTCCCCGATTTAGTATTCGCGTAATTAACGCCAAAGCTTGCGCTAACTATTACACCGAAGAGGGTAGTGATTGGAGTAAATAATTCTGTCACTTTGCTAGTAGCTAGTATGATGCCTGCTTGATCGCCTAACCCGAAGCTTTCAAGAATTAAAAGGGTAAGCGTTACAAAGATGTACAACGTATATAAGTCAGTCACCCTGCTTGATAAGCTCCTACGCATTAACCCGTTAGGGTCGAGAGTTTTAACCATCAACACTTTAGCCTCTGCGCTTTCCATATCTGTCTGGATCCATTCAGATGCTATGTTTTCGACTGATTTGATTATGCCTGATCCGCTTAGTAATTTAGTAAAGATACTCATTTGTCATTCATCGCTTTGTCGTGCGCTTCTTGCCTGCGCGTGTCTTCCCTCTCTGCATAAAATAAATCACATTTTGTTTTACGGCGCAACGAATGAGCTTTATAGAAAATGTTAACCATAAAAACAATAGCGCCAACAATAGAAACGATGCCACCGACTTCTGAAATAGATAACCACGTTTCGTTTTGCGTCTCGATTGCCGTTGTGACGACTGCATTAGTTCCCGCTGTCGCTAGGCTTACCATTCCCACTTTGTTCATTACGCCGCTTGTCGCTTCTGACAAATGCGGTATGATTGGCTGTATCGCGCTGTTTAACTTGCCTACAATACTCATCATCTGCTCTTTTCCGTTTTTGTATGTGTTTGTAAGTTGCATAAATCCAAAGCCCTAAACAGAATAATATTATCCACATCGGTATATTGTCCATTTTTTAAGCCTCTGAACGCGGTAAATATAATTGCCAAGTTTACCACAACCATTGACACTGCAAAATAGACATTGAAACTTTCTAACCATAAAGAGCTTAAAAAGTAACCTGCCGCTGCGACGTTAACTATTGCTGATAATAACATTGTGGTTGCAACCTTTGTATTAGCCAAAAGTATAAGGCAAAGGTATATAGACGCATAGCCCATATGTAAAGCGACTTGGGACATACCTATAAAACTAAATGCAATGGTAGCAACAAACGCAATGGCAGGCACTAAGGCCCGCCTTGTGAATCTAACGGCTACTGCATAAAGCCCGATTAAGATTAAATCAATAATCATTTTTTGGTTTTCTTAACCACTTTCTTTGTTGCCGGTTTCTTTGTCGGTTTCGGTTTGTTCGTCGTGCGTGTTGTACCCATGTTGTTTTACTCCTGGTTGTTGCTGTGGTTGGGGTGATTAAACCCCATTCGTTTTAAGTCACTCTAATTTTTAAAGCTGATGCTGTTCTGTAGATGCCCCCTACTGGAACGCCGCCCGCCGCTGCCGCTGCATCATCAGCGTGGTCTATAACATGGGCTGTAGGTATTTCAACAACACCAGAGCCTTGCGGCGCTAAACGTAGGTTTACATCTGTATCTGAGCCGGAGGCTTTAAACTGTACCGCGTTACCTGTGGCGCTTGCTACAAAATCAGGATAGTTCACAGCTGCCGATGATGATTGTCTAAAAGCAAAAAGCTGTCTGTCGCCGTCATTTTTAAAACCGTTAATACCCCCGTTGCCCTTGGTTAAAATATTAAAGTCAATACTGGCCGCATCGCCAACAGTTGCTATAGACGACGCCGCCCCACCTGCATCGGTCTGTATTTCAAGCCCCGAAGCAACCCCTGGGAATGCTCTGATTGAATACTTTGTTTTTACAGCAAAAAACCCGTCGTCTAGCTCAGTACCGATTCTTGTGGATATATCAGTGCCATTGTCGCTAATTTTGCAACTGGGCAATATATAGTTATTATCTGCACCTGTGTTTTCTTTGTAACCAAATGATGCGTTGCCTATTATTTCAACAGCATCTAAAGTTATATTTTCCCCTGCGTTTGTAAAACCATCCGCTGTATTGTTTGATATTGTTCCCGCACTCAACTTTAAGCCACTTGAGTGATCACCAGCAACATTCACACCATTGAGATTATCATCTATTGTAAACCCGTTTATGTTACCAAAAACTTTGCCTGCGCCAGAGACTTCCATCCCCGAAGTTGTGTTCCCTGTTAGTGTGACCCCCTGCGCTTGTATCTCTGTATTGTTTAAAGCTGAACCCTGCAACTGCAAGCCGATTACCCCATCTGCAGTTAAGCCTGCAACTTTAAAGCTGGAAGGGTGGCCAGCTTCCAAGTCCGTTGCTTGTAATCTAATATCAGCAATCCCGTTGTTTTTACCTGAGCAACCAACAAGCACAGCTTCACCACGTATATTAATGCCTGCGTCACTGTTGTTATTAGCAACACAATCTTCTAAGTAAATGCCAGTACCGTATTTTATATCAAGTCCATCAAACGGGTTGTCTGTGCCGTTATCATTAAATTTACATCTAATTAATTTAATATCAGTCTGTGGTAAATCAACAGTAAATGAAGGTCGCGCTTGAAACGCTAAACCATAAGTGCCAGCGTTAACAAATTCACAATCTATAAACGATACATTATCACAGCCATAAGCCACAAAAGCGGCGTCTTTAGATGCTCCGTCGAATATGATTCCCGATGCTGTAAAGTTATCCAGTGACCCGTCTAACCCGCCGCCATTTTTACCAAATAAATCTATGTTTGTAGGCGCTGCCGCTATTAGCTCAATTTTACTTAACCCTTTAAAGCCGATCCAAGATTTGTTGTTGGCAGGTATAACTTGCAATGATGAGCCATATCGTTTTGGCCCAACAACTATGGTTTTAATACTGGATGCGTTAGCAGCTCTTAATACTAATCCATCGTCTAATATGCCACCACTTAAAGCGCCCAGCGCATCTAATGACACTGACTCCCCAATATATTCCCACTGATTACCGCTAGCATCATTCAGCAAAGCCCCGCCCAATTGTGCGGGGCTTTGGCTTGGGGTTTGACCTGTTACACCGTTTTGTTTCCATGAGCCGTCACCGCCGTCACCGCTGGCTAGATAGCCTGTGCTGTTTATTAATGTATCTGCTGCATACGCATCAATACTATTAATTAAATCGGTAGTCGTGCCTGTGAATTCTGCTTCTGATATCTCAACTTTAGAAGCCGACCCATTGACGCTGATAGTGTAAGTATTTGGATTAACAAAAACAGTTACCTGCCCATCCGCACCCGTTGCTTTTGCTGTGCTGCCATTGCTTCCCGCCGCATCATCAAACATTGTAACAACGCCCGCTGAATCTGTCATAGTGACAACAGCACCTACAACTATGTTCTTGCCAGATGTCGCAGAGTCAACCGCGCTGGCTTCCAGTGCTGTGATTGTATATGGTATTAAACTCATGGTGTTATAGTTCCTAAAATTGTGCCTGTGTTAATGTATGTTATCACAAAACCGTTTTGGTTTATCGCGTGGGAGCCTGCTGCCCCTCCGCTAAATTGACCTATAGCCCCAAGGTTTCCACCTCTTCCGCCTGTGGCTTGCGTGCTGCTACTAGTCGCAAATGCTCCATCACCTCTCAATGTGTTGGTTGAATCCTGAGCTTGTGTAAATGTATTTGGGCCTGATCCAGTTCCGCCTAATCCATTAGTAAAGCCAGCACCACCACCACCCGCCGCTTCTGCATCGGTCACATCGGATGAGATTATAAAATTACCCCCGCCACCACCTGAGCCAATTGTCGCTATGTTGTTCAGTCTGATGTCATTCTCTAATAAGATGGCAGAGCCGCCCGCCTCGGCTGTTCCGCTTACGTTTGCCCCGTTGCCACCTTTACCAATTATTAAATTATTATTTATGATAAGTGGCGGAGTAGTTAATTCTGGCCAGGTTCCTGTGGTCATAGCATAGTCAGAATTTACAGAGGATCCGACAACCGCCCCAACTTCGACAATAAAACGAATGTCATAGTTAGCTAATACAGTTGCACCCCATGTTGATTCATAATATTCACGCAAGCTTCGCGGGGTATCTGGTGCCGTGGTACTTGCCAGCCTGTCATTCTCACCTGAGATATACACTAGTCTCACATTTGGGTTTTCAACATCATCGTCACCATCTACGGCATCACCATAAGTATGCTCTAACGCTGTATAACTTAACCGTTGTGTTTCGGTGTTTTCGTTTGCTGCAACAATTTGATATACGCGCAAATCTGGTACAAGGCTGGTAGGATTTAAGACTAAATCACTTTCGATTCGTACCGCATCACCTGTCCAGACCTCGGCGTCTTTCGGATCTAATTGGTACGTTATTTCTAGTGGTGCAACAGCAAACCGTCTACCAGTCAATGAGGCTGCCAAAACCGCCGCGCTCTTTGCTGCAGTGCCGATACTGCGGCTATAAATTGTTTTATATGCTCTGCTCCCACCGTTTGCTAGTATCGCGGCGGTGTCTTCACGCACATAAACTTTTGCGTAGTTGCTCGCTTCTTCCAAGTCTTTCACAGGGTTTCGGATATCGTAATAAATAACAACAGTAGTGATCTGTAAATCTTTGCGATCTTTCACTACTGTTTTACCCATTAGCAGATTAGCGTCATAGGTTAATATCTGACCTGTATCTTGTGGGGCTTCCTGCGCTTTGAATTGTATTTCATTGCTGCGAGTATCATAAAAATAGTAATGTGGCGCAGTGTCACATATCTCTTTTAATAGCTTCCTAATGCCAGTGGGTTTAGTTACTAGCATTGTGTACAGGTTCGGAAATGCGTTTGCGCTTCTTGCGTCCCATGTGGCTTTATTAATGTAAATTGGATCAACATTCGCACCAACTGTCAACAAGTGATAACCCATGTCGGCAACGGTTGAAGCGTCAAAAAACAGGCATAGCTGAACCTTTGCCTCGTCCGGTTGCTCTTCCGCCACTGTTCCATATGACCCACGAACAACAGTGAAAGCGTCAACTGTACGCGATGAGCAATACATTACCTCCTCATTGATAATTACATAAAAATCAGATGCGGGATAATCAGCGCCTATACCAGCAGGCAATAAGGAGAAAGATGTAACCACATTGTCAATTGCCGCTGCTAACTCACCTGTTGATTCAACGGGGAGTTTCGAGGTGCTATCATTCGCAAGCATAAGAGGATCGCGCAAAGACATATTGACGCCATCCGCACCCCATGCCATTGTTTCAATAATAAAGTCACGCTGGACAAAGTTATCAGCAACGTATGCATCATTTACAATGTAGCCTGAAAAGTGGCTAACCCGCTGATATCTGTAGTCTCTGTTCTTAGCTGTCCATGCTGCCCAATATCTAACAGGGGCGCTAGCAGTTCCGTAAACAGTGTAATCATGATGATCTCCGATTACCGCCGCTCCCGTTGCCCGAATGCCAATACCGCCATTTATATCAATCTTAGCGGGTGACATAGTGAAGCTTTTTAAAGTGGGTACACCGTCAAAGTTTGCAATTACTTTTTGATAGTTGTAATCATAGAAACGAGTTACAACAGCATCAACTTCAATCTCGATAAACTGAAATGGTATTTTGCTGTATTGTTTCCGCTCTGTATCGTAAGCCATCTATGCAATACCTCGCGCAGTAAATGACACGCTTCTCAGGTTTCTTGTTCCTGAGTACGGGGAGCTTATATCGCCATCAGTAAACGCCATGGCAACATCATCGGGATATTCCAACAGGTTCCAGGCAATTATATAGGGTAGCCGGGTTGCTGATTCAATGAATGCAGGCATGTATGCTCTGTGCCATGCATCGGGCAAATTATCCCAACTAAAATCACCTTCTAGCTGAACAGAGCGTAATGCTCGCCCTACCATGTTGCCCGTTTCTGTCCATGCATCGTAATACCTGTGCTTTTTATTCTGGTCCATTGGGTTATGACCTGAAAAGAAAGGTCGCGCCATTTGTAGAGCTACGCCCGCTGTGATGTAGCCAATCTTTTGAGCGCCTGATAACCCTGCAATGTTTATTTGTATGCGTCTTGCGCTGACAGATGCACCAACATGGAACATTATCGCGCTATTGCTTGCAATCACTTTGGCCGTTGTGAACTGAATGTAACCGCCTGCAGTTGCATCTACATCATAGAACGTTGTAATAGTCGCCCCGATCAACGTATGAGCGCCGATGCATATCGTGTCAATGTCAGTATTGGATGGCAGTGTGAATTCAATCGCATCGGTGCCAGTTGCAGTAAACACCCAACCCTGAAATGTGTTGGGTATTAATACATAACTGCCATTTGTGCCGCTTGATATCACCGTTGCACTGCTGAATAGTTCATTTTTATACAATATACGCGCATGATTAAGCGCAAACGGTGGAGTTGTTGGATCAAGTGCGTTGGCTGCAATAATCACAGGTGTAGTGATAGCGCCCACGCTTTCAGCATCCACAATAACAGGTGTCTCGCTTGCTGGTATTAATTCAGCTCCCACAATTAGCGGCGCTGTAATATCACCCACGTTTTCAGCAGGTACAAGAACAGGATCATTAATTGGCGCTATCGGGTTAGGTATAGGCGAATCAACCGGACCCGTTACCGATGCATTTGGTAGATTTACAGCCGCCATTAGTTAGCTCGGTACTGGTATTGCTGGGATCGCTTCCGGCGTTATTGCAACGGGAGTTGAAACCGTTCCCGCCGCAACTGGGGTTGTGATTACTGGGGTTGGTGTAGTTGGTATTGATTCTGGTACAAGTGCCATGATTAAAGCCTCTGATTTATTTAAGTGCTTATTGTAACTGGTTAGACCAGATTAGTAAATTGCTAGCCCATGATAGGACTAGCACCGTTTGCAACTTCAAAATTGAACATATCAACAACACCACCACCGCTTGCTGTAACTCTTACGTCAACGGTCTGTGTTTGTTGTGGCGCTGCTTGTTGAGTGTTAACCGCTGGCAATCCTCCGCTGAATGAAGTTGCATTTCCAGAACCACCGCCAAATTGCTGTGAGTTTATTTGTTTAATCATCATTCCAGTTTTTGCAAGTGATGCGGCTGCATACGCTGCGGCAACTAATGGCGCAGTCGGACCACCTGTAGACATGCCTGATTTCCAAGCGTCAATTGCAGCTTGTGTGCCTGAGATTGCAGCACTTGCAACAGCGGCTTTTTTCCCTATATCAAAAGCCTTTTTGCTTCCTGAGTTCATTAGGCTAGCCAAGTCACCAAACGCACTACCGACAGCGGCCAATTTTGCTCTGTTTTCAGCATCCACAATTCTTTTCTTTGCATCGGCTGTTTTTTGCTCAATGGCTATTAACTCGTCTGCATGTTGTTGTACTCTGGAAATTTCAAGTGCGTTAGACTCGGCTTTTGCTTCTTCGCTTGTTGTTCCATGCAATCTAATCGCTGCAATATCAGCCGCAAATGCTTCGTCTCGCAATTGAGATTCGGTTTTTAGGCTTTCACGAATAGCGTTTAATTTTTCATCTAGCGCTGTTCTTTCTTCTGTAGATAATCCAACAGCACCGCCGCTACCTTCACCGCCACCAGTCGCCGCTTCTGCAGCTGCTAGGGATGCCGCTTGTGCGTCTCTAATAAATTTATCAAGTGCAACTGATGGCAATGGCTCCATCATTGCATTATGCAATTCTGTGATTGACCCTGTTAAGTTTTCCTTAGCATTTTTAGAGAATCCTTCCATCATTTTAGCTGCGGAAGATTCAAACTGCTCAATAGCAGGAATGGCAACGCCAGGTATCATGTTTATATTGCTAATTAGCTGATTAATACCATCAATACTAAGGTTAATAAACCCCTCAGTGCCTTTAGCCATCACTCTAAACGCTTCATTTACTGCAAGGCCGATAGCAAACGCTGTAACTTTTAAGCCTTTAAATATAAGGTTGACCCCATGTAATCCATCAGCGAAAACATTAATTACTTTTAAAGATGTCGAAAAAGCACTATCAACAGAATCGCCAAAACCTTTGGCATCTCTCGCGCTATTAAGAAACCCATTGGCCATAGCTTCAAGAATTGGGGATACTTTTACAGCAACTTTATTTATGATCCCTTCTGTTACTTGTTGAGTTTTGAACATGGCGTCATTGGCTTGTTCCACTTTAGCTGTGTCTATACGGCTAAGTGCAATGCCTAAGTTTTCAAGCTCCTCAACAGTGCCTTGTAATCCGTCACCTTTTAGCTGCTCAAGCATTTTAAGCATCCGAACACCATCACGCCCAAATAAATCCATGGCAATGGAAGCCCTAACACTGGCGTTTTCCATATCGCCCATCGCCTGAGCTATTTTAACCACTTGTTGATCAGCCGAAAGATTCACCAGCGCCTTTGCATCAACTCCAATCTCTTTCAATGCATCTGCAGCGGGGCCGCCACTACGAGCAACCGCACCGATACGCCTTTGCATTTTCTCAAGGTTATTAGCAAGCTGGCTGGCACTAGTACCAGTTAATGATGCTTGATGCTGCAAAGCCTGTAGGTTTTTTTGGTTTATTTTTAAGGCGTCTGACGTTTTAGCCAAAACGTCCAAGGTATTTAACTGGCTTTTAACCATCGCAGTACCCACCGCGACAGCAGCAGCAGCGCCAACCGTTGCCCATTTCTGGTATTGCATGGAAGATTGACGGAGTTTTTTAGCGTTAGCCG
>Ga0115005_10002048_pt1 | contig 16107 bp, 9 predicted proteins | sample ArcOceMetagenome_FD_87163 | JGI IMG/M metagenome (GOLD analysis project Ga0115005, IMG submission 87163) | Marine eukaryotic phytoplankton communities from Arctic Ocean - Arctic Ocean - Greenland ARC118M Metagenome | ecosystem: Environmental > Aquatic > Marine > Oceanic | place: Arctic Ocean... | reverse complement strand
GATTCAGAATTTTCGGTCGCTTATTTTGTTCTTAGTTTTTGCTTTGAAAGCATGAGTTTATCTGGATAAATGATTGATTTCAAAGGGGAAAATAAGGACAAAAGTAGTAGTGAAAATTCTGAAGCTATTTAGTTCGCATTCCTAAAGCACTCATGACCATCAAAATTGCTAGAGATATAATTAATTCTTTGCTCCAAGCAGGTATTGCTACTTTTGATAAACTCCACCCAAAGGTATGTGTAAACGTTACAGGAATTACCTAGGAAAATAGGCTGGAAGGAAACCAGTTTAGGATTTTTTTCATCCAAGGAATATTTTGCTTTTCTAACCAAAACACTACTAAAACCGTAAATACGACCAATCCTTCTTTTTTGCCACAGCATGAATTTCAACCGTACTCCTAAATTTTTCAATCCGATGAAATTAAAAAACACTTCTCTACTTGTACTTTTTTTATTTTCCAAAAAAAGATAATAGCTCAAAGCGACATTCCCGTTATCCAAAGTATTGATTTGGAAAATATTCCCGAAGGAAAGGTATCTAAATACAATTTACATCTAATCAACAATGGAATAAGGGCAACCTGTTTACGTTCCAATTTTAACTACAAAAGGAATGGAAGATGAGCCAGTTTTAGGAATGGTCGAATTATTCATTTAGGGATCTTGGAAACTAAAAATTAAGACTGATTTTTTTTGAAAACTGTACGCCTTTTGCACCTGATTTGTACATCCTAACCGCTTATCAAAAAACACATCATAAATATTTGACTATCACTACCTTATGATAATAATCGACTTCCGGTGTTGGAAAGTAAAATCCTCAACAACTACTTCCTAAAAATATCCGGAAATTGATCCGGAACAAAATCCCAGAATACAGGCAAAACAAAAAACACAATCAGACTCAGTAGAATGATAGAAATTATATTCATCCAAATTCCAGCTTTGACCATATCGGGTATTTTCAAATAACCTGATCCAAAAACTACGGCATTAGGCGGCGTTGCAACGGGTAGCATAAATGCACAAGATGCCGCTACAGTTGCGCCAACCATCAAGAGAAATGGATGCACATCTATCACCAAAGCCAAAGGAGCGAGGATAGGTAAAATCATGGCAGTTGTGGCAAGGTTGGAAGTTATTTCTGTCAAGAAATTTACCGCTGCAATTAAAACTAACAGTAAGGCAAAAAGTGAGGCACCCTCCAACAAAGTCATTTGTCCACCTATCCATTCTGCCAATCCACTTGTTTTAAATCCTTGTGCTAAGGCTAGTCCTCCTCCGAAAAGCAAGAGAATTCCCCAAGGTAATTTGACCGCTTCTGGCCATGTGATGAGCTTACGATTATTGTCTTTTGAGGCAGGAATAATAAATAATAAAATCCCCGCGATGACTGCGATAATAGTGTCGTCAAGGTTTGGAATAAATTTTTGCAGGAAAAATGACCTGGTAATCCAAGCAAGCGCCGTTCCTAAGAAAACCATTAAAACTAATTTTTCTTCATAAGAAATCTTCCCTAAGGATTTTAATTGTTTATTGATTTCAGCTCTTCCCCCTGGGAAAGATTTCTGTTTAAAATTGAATGCAACTTCCGTTAAATATTTCCAACAGATGGCCAAAAGAATTAAGGAAATGGGTAAGCCAAACATAAACCATTTTGAAAAAGTAATTTCAACTCCATAGGTTTCTTGAACAATTCCAGCCAATACTAAATTGGGAGGTGTGCCAATCAAAGTAGCCATTCCACCAATCGATGCGCTGTAGGCAATCGCTAACATTAATGCTTTTCCGAAAATCAAATTTTCATCTTCCACCGTATCAGGATTGTCCATTAATTGCGCAATGATCGCCATCCCAATTGGCAACATCATCACCGCGGTAGCCGTATTGGAAATCCACATGGAAAGAAGTGCCGTAGCGACCATAAATCCTAAAATAATACTTTTGATATTCGTTCCTATGAGATTTATAATATTAAGTGCTATCCTTTTATGTAGGTTCCATCGTTCAATAGCTATCGCTAAAATAAATCCACCGATGTAGAGAAAAATATATTTATGCCCAAAAGAAGCGGTCGTTTCTGAGAGTTTTAAACCACCGGTCAAAGGAAATAAAATGATCGGTAAAAGTGAAGTAACGGCAATAGGAATCGCTTCTGTAATCCACCAAACGGCTACCCAAAGCGTACTTGCCAATATAGCGTTTGCTTCTTTACTTAAACCTTCGGGATGGAACCATAACAATACAATTACAAAAAGTATTGGCCCGAGAAATAATCCTATTTTCTTAGTATTCAAGTTCTTGTTTTTTTATTAAAAACTTATTCAATTTTTTTTTCAGAAAAGTCAATTCAGTAAGTCCTGTAAAAGCGAACGAAATGCTGACGATTGATAAATGGCAGAACCATTATGCGTAATTCCATTGGCAATCGTCTTGGAATGATTATGCGTTGCGCCATAAACCAACTCCATATATTGAAACATATTTTTTCCTCTTTGATATCTTGATGATCCCAAAAGTGTAGCACTACAATTATTCAAATTCAAGGTGGGATCTGAAGCAGTTCCATTTCCTAGTAAATAGGTAATTGGTCGAGTACTAAATTTTTGGTTAAAATTAGTTTCACTTACTCCCGCAAGGTATTCTGGTGCTACATTAAAACCAAAAGGCCAAATTCCATATCCGGCACATCCTGTTGGGGTATATAATTGATTAGTATTTTCATCCATCCTTTGTCCATCTGGATAATAAAAATATTGACTTTCACTTACCACATAATCGAATTCTATATTTGGATAAAGTTCATGTGATTTATTGGAAGGAGCAAAAACATGAGTAAAGCGTCCACCAGACGATTGTCCCGTAATGATGATTTGATCTAAAACGGGAAAGTGTTCTGTATCTGCTAATTGCTCAATTATTTTATCCAACACTTCAAAAGAATTAATCTTATTTGAATTGTTAGACAATTTCCCATCTCTCCATCCTGTACTTGACCAATAAAAATCATCTGCTGAGCTAGTCGCCGTATTTCTGAAAAATGGCGCAATCAAAACAGTATTTTCAGACAACGATTCTGCATTTAAAGTATTGGTCAGGTAAGAAAAATAAGCATCAGGGTTATGACTTGCACCATGTACGACGATGACTGCTTGTCTCAAATTTTCCCAAGATGCATTCTCTTCATAAATTGGATAGTTACTGTAAAGCTCAAAAGCACCACTTCCGTTCGTTCCATTTAACATTACTGTTTGCACACATTGAGAAGAATTTGTGCAAGGTGCCATTGAAGTGATCGTATTGTCTATTTGAGTGGAAAAAGTAAGGTTGATTGGTGCATCTAATTCTTCTCCGTTGGCTCCAATCGTTCCTGCGTTCAAGGTAAGTGTGTAGGTCGTCGAGTAATTAAAATCAACTTCGATATTTGCTTTTGAATTACTATTGGTATAAGCGATCGTTGGATTTTCTGCTCCTCCATTGGCAGCAATGGACAATTGAGCAGAGAATGCACTCGGGTCAAGTACCGATGAAAACGACATGTTGATGACTCCATCAATTGAAATATTTTGTGCATTATTTGTCAAAGTCGCCCCATTAACCGAAATGGATAAAAGGGAGATTTTTTCTGCAGAGGAATCCTCCTCTTTTTTACACCCAAAGGCTAAAAGAATAAAAACGAGTACGCCAATTTTAGTTAATAATTTCATTTTACTAATATCTTTAAAAACAGATTATTTGATTTTGTAAAAGTAAAACACAAAACTTATTTTTAGCAAAAAAATAAACATATAGCCAATTTATTTTTTACAAAAAAAAATGGCTATATGTTTTAGAAACTTGTATGAAAACTACTACTATTTTCTCCTTAAAATATTAATTGCAAAAAGCATAAGGACAAGCCGATGATTGAGTTGACGTTGAGGTCGCCGCACAATCTATTCCTCCATAAGTCCAAGTTCCACCGCCAACTTTATATCCCCACGACCCTGCATATTCCCATGCTTGTCCAGTTCCATCTACATCTGAATCTCCAAATATTTCAATGATGTTCATTCCATCGAATAACTCAATTCCATCATCTCCATTTTGAGACATGGCATCACTTTGATAGACCGCGGCATATTGGTCATAGCAACTACCAAAATAAGTCGCAATTGTTCCTGGTTCCCGTGATACTAAAATATGATCTCCTGCACTAGCTGATTCAGCTGGAAAAGTATATTCTATTCCATCCGTTCCTCCTCCATTATTCGCAACACCTAAACTATACTGGCTCAAATCTGAAATATCTCGATTGACTCTGACGTGTACTGCTTTACCTCCATTCGTTCCTGAACCATCCCAAAGCAAAGCTGAAACGCCTTGTAATTGTATTGGATTACAAAATGGATATTTACAAATTGAAGTCGCATCAGTTGCAGCACCAACTGGATTTTCCACACAAGCGACTCCTGCATAAATCCATTCACCTGCTAATTTATAAGCCCATGAATCTGTGTATTCCCAAGCTTCTCCTGTTCCATCTACGCCTGGTTCTCCAAAGGATTCAACCGCCACACTTCCATTGTAAAGTAGAATAGCATCATCTCCATTTTGCGTCAATGCATCTGTTGTAACTATGGTGAAATCATTAAAACAATTTCCAAAATAAGCCATAGCATTTGCTTCGTCAGCATCACGAACGATTAATATATTTTCTCCTGGAGAGGCACTTGTCATATCTGCAAAAACGAAATCTATATCATTTGGATCAGGCGCTGCACCATTGGAAGCAACCTCTACTCCGTAAATTCCTAAATTCGGAATATCTTCCAGGACTAATAAATGAACTGCACGAATACGACCACCTGAACCATCAATATAATTATCTAACTCCATCACTCCTCGAAGTTCAAGAGAAGGAGGTGCATCTCCAAGATTAATATTAACTAGCTGAGGAGAATCTTCAACAGCATTGATCAAGTTTGAAATGACAATCGTAACCGCTTCTGCACCTTCAAGGCCGCCATCAATAATTCCAGTTAACTCAATTGTTCCTATGGTGCTTCCCGATGGAATTGTAATCGATGCTGCACTTGTAGAATAATCTGTATCCAATATTGCTACTCCTCCAAAAACCAAATCCATAGAAACTTCTTCTAAAATTGCTGTAGCAATTGTAGCGGTTACCGTTGCAGCTTGTCCTTCAAAAAAATCATTGACATCAGCACTTAAAGTAATGCTTGGTGCTGCAAAAGGAGCCGTCCTAAATTCAAAAGAAAAATTATCGGTACTGGCTTCTCCGTCTGCGCCATAAGTCCCAGCATTTAATACAATTACATAAGTGGTTTCATAGAGTAAGGGATTAGCAAAACTAATAGTCGAAGTAGAATTGGAAGCATCATAAGTATATACCAAATCGGCAGCAGGACTAATTGTCAAAGCTGATTCCAAAGTGGAAGTATTTACTCCATGAGAAAAAACCATATCCAATGCTCCAATGACTGAAAAATTATCCTCACCTGAACTAATCACCGAACCATTACTTTTCACCTGAAGTACTCTAAAGTCATTGGTAATTGGAAGACCATTGAGATCATCATCATCATCTTTACAAGAAGAAACTGCAACTAATAACAATGCAATTACAAAAAGTAAACTTGATGCCTTATTTATATTTTTAAAAAAATTAATATTCTTCATTTTATAAATTATTTCTTTGTTTTAAAATTGTATTCATCTACCAACTCTTGCAAAAAATCAGCATCGGTTCGATCCATAAAAATCAAATAGAGTTTTTCTCCATTGATATCTTTGGTCGTCAATCGCTTAGGAATTTCTGCAGTAGACTTGTTGGTGAAATATTTAAAAAAAGCTAAACCTAGTAGGTAAGTTCCATTGGAAGATGGATGTTTATCATCATCAAATAAACTTAAATCAGGTCGCCATTTTCTAGCTTCCGCAAAAAGAGGCCCGCAAGGAACGTAATCCGAATTAGTTGCTTTACCAAGCTTTTGGTACATGCGAGTGATTTCTGGCTGCATGAGCGGATTAGATTTATAAGCCCAAGTCATCATGAAAATTGGTTCTGCCCCTTTCTTCCGAACGAGGTCTACAAATTTTTTACTGTACTCCATAAAATCTTCAGGCGTATCAATAGCACTTCGACTATGATTATTAAAAACAACATAATCCCATTCGTGATCTTCCAACATTTTTCGAGTCACCGTTCCTTTTTCACTTTTCCAATGTTGTTCTAAATTAGATCCACCAACGGTTGATTGTCTGGTTTCAATAATCACCTCTTGCGTTTTTGCCATCGAAGTAACTACCTGCGACAGGTTGTAGAAATAAGTAAAACTATTTCCCACAAACAAAACTCTAGTCGTATCTTTTTGAGCTACGCTTGTGCTGCAAAACAAAAAGATAAGTCCAATACTAAAGGCTATTTTCAATAAGTTGATTTTGATTTTCATATTATTACAATTATTATAATCTTATTGATTTACTGCCGTTGGTTCAAAGAAACTAGGAATAGGATTGGGTACATTTTCATTCCTATCAATTTCAATCGTTGGATACAGAAACCGCTGAGGCAAATTAGAACCTGTATTTGGTACAACGAAAACCCTTACCGCCGTTTCATTTTCTGTTCTCCGAGTATCATTAAACCCTTCTGTTTGACCAAAAAATGTAATATATCTTTCTTCCAAAATTTCCCGTAACAAAGCATTATTCGCACTCAATCCATCTAGGTTTTCAATTCCTCCATTATCAAAATCACCTGCATCATAGATATCATACAGGATGGTTGCCAAATCAGGATTATTCAAGTAACCACCTATAGCCATAAAAGCTCTGAACTCATTGAGATGTTCCAAACCTTTAGCAAAACCTATAGACCTATATCCAGCTTCAGCAAGTGTTAGTAAATTTTCCTGATAAGTGACCATCGAAGCGGATGCATCTTGTGCTGCAAAACCGTCTGTCGTATTTGGTTGAATACCAAAAGACGTAGTTTGGAAAAGGAAATTGTACCGACCCGTTTCGTTGGTCTTGACATTTCCCCGATAATTAGAAAAATTAGGGTTAGTGCTTGCATCAGATGCCACTAAACTTGTCATAAAGTCGGAGGTAATGATGTCGGACTGTCTAACTGCTACTGCAAAAAGTTGGTAATTCAAGTTGGCATTATCAGCGGCAGTTCCATGTGGCGCCATCAGGCTGTTGGAAAAATCGCTGATTCCGTTTTGGGCTGCTGCATAAGCTTGGTCATACTCTTTGGTATGCATAAAATAGCGTGCTTTCAGAGTATAGGCAACCTCCGTCCATGCTGTAGGATCCCCATCAAAATGAATCTCTGAATTACTTGGAGGTCTTCCTGAACCTGACGCAAGATTAATGATAGCCTCATCTAGCAGGTTTTGAAGTTTGGAATACACCGCTTTTTGATCCTCAAAGCTAGGATTAATAACCTCAGGAGATCCGCCTTCATCAAAGGGAATATCTCCCCAAAGTGAAGTTGCAGTACCCAAAGCCATTGCTCGGACAACCTGTGTAATTCCAATAGTAACGCCACCTATTCCTTCATCCTCTGCCGCTTGTTTTGCATCCAAGGCATTCACCACAACATCGACATATACATTATTCCATTCTGAATTAAAACTACTAGTCGTTACCGCATAAGTACTAAAACCGAGATGATTACGGTCTATTCCGGTATAATATCCACAGAAGATTCCCGTTTTTCGAGTTAATTCCCCAGTTTGGAGTACAATATTTCCCACTTCCGCTCCAGTAAGAATATATTCGTAGGAAGAAGAAGTTGGATTATTAGGATCCTCATTGAGGTCGTCTACCAATTTGCTACAGGAAGTCAACATCGTCGCTATCAATAAAAATATAAATATATTTTTCATAATTGTTGAAAATTTTTAGGATTAAAAGTCGAGTGTAAGTGTAAAGATGTACGACTTAGTACTCGGATTATTAAAATAGTCAATTCCTCTTGCAGCACTTATTCCCTGTAAATTGGTATCAGGATCATTGCCCTCGAACGCTGTCCATAGCAGTAGATTTCTGCCCGTAAATGAAAGTTGAGCATTTCCAATTCCTGTATTCTCTTTTAACCGTTCTGATTTGAAATTATAGGCAAGTGTTACTTCCCTCAAACGAGTCCATGATCCATCTTCGATAAACAATTCATCATTTCCACCACCAAAAAATCCGCCTTCTCCGTTGTACCAACTTTCCGTCAAAGCAACTGGTCCAGCTCCGAAATTGTGTATTTTCCCTCGAAAAGTAGTCCCCGCTAATATGACGTTACCATTGCTTTCTAATAAATTTTGTTGAGCGGTAGATTCTTCCGCAGTAGATTCCCACGTTCCAAGGTCCGTCATGACTGACTTAGTACCTGCAAAAATATCAGCACCTTGGAAGGTTTCAAAGAGTACGGAAAGAGAAAAGTTTTTATAAGTCAAGGTACTAGAAGCTGCTCCTTGCCAATCAGGATTAGGGTCGCCAATAATTCCCTCCAAGGGATCCTGTTCTGGAAATCCATTTTCATCAAAAACCATATTGCCACTATCATCCCGAAGGGTTCTGCCTCCGACTAAAACTCCAATTGGAGAACCTTCGATTACTCTTGAACTGACGGCAGACAAACCACCAAGGTTAATGGTCAATCCTTCTCCCAACTTGGTCACATTATTATCCACTTTAGAATAAATCAAATTGACATCCCAAGAGAGACTTTGATTTTTAATAATATTATATCCAAGGTCTAATTCCACTCCCTTGTTTTCTAACTCTGCCCCATTCGTATAAAGCGAAGTAATACCACGGGAATTGGCAACTGGAAAAGATAATAAAACATCTTTGGTCTGATTGGAATAAAGAGTACCGCTGAAGGATAATCTATTCTTTAGAAATCGCAAATCAATTCCAATTTCTGTTTCTGTTTTTCTTTCAGGGCGAAGTTGATTACTTCCTCTACTCGTACTGGCAATAAAAGCTCCGTTGCCATAAAGTGATCCTGCCAAACCTCCTCCTAAATTATCACTAAAAACGGGAGACCGAAAAACATTCGTAGTTCTATATCTGGAAGGTTGAACCCCTACTTCACCATATGACAACCTCAGTTTCCCAAATGATAAAATATCATTTTTCAAACTAGCCAATTGAGTAAATTGCCAAGCAAGAGATGCAGAAGGAAAAAGGAAAGTATTATCCGCTTCTTGACCAAATGTAGAAGCTGATTCCCCTCTTAATGTTCCATTCAAAAAGAGCATATCATACAAGGAAAGAGATGCAGAAGTATAAACACCTGCCGTTCGCTCCTGCCCAAAAGTGCTAGAGACTGTTCTATTTTCAGGAAGGGCATTATCTATATCTCGAACGCCGCTAGCTACATCTGTAAACTGGATGAAGTTAGTGATTTCGCTACCATCTGTAATTAACTCTCGGTGGTTATAATTAAATCCTACCAAGAGATTAGCACTTAAATTTTTATTAAATGTTTTCCCCGCTTTTGCAATATAGTCCATATTAAAAACGGTATTCCGAGCCTGATTTTTATTTAACAACCCAGAAGTGAAAGTACCCGAGGCTGAACCTGGAGTAAAAAATCCCTGTTGAAATTCTGAATATTTATCTAAACCAACCCGCCCAATAAGATCGAGCCATTCCACAGGTGAAATAGTAAGTTCAAGAGTAGTTAGGAACCTATCCACATCTACTAGATTCTCTTGTTCGTTGGTGGTCCATGAAGGATTATTGTAGGTGGCCGTTCCATCTGCGCCAAGTGGTTCTCGATACGAACGCTGCCGATTGGAAACTGGAGAAGCATTTTCGCCTGCAAAATATTCGCCTCGATAACCAGTATTATCAAAATCAGCAGGCGTTCTCAATAATCCCAAATGCAAACCTGAAGAAGTAGCTCCTCTCAAAATTCGGTTAGAGACGCTTTTAGCATAAGTCGTGGAAGCACTCAGTTTGATTTTGTCCGTTAATCTGTGACCTATGTTTACCCTTGCGGTGGTTCTTCGATAATCAGAATTATTTCGAATAATACCATCTTGATTGATGTCGCTTAGGCTGGCGAAAATGGTACTATTATTATTTCCCCCGCTGACACTTAAATTATTTTCCCAAAAATGACCATCCTGAAATATTAAATCAAAATTACTGTCGTCATAAAGTGCTGTTGATTTTTTGGAAACTATGGGGTAGTAGACATTTCCATCCTGATCAATGTAAGAACCACCAGAGGTATCAAACTCATCAGTCCCACCTTTTCGGTCGCTAATTTTATCTCCCCAAGAGTCTCTTGCACGTTGGTTATATGTTCCATTATCTCCTTGCCCAAAAGTGGTTTGCGAGGGATATCTTCTATTAATCTTATCAACGGAATAACTGGTTTTATAAGTGACTGCCAGTTTTTTGTTGTGTCTGCCGCTTTTGGTTTTGATTACTATAACTCCTCCCAATGCTCTAGTTCCCCATAAAGCTGCTGCCGAAGCCCCCTTTAATACGGTGACACTTTCGATATCATTTGGGTTTATATCATTCAATCTGGATTGAGCGGCAACCGTTTCTTGCGCTCCTCTCGAATCATTACTGATGGGAAAACCGTCCACAACAATCAGAGGTTGTGCATCACGGTCAATAGTTGATAAACCTCTGATCTGAATATACGCTCCGCCACCTGGGTCTCCAGAATTTCTGGAAATACGAACTCCCGAAGCTTTACCAGATAGTGAGTTAATCATCGTTGATTCAGCTGCTCCTGTAATACTTTCATTTTTCACCGTAGAACTTGCGTAGCCAATCTCATCCTCTTTTGCCTCAAATCCTAAAGCTGTGACGACCACTTCACCTAATTGAGTACTCGACTTAGTTAAGATAATTTGGAGATTAGTACGACCGCTAACCAGAATCTCTTGAGCGTCATAACCAGTATAGGAAGCAATTAAAACAGATTCTGTTCCAATAACGGATAAAGAAAAATTACCGTCAACATCTGTGGAAGTCCCGTTCCCTGTTCCTTCCTCAAGGATAGTCGCTCCAATGAGTGTTTCCCCATTGGAATCACTCACATTCCCGGAGATAGTCTGTGCGTTGGTTACTTGTTGGGATAAAACAAATACCACAAACAATAAAAATAATTGTATTGATTTTTTCATATTCTATAAAGTTTAATTTCTAAAAGTAAATCGCTAAAAAAAATTCAAATTATCAGTCTTGCTTTTTGATAGCAAATAAGTATCTTGACGTCTTTACTATTTATGCTCTAATTATAAAACTCAAATCTATCAAAACATTATTCTATTTTTCATAGTTAATAAAAGATTTTATACTGTTTTACACTTTTTTACACCGAGGATATTTCAAATGAAAGAGAATTTAAACGAAAAATTCATAGCGAAACTGGAAGCGAAATATGGAACTTGGACAAAAATCACCTCTAAGTTTGGTACTACCTCATTTGGAGTAATTGCCAAAGATTTAAGTATTAGCGCGAGTCAATTTTCAAAATTAATTTACGGAACAGCGACAGAAGGGATGTATTCTAGATCAATTGCTAATATTGATCGCTTGATTCTGCTTGAAAAAACTAGTAAAAAATTAGCAGAAACTTTAGCTAAAAATAAAGCTTACCAAACCGAATTAGAAAACCTCCAAGGCAAATCTTTTTCCAACCGAAAATTAATTTTATACCCTCTTTTAGCACTAATTATTGGAGCACTAGGAATGTACTTCTACACCAATGAAAGTTCGAAAAACAATCCTCTAATCCCTGCGACCAACCATCCTCTTTTGTCCTATTTTGACCAAGGGTTTGACGCAGCTTTTGACTCTCCTTATCTTCGAGAATCAGAGGCACAAGAAAATTGTCCCTGTAGTGCCTTTGAAGGAGAATGGTCATTGGAGATGCCTTTTAAATTACCCTTACCTGGGAGCCGACGACCTGGTTTGTATTATATGGCAAAGAAAGCTGACCTTAGAATAAGGTGTTCCAATATCAATGCACCTTACCTTGAAAAGGGAAAAGCAATGATGGGGTACGAATACTTGATTAGTGAAATATGGGTGGATACGGAACAAGAACCACTCATTCCTAAATACTTTAATATTGAATGCAAAGAATATACACCTGCCTTCATGGCGATGAATTTCGCACAAGACGCTCGCTTCAAAAGAGTGGCAGTGCTTCATGCTTTTAATGTAAATAATTTTGAAATTCATCCTGACTCTATTGTCCGCCGAGCCGAATTGACTGGCCGCTATATTTCTGACTTAGACAAAGAATTGGCTCAGACTTACGAAATTGATATCAAACACATCGTGCAAAATGTACTGGGCAATCTGACTAAAACTAACTGTGAAACAGCTGCTAATCCTTTTTGCGATCCTAACGATTTGGAAGAAGGCAATAGTGTTATTGGCTTTGATTGCATGTACACGATTGAGTCGGAAAATCTGGGCTTGGGTGGAGGATATCCTTACACGAAACGGTTTCGGTTGGAGAAACAGAACTATGCGGATAATTTGACTTGCCAATGTGATTCGCAAAATTAAAAAACTATTATTTTGCACTCAACTTATACCTACTTAGCTAAATCGAAATGAAAGAAAAAAGAAATCTTCTAATCAGCATCGGACTTAGTGCTATCCTAGGTTGGACATTGGGCTTCCTTCGTCTACCATTTTTGGAAAAGAATTTTTCTTTTTTGCTTGGATTTATTGCTTGTCTTGCGCTCGTTTTACTTGGATTATTAATCGGGTCTGTTTGGGAAAAAAATAACTTCCTTCCCTATTTATTTAGTAAAAATTCAGACACGCCAAATACTTTTACAAAAAATACTTTCCTTGCTATTTTTACTTTATCGCTGATTATCGTAGGAGGATTCGCGAGCAGTTTTTTATTTTTCCAACAAACTAAATTTTCCAAAATTCAAGCAGAACAGCAACATAAAAAATTGGCAGAGCAATTCGAATTGGAAGCGACTACTCGCAAAAGCAATTCGCTAATTTTGATGAATAGCCTTTTTGACAAAATCGAGGAAGAGTTAAAGAGTCACCCAAAACGAATGTTGAGTGATGAAATAATTGAGCGGATTGCCGCTTTGAATTATTCATTTGAACCCTACCAATATTTTGATGGAGAAAAATTTTCCGAAAAAAAATGGAGTCGGGAACGAGGACAACTTTTATTGTCTCTAGCAAAAATGAAAATCGATTCTAGTTCTTTTAATCAAATAAAATCGAAGGTTTCTTTTCTTGGAGCGGACTTGAAAAATGCGAATTTGGCAGGTGCGGATTTGAGTAATACCGATTTGAGGGAAGCGAATTTTGATCATGCTAATTTAGTTGGTGCCAATTTGAGCAAAGCCAATTTGGAAAAAGCGTCCATGCAAAAAGCGAATTTAAGCGAAGCAAAATTAAACGAAACCAATCTAAAAAATTCAACTCTGCAATGGACCGAATTTCAAGCAGCTGAGTTAGCAGGAGTTTTTTTAAATGGTGCTAATTTGTCTAATGCGAAATTGAGAAAAGTTGATTTGATCGGAGCAGATTTACGTTGGGCCAATTTGAGCAATGTCTTTTTAACTGGAGCTAACTTGAGCAATGCGAATTTACTGGAAACAAATTTAAGCCAAACCAATTTAGAACAGGCGAATTTTACCGAAGCAAATTTAATTACGACTGTATTTAATGGCGCAAATCTGACTGGAGCAAATTTAACCGAAGCAAATTTACTCGCCGCAAAAGTAGAAGAAGATTGGCTGGAAAAATTAGATAAATGGCAAGTCATCGGAACAAAAGAAATCCAAGCATCTTATAAAATTGGAGAGGATGCTTTACCTCAATACCAATATAAATTGCTCAAAATAAAAAAATAAATTTCAGTAGCGACCTAAGTAATACGAACTAAATAACTTACGATTCTTGAGAGGATATTTTGTTATCAGTTTTTACTTTAATGAGAGATAATTGTTGATACTTTGACTGAATTCAAGTGAAAATGAGAGCAAAAAATTCCGCCCAGATCGGGGAATTATTATTTGACCATTACTTACCTCATTCCAGCTATACTTTCCATCACCTTATTCATTTTTTTTGAAAATTTAATGATCAAATCATCACTAGGCTTAAACGGTTCAAAACCAATCTGAAAAACCCAACTATAATAACTTTGCAAATCATTTAAACAATTAGTTAATAACTCAGGTGTCCAAACCGTCTCCCGATTAATCTGGTATTTCTCCCCTAGTAACTTCCCTAATTCTTGCCCCCATTCATTATTAATAATATCAACATAATTATCCACCACCCCATTTTTAATATCTGCTAACTGTTCGGTAGTAAATTTCCCTGTAACTAATTCAGGCATATTGCTACGCTCATGTGTATCCGCAATAAAATCAGCTAAATCTTCAGAAAAAACTGCCGTCATCAAAGCTTGAGAATTGGCATGGTTAAAAGTATTGAGGTATCCTTTTTCAGAAAGATCCTTTTCCGGTATTTTACCCAAATCAGTCGCATTAATATTTTCCACCATCGTTTCCGCAATATCATAAAAAGCGATATCTCCTCCTCCAAATATCCCATGCCTTCGCCTAGTCAAAACAAAAAATCGCAAGATATCTTTCCTGTTCATCACAAAAAATGGAGACCTCAAACCTAACTTCACTTTCCCCAAAAAACCTCCATCTCGCACTTTCAAGATATCAGATTCTTTAATCCCTGAGTTTAAAACACTAGACAGCGTTTGGCCATTACTAACTTGAGTTAACCGCACCCATGATTTTCCATCTTCAGAATATTCGATTTGAACCTCTTGCTTAAATTCTTTAAAAGAAGTAAATCGAGTGGTTAACAAAATGCCTTTCCCTTGCAACCTAAACTCCTGCAATTCATCAATTTTTTTTCCCGACTGCTGGCAGCCAGTAAAAAAAACGATCATAAAAATTATAGTAAAAAATGGAAGTCTTCGCATTGCTCGGAATTATTTCAATTTTAAAACGGCTGCTTGATTTTCAATTTTGACATTCTTAGTATTATGCAAAATAATCTGTTTTTGCTTTTCATCTCCTTCGATTTCCAAGTTTTCAATTTCGAGATTTTGCACATCATCAAAAACAAAAGCTGGGCGATAATCGGGTTCTTTGATGGTCAACTTAATATTTTTCATCGTGAGCCCATCCATGTGTCGCACATAAAAACCCCAAGCTGGTAATTCTCCAAACATGGAAAATTCTGGATATGCTTTTATTTTTTCAGGCACTTGACCTAGCCTAGAAAGTGGCGTATTCGCCAATCCATTATTTCCTTTTCCGGGATAAATAATTTCGATATTCTCGAGTCTCACATTTTCTACTGGAAAACCTGGGATACCGGTAATCGAGGAAGGAAAGGTGTTATGAAAAAATGGTAACGCAGGGCCACGGATTTCATATTTGTAATCAGGTCGTTCGAAGGCCACTTCTACTTTTACATTTTTTATTATAACATTTTTCAAAATGCCCATCTTTTCTTTTTTCGATCTTTCGCTTAGTCTGATAAAAATCGCATTGCCTGTATTGACTGCCGTGATACTATCAATCAAGATGTTTTCAAGCACCGCTCCATCGACTACTTCAATCGCAATCGCTGAACGAAAAGTGTCGTAAATTTTTATATTCTTGATCACTATATTTTTAAATCCACCATGTGAAACCGTCCCAAATTTGATGGCACTTGCACTTGAACGAACGGTGCAATTTGAAATATAAATACTGTCGCACATATAATCTTCGTACTGAGATTTTATACAAATTCCATCGTCAGCCGAATTGACAAAACAATTCGTGATGCGAACATTTCTACAATCTTGAATATCAATTCCATCGTTATTCCAGTAGGCATCGCTTTCTGTTCGCACACTATCCATGATGATATTTTCGCATTTGTCGTAGGTCTGTACCCAGCATGCTGCATTGCGAAGCGTAACGTTTTTGATGACTATTTTTTTGCAACTGACAAATTCGATGAGCTGTGGTCGCAAGTAATATTTAGGTCGCTTTTCTACAAAATTGTATTGCGCACTATCAATTTGTCCAGCATAAAATAAACTGTCGATGTG
>Ga0115005_10002046_pt1 | contig 16115 bp, 11 predicted proteins | sample ArcOceMetagenome_FD_87163 | JGI IMG/M metagenome (GOLD analysis project Ga0115005, IMG submission 87163) | Marine eukaryotic phytoplankton communities from Arctic Ocean - Arctic Ocean - Greenland ARC118M Metagenome | ecosystem: Environmental > Aquatic > Marine > Oceanic | place: Arctic Ocean... | reverse complement strand
ATAGTGGTGCCGCGAGAACAATTTCTATCTCTAACAAAGAGTGCGGGGTGTTGAATCTGTGTTGGAGCAACTGTTGGAGCATGAGGTAAGTGTGGTGGTCGACAAATAGTTGGACGAAAGGTATTGACGACCGACTGATTAGTATGGGTGTGTTCGGACGATCCTCCCTTATTGCCATTCTTGTGATTGCTAGAATGCTTCTTGGCACCGTATTTCTTCTGAGGGTTGCATCTCATTTCCAAACAATGTGCAAGGTAACTCTTCCTGAAGAGAGGATGGAAATAGCAAGCCGTTTTACGGCTTCGTTGATGATGGACGAATGCCCATCGCTTAAGCCTGCGCGTGAAACTGGGATATTTTGACAATCCAAAGTAAACGGTTAGAACTTCATCTAAGCATCTCTTTTTGTCCTTGACAACAAAGCCATTTCCATCTGGAAGCCATTCGATCACGTCTGAATGAGATCCCTCATTCAGAATTGTCATTAGCTGTGGAAGGAGATTGATTTATTTGTAAATGTTTGGGTGAGAAAAACTCGCAAAACATCATTATTGAATGACTGAAGCGAGAAATACGATGTTTGAGCACCAGACCGCCGGTCCAGGTTCTGCCTGATGGTACTGTAGAATCCTCCTTCCTCTACAATTGATCAATTGTTGTATTGGAACTTACCTTTCTAGGAAATGCTCCTTCCTTTGTTGCCATTTTCGATTGAAGCTGTTTTCAGGAATGGACCTGGAAAATGGTTCTTTGGTTTTACGTGTAGTCTGAAGTTGTTTGCTTTTGAGTGAGTCCTCCAAGAAGTCTGAAGTTGTATGCTTTTGACTGCCCCTCTTGATCTGGAAAATGTTTCTTTGGTCCTACTCTAGTCTCAAGTTGTTTGCTTTTGAGTGAGTCCTCCAAGTCTGAAGTTGTATTTTTGAATGCCGCTCTTTATCAAAGTGTGAAAAACTGTCGGAGGGCATTGAATAAAGATCATCCAGGACTGGTTTGAGTCTTCATTGTTTCATTCTTGTTTCCGTGTGTGTTTATTTCGTGCACTTTTCAGAATAAACTTTCTACGTGCACGTACGTGTGGTGTACGTGTAGAGAAAATTTCGTCAAATGATTTTTAAATTTAGGTCTCAAATTTTGTCAACGGTTGAAAAAAAACGAGCTTTCTGCAAAAAATGAGTACACATGATGACGATAGTATGACGATGCTTATAACAACCCCGTTACTACAGTACCCCTGAGCATCATGGCATGGCCTGAGTTGGCGCTTTACTCGTCAGGTTGGCTACATGATGATGGATAGGTCATACTAATAATAACTCATGGGTTACCGATATTTATAATAGACTGCAGTAGTAGTCTACACACACAGTACCGTACGTACGGTACTAAAACTCGACCCCAAAAGGGTTTATTTATAATAAGAAGTCGTCAGTAGAAACTTCGTCCCATGTCAGAATGTTGTGTGGGTCAAGTCAACGAAGAATAAAGATCACGATGTCAACCCATTTAAAAATTATGCAGAAATTATGATCAACACTATTAGAAACGATATAGCAATCTTTGAGAGAAGTGAAGAAATCAGTTGCAGATTTGACACCAATCCCTTGAAAAATTGAAACGAATTTGTTTGAATCACGCGTTACTTTCACGCGTCCTGTCCCAGCCTACAAATCTATGAGTAAAGAGGGGGTGCCGCGCACAGCGAACCATACAATGATTAGGTGCAATCCATAATGTCATTATAAAGGTTCGCCTTGTACGATCAAGCGGTACGATACAATTTCGAAATTCCACTGAAAAAAGAATTCGTAATTCTGTTTTTAAAAATTGAAAAATCATAGAAGGGTCATAAATTTCTTCGCTTCGTCGGTCGTCGGTCGCGTGATTTTGAGGCAAATGACTCATTGCACTGGCAAGGTTAAATATAAAGGTAGTCTACATAGTTGTCCCAAGAAATCAATTGAGCCCAAATTGGTGCATTTATTCAATAATAAATAACGATTCATTCGTTTCATTCGCACAATCATCCTCGCTTCTTCCGCTTCTTTCTCCCTCTCCTCTTGCTGCCAGCACGAGATCCACATTTCTTCTGCTAGTATTTACCAATGCCGGATTCCTCCTCAACAAATAGTAAACTGCTGATAAGTCACTTATTTCTCCAGAAGCTGTCACCATGAATGGATACAGATCCGTTCCTGGATCAATCTCTGCAATTTCATCATCTCTCAATCCAGCGAAAAACATGGGGGAGTTCATGTATGATTCATTGCCACAGACGAGTTTGGTCTGATAAAATTTGCGTCCCAACGAGTCGCGCAGATGTATGGCAGATGGATAGTAGATTGTAAAGTCGTCCAAGAGATTGGGAGCCTTTTCTACTACGTGATGAAGGATCGGTATCGTGGTTTGATCGAAAGGGATGAATTTGCCAATGGCTCGGAAAGTTTTATCGTTTCCGTATCTCTCACATGCACATTCACAAGCTGTTATTCCATTGCAATCTTGAAAGAGGAGGCCTAATTCTTCTGGATAATGTCTGATCGCAGCCTTGAGGAATACAGGGAAGTTCTCCATCTCATCATTGTCACAACCAATGACATTGGAAATTAATGCATCTCCGATTGACTTGTGAAGTTCTTTCATAGACAGTTATCGTGATCATGTGCTACCATGGTTACGGCTGGTTGATGAGATTGCGAAACAGTGGTCACAGCTGTCACAGCGTTGTGTTGAATTTGACCGTACGATGAATTCAGCATTGTGCAGACATGCGACATGCCTTATGCCTTAGCCTTGCGAGCTTGTGGGCCAAAGTATTTTTGGGCGGGGGCGCGCGGGAGGAATTATTTGAGAAGGAAAGAAGACAGCAGAAGACACATTTGGATCATTTTCCACAAACCACATACCACAAAAACAAAACAACTTGTTACGAATAGCGTAGCTCGCGTACCGGTAGCTATAACTAAAAGATGAAGACATCGTTGGTGATTTTATCCCCTATCTTTCTATCAGCGGCAGTTGAATCACTTCAAGTCGCAGTGATTGGAACTACTGGTAATATAGGACGCGCAGTGATCCAGCAACTATCAAAACAAAACATTCCCACGCGCTGCTTGTTACGCCACGACATTTCTAATGCTCCAATAAAGGAAATGCCTTCTACATCCGAAGAAGTAGCAGCCTCCCTTGCTTCCATGAACAATGTCACAATGGTAAAAGGAGACGTGACAGACCCATTATCCATCCAAGAGCTTGTGAAGGATTGTGATGTCATCATGGCGTTAATGGGTCCAGCCAAACCAAATCCAATATTGTCAATTTTTCCAATCTTGTCGAATCAAAACGCACCCTCCCATCCTTACATGACAAACTACATAGGAGTTCAGAACATTATCGAAGCCGCAAAAGTCACCCCTTCCGTAAAACGTATCGTGCGCTTGACGGGCAAGGGAGAACAGCCATTCAGCTTAATTACTATATTGATCAATATGCTTGGATATTTGGCCAAGGGATGGAATTATGAGGGAGAACAGTTACTCAGACAGAGCGGCCTCGATTATACCATAGTTCGTCCAGGCCTATTGAAGGATTCAAATGACTATACCGAACCCCCAAAGGCTAGAGGTTTAAAGGACAATGGTATGGATATGAAAGTCTCACCAGTCACTTACGATCAAATCGCTGAATTGTGTGTCGAATCCATTAAATTTGATAACGTGAAGAAAAGTACTCTGACTGTGATGAATGTGGAGGAGAATACCGGCGACGAAACTTATGATGGGCTATTGGAAAAAGTTGAAGAGGATCGAAGACATTTCGAACCTTCTCTGATTAAACAACATAGAATGGGAGCAAGATTTGGTTTTGTTGGTTTGTCCCTATTCTTCGGTGCATTTTTGAAAGGTTTATTGGGGATCTTTGCTTTATTCGTATAGTTTATTTTCATAACAATATGTCGGTCCGTGATGAATTTCGTTTTCTTGTACATCCTCAAGCCGTTGGTAAAAGTTCTAACTCTAGGATTACATTTAGCAGCCAGTCTGTACACCCTCATTGTTCGTTACTTCAACAGAACGTACAGCCAGAATGTGTTTGTCATTTGATTCATTCATTCTGATTTACTTCGCTTGATCGTAAGCTTGGTATTCCGTTCCCAAAACTTTCTTCTGTGCCACCACCAAGCCAACGCAGATAAATCCTCTCTCCTCAACTCAACTCCATTCCACACGTCATCTATCTTCTAAAATCTTCCCCCTAATAAATCTGTTGTGAAAGCAAGGAAGGGAAGCAAGAAGGTCAAAACATGCACGCAACATATCTCGAAGATGAAGACAGTAACATCCAATCACCATCTCTTTGCAACCTGTTTGTTTGCTCATGCATTTTCAGTAACTTCGTTTTCTCCGTTGCTCTCAAGTGCATGTGTTAGATCATCAGTGTTAGCTGGGGTTGAAAAAAATGAATGCACTAGATTATCCATGTCAGAATGGTCCGACTTCAAAGATATCGATGATGATGATGACGATGATCTGTACAACGATGACCTGCCACCAGCTGGAAAAATGACGGATCTAGGATATGCTGATGAAAATGATCCCCAAGAGTTTAAAGCTGAAATAGGGGGCAACATCCCTGCCCCTGCTGTGGATTGGGAAGGTGAACCCTTGTTCCTACCCGTGGGCTCTGTCCTCCCTTTGTCCGAAGAGAACGTTCAGGCAGTTCTTGCAGCTTGTCGGGCTGACATTGGAACCATGTTTGGGTATACTGCTGAAAATCGCGGAGTGGGAATCACGGGGGGAGTCGATTTCGTTGACTTTGATGGACCGACTGTAATTTTGAAGCTTCACGGACGATTCTGGCATCAGAGACCAACTGTTTTGAATAGAGTTGGCAAGTACATCCAAGGCAGGATCCCGGAGGTTATAGATGTAATGGTTGAAGATCCATACGAGCTCACTGACGAGGCCAATAATAACGCTGATTGATGCCTATCTAATTGAATCCATTGATACAAATATCTGACCCAGCTGATAATAGAGTTAAGATGTGCTTCGGGGAAAGTTCTAAAATTATACACCAATCAGTCACATACGAGTTAAGGGTTTGTGATCATTTTTCGCTGGTTGTCATTGAAACCTCTACACAGCCTTGAAAACTTTGCTATGATACTGTCTTCTTTCAAATGTAGTGAAATCTCATAATGTTCTAAATTGAAAGTATGTCTATTGACCTGCACTAAGCGTAAATGTTAATGTGTTACTTCTTACACAGTTTTCATGCATATCTAATATCAGGTTTTATCTCACATACAGCGTTGGTAGAGTGATTGAGTCAGTCGAGTCAGTCTTCAGGCAGGCAGGCAGGAGGGAGCGGAGGGAGAAACCTTGCTTCGACAAACATTGTGGACTAAAAAGTCGGTGTCTATCCGGGTTATTTTAGCTTTCTATCCCAGTAAAAACAATGAATCACGTAAGAATAGAATAGGTTTAGATTTGTGCTGATTTTACTGGATTTTAGCGATAAATTGTTTCCATCTTTTGGACCCCACACCCCACACACACCGACTCACTCCGACTACAAGGACATAATCGTCTTCAAGCTTGCTCATGCTCGCATGCACTGGTCACATAGGTTAGCTTTATACCATATTCTCCATTACTACACTTTTCCACCGAAGCAAGCGGTCTAAAGAAAGATAAAATGGAACTAGACAACGAAAGATTTCGCGATGACTATCGGCGACCTCTGCAGCAATTTAATTGTGGCAATACAATGAAAGATCGTTGGAATGATTACAAAAATCGAGAAGGAATGCATGGCGCACGTCCAAGTTCTTTTGATCCCAATAAAATTTCTAAAAGGAAGCAACATCAATTTCAGAATTTCAAACAAAAACATCATTTCACAAGGCCCTCGGTTTCGACAGCAGTAACTACACGTAGCGTCGCAACTGGAGCATTCTCTGTCGACGAATCTCGGGACGACTCCATTTATGTATCAAAGATAACAAGTTCAGGGAACAAAAGAGTCATGTACGCGAGTGCAGAAACGAGCTATTCATTGAATTCGAATGTGATCCCCGAGGGGGGAAAGAATGCGAGTCTAGCGAGTCAATCGACAATCTTTCACGATGCCATTTCAACCGACCCCCATCATCATCCCTCACATGACAGCCCTGGTCAATACTCGAGAGAAGCTCGAGATCAGCATTGCCGCTACTATAGTGACGGATCGATTGCATCTTCTCAATATACTTCCGACTCATACATGCCACAAGAACATCACATGACAATGTCGCCATCTCACTACAACGATCATAGATGGCAGACATACAGTCCTATCAATAGCTCAAATCCCCCCAAACATGATACTATATTAGAAGATGCGAAACCATTCTGGAGCCGTCTGAAGAGTATATTTGAAGGAGAAGATCAAACATGCATTGAAAAGGGGCTCTTCTGTAATTGTATAGAGGCGACTCGCAGTCCCACTCCCGATAAGTTCCACTCATATTACGATGGTTATCAAAATGTGCATAATTATCATTCTTTCAAGGATATAGCCCCAAACAGTGTGAAAAATGATAAACATAGTCAGTGCCAGAATGCCAGAACCATTAAGAAGAACAATGCAGCGAAAGTAACGAACGATTACTCTCTTGTAAACCTTGGCACGGCACCAGACCATCGACACGAAAAACATCATAGAATCGAAAGTAGTCTTTATTTATCATCAGTGGAGCACGATTTCAATCCTTACGATATGTCATTGAATGCGTCGCCACCAAAAGAGGAGAAGAGTCAACGGAGATTATTTCAGACGCCCTCAAAAGGATGGGCTTGTCATGAAGATTCCCCGGATAGTATTCAGTCGGAGGAATCTCCAATGGTAAGTCCTCTTATTATTCAGTCATGTTCTGTATTTTATTTCTTTGGTTACCAACAAGATATGATTAACCAATTGCTGGTGAAACTATTGAACAGAGTCGCATGGATTGTAGATACGAATATTCTACAAGTGATACAGATTCTTACGCAGCAGATACAGATACCATTCTCTCGGCCAATAACACAGACACAGATACATTGGGACCGATCGAACTCGAAAACATGTCCCTCTCGGATACTGCCTACAAGCATGTACCTTCTTCGTTACAGGATCCCGCGCACAATTCATCTCAATTAATCATGAATGAAAAACTTGCACCAAATCCTCTTCGGAATCATCAGAGGCCACCTTTGCCTTCGAGTGGATATCGGGTGAAAGATGATGAATGTTCTGCAATCTCACCAATGAACACAGTAGGAACCAACGCTACGCTACATAGGCGTATGAGATCCACGTTCTCTGCTGCTAGTCTCGCCCAAATCTTTGATACTAGTGGGCAAACATGTTTGTCGCCAGAACAAAAGAAAAAATCAGGAGTGATTCCAAAAACGGTAAAGACTGTGAAGAAAAATAGGAGTGGAAAGAATGACTGCGATGGCATTAGCCCTCTTGAAGATGACGAAATTCAAGTCGGATTCCGTAATAGAATGCAAGATGTGGATGTAGCCATCGACGATGATAGTGTGTGCAGCCCTATCCACGGAATCTCCAAGACATCCTTTGATTTTTCACAGAAAATGACTGCAATGGAATTATTTGGTAAAGAGAATGTAGAAGTAGAGCAAAATGTTGCAACGAACGATAAATCGCAGCTCACTTTAGGAAGAAAGGAAGTGCTGGAAAGAAGTGACCCATGTACGGTGTCGAAGGAACCAGAAGGTACATACCTTCCAATCAGCAATATCTTTCAGAAAGAAATCAGCAATGGTCATGATGTTGATGCTTTTCAAGGATGGGTAAGATGCTCAATAAATGCCGATCTTTTTCTTAAATCATTTTCATCAGTGGGTTGTCATCTAATCTTTTCCAACTTGTGTATTTATAGGTTGCATATTCAAAGGGAATGAAAACAAAGGACGACTTTCTGGATTGCCTTCGTCACAAAAATAGAATCAAGCGAAAGCATCTCCGGTATATATTGATCCAAAAAGATTTCATGTATGTATTTTCCTCAAAGAAGCCACAGAAGGATGGGGATGACGAATCCCTTTTCAGTACGAATACAGATAAATGTGTCAAGAAACTTAAGCTCTCCAAAGACATGAAAGCGGAAGTCCAAGACATATCGAGGCACCATGGACAATGTGTCGTCCTGAGAGATAAAAGATTGAAAGGAGTGAGAGAATCTGATGTTGTGTGCACATTGCTGCCAGTCCGGCTGAACCCTACATTCTTCCAGGACCATAACTATTCTCAACTTGTCGAGTCTAAAAGATTTGAAAAGATACGCCACAGTCTATTTGCTTCGTTGCCCACTCCAGATAACGATAATGATCGTCCTATCCTCAAAGAAATACCACTTCCAAGTTCCAAGACACCACACCCAGATGAAAACAAACAACGAAAGATAAAAACAAGAGAATGGCCGATAACTGCCTTCGAATCTGTCCCCGTTGAGCAGAACACTGCTGTTCTCCATATACAATTCGCTCTAGATGCAGCGAAGTGGTATAGAACCCCCAAAGAGGATTAGAATTACATGTTATCTTTCAATACATAACGCTATTATTTTAATCGTTTTTATTTATTGAAAGGTTCTACAGTACGGTGACCGAGTAAGTTCACTTCTCCCTTCGCTTTAGCATCCAAAAGAGATCGACAAATAATTCAAAAATTGAGTACGTGTCATTCCAATTTCAAATTCCTTCTCTAAAAATAATTCAATTCTTTTTATAAAAAATTTCAACTTCAAGTTGAAGTTCGAGAGAAGCTGACGTGTTGCACTACCGGTATCTACTGTACTTCAATTCACCGTACAAACAAAAGGTGTTTGTGACGCTCATGTCGTGGTCAAACGACCTGCCTGCGCTGCTAGCTGCCTGCTGCCGCTGCCGGGGTGTTCGAAAATCGAAAGGCGAAAGTTAAAACCTTCTTTGTAATTACTTTTGAGAAATAATTGCTGAGGCTATCATGATACCGACATCAGCAGGAGAACCTTTCTATTCTGGAAGTGAAAACACATTTATATCATCTAGAAATAATGACAACTCGTCATCGCCTATAGCACTTAATTCCATGCACACCATGACGAGCACAAACAGCAGAGAGAAAGCAACATTGAAGAGGAAAGCCGACCAGCAGGGCCATGAGCAAAAGAAGACCAGCGGCTGCATATTCAACAGCTACGACTGCGCGCACCAAAACAACGAAACTCATACTAATCATGATACATCCCATAGATACCTTACTGCAACTACAAATATAGGGAATAATAGCAAGTCTTGCGAAACGCCTCTTGCCAGTTGTGAAAGTACTTCACTGCGATGTGTAAAATTTACATCCTTTCCCTGCCGACCCCAGCTATCCATGCAGAGAAATGCAAAATTCGACACGATCACTGAGCTAAACCAAACTCTGAATCGTGTGAGGTTTGCGGGGAATATGTTTCTGAAGGCAGAACCCAAGGAATTCAACAGCTGGTAGTAGCTCTTGACGAGTAAAAGACATTGCGCCTTTTAGCTTGGATGGGAATGTGAGCATCAATTTTTCTTGTTTTGAGATTGCTAGCATTGGTATGGTTCTGCCATTATGAATACGTGAAAATGTCCCGAAGAATTTTAAGATGAAAGTGAAAGAAAGAAGCAACAATGTACATAATACTATTGATTATAAATGGACTTTTCTAATTACGCTTTGTTCCAACTGAATCAGTACATATAGTGCGATGAATCAATCAGGCTACTAAGCAAGGGCGCATTCTACCTTTCAAAATGGAAACTGAACAGCCAGAAAAATGTCATTGGTACTTTCAACTGACTTGTTCAATAGGGTTAGTTGAAAGTGTGGTGTTGACATAAAATCACCCCCTCTCACTCGCTTGGAAAAATCAATATCAAATTTGATTTGATAAATTTGTTATTGGGATGTCAGCGGCTAGCTCGAGCTGCTAATGATGTTGACGCATTCCAACTTTCAAAATGGAAACTGAACAGCCAGAAAAATGTCATTGGTACTTTTAGTTGAAAGTGTGGTGTTGACATAAAATCACCCCCTCTCACTCGCTTGGAAAACTCAATATCAAATTTGATTTGATAAATTTGTTATTGGGATGTCAGCAGCTAGCTCGAGCTGCTGATGACGCAGTGGTCAACATCCCAATAACAAAAATCGAAACAGAGAACAGAAACTTGACATAAAAAACATGCTAGGAAAAATAGATTGATGGTTGATGGCTTCGTTTTCTTAACAGAATGCTTGTTCTGTGGGGGGGGGGCTCGCTGTGAGTTGGATGGACTGTTTGTTGGGGTGTGTATTGAAATGTTCTTCCTATCAAAGCCCTCCACGATTGGAATTTGACAATTTGTTTTTAGAGCGTGGATCCAAGAATGAGTTTATTAAAAACCCACCCACGCCACAGCCAGAAGGTACCTGGAACTCGATGTAGATTCTAGTTAGATTCTTTGAGGGCTAAATGAAAAAATATTGAATATTCAATCACGAAACGTGATATGTGATATATGTTAACCCCCCGTCGTAAATTCCCCGAGTAGTAATTCCGGCACGTTGCTTGGCTCCATTTGTGTTCCACTAATCTGACTAATCTGACACCGTGGTGTAATCCCGAGGCGTGATTATTCCAGGAAATAGCGACATCTAACAAGCTCTTCTTTGCTTTAGAAAACACTATTTACATCTGTTGTAAGGCTTACAACATTCTCAAAACGAGCGAGCATTTTCAATTTGTGTACGACCATTTCAATCGCGCATCGTCACCTCTCCAACAGAGCTATACTCAATACGTCGGTAAGCATTTCTGATCCAGAGTATCACTGAAGTGCCAACTAGTATTGGAGCAGAAGCTGAGTTAGATACAAAAACTATCCAGACCACATTGCCCAATCTTTGCACATATTCAATATGCCTTCCGAGTGCGTGTTTGTGTGCATACTGTGCATTCTCCTACACACCATCCGTGTTCAAGGAAGACTATCTCCAAAACTAAATAGGGTTGACCCCATGAAACGATTCATCTCCGAACCATACGATATATTCAAGTTCACTGTCGAACCTTCGAATGAACCGACAAAAGATCCATCTATTCAACCATCGTCACATCCCACTTTGCTGCCCTCGTCTTCACCGAGTCTTTCTCCAATTTCGTCACCGTCTACATTTCCCACCATTGCACCCTCAGGTGAACCATCAGCATCACCTTCAAATACTTCTAGTGTGCCCTCGTTTATGCCAACGATAAGACCCTCTGAAGGAGAAATGTCATCAATCACAGCTAGTCCATCTGAACTCTACCCTATAGAAGTCCCTGATCCTTCCAATGAAACCTCGTCATATTTCAATTATAACCCATCCGATGCAAATTTTGGACCGGGGAGACCATTGCCTCAAACACACATATTCAATGAAACTGTAACCAGCGATAATTCCACTCTCACCTACACACAAATGTTGAACTATACATCATACGAAGGGAACACATGGGATTCTGTTGCTGGTGATTCTTTGGAGAGCGAATACTGGAGCACATTTGAAATGGGAAGGACGACGAGAAATAAGTGCGAGAGTTCTCCAACAAAGAAACAGAGCCCGATTGATGTATGTAGCGATTATGTTAATACAGAGTGCTTTGAACACCATCAAATTAGAAATAGGGTGAGTTTTGACGAGCTTATACATATTATATCTAGCGATTCACAACGATTCTCATGTTCACTTCTTTACTATTGATCAGGGAGGTGATTACAACCTCGACGATTCGGAGGTCACAATGAAAATTCTTCCTTCTAAACTTCGCATTGAATACTCACGCCAAAATGCTGACCTTAATGAAACTATGTTACGCCCTCCTCATGGGGATTTTGCTCACAACTGGAATGGATATATTCAGGTCACACATATTGACATCAAAATACCGTCGGAACATACGATCTGTGGGAAAAGGTTTGCAGGGGAATATCAGATATATTTCTATCATCCAAAACGGAGGAAACCAATTGTACAGAGTATCTTGATGGAGATTCATCCGAAAGAAAGAACACATAAGCATTTTCAGAAGGCTTTGAATGAGTGGCAGGCGATATTTGATGAGAAACGAGCGAATTGTTGGAACAGAGAAAGGGAAACGCATAAGGAAGAAGATCGCTTCGTAAGGAGGATGGAAAATTTTCTGTTGACGTCTATCGACAGTGCTGAGGTGTCGTTGCGGGGGGATACCACTTATGATAATGATCAAGAGGAACGTAATGATTTGTCGGGGTTAGACATTAGAGCTCGTGAACAAAGCACAATATTGGATGAGCCAGAGGATGATAGTTATCGCTTTCAGACTCTTCTTGGAAAGATCAGACGTCGGGCATCAAATCCAGTTTTTGAAGAACACTATGAGAAAGTCAACCTTGGGCCGGCTTCTTCGGCGGACGGAGGCAATCGGAAGCATTCAATACAGAGTCAGAGCCAACATCAGAATCTTCGAAGACGAAATATTGAAAATAATCGCACCTCGATCTTGAACGAAAGCGAGCCTTTATCTCAATCACCTTCCCTTGCAACATCCTTGATATTTAATGAAAGTTTGACTCCGCCGCCCTCGTTTGCACCATCCTTGATATTTAATGAAAGTGCAACTCAGCCGCCTTCATTCACACCAACAAGTGTCCCAACTCAGCCGCCTTCATTCACACAAACAAGTGTCCCAACTCGGCTGCCTTCATTCACACCAACAAGTGTCCTAACTCAGCCACCTTCATTCACACCAACAAGTGGCCCAACTCAGCTGCCTTCATTCACACCAACAAGTGTCCCAACTCAGCCGCCTTCATTCACACCAATAAGTGTCCCAACTCAGCCGCCTTCATTCACACCAGCGCCTTCATCCACACCAACAAGTGTCCTAACTCAGCTGCCTTCATTCACACCAACAAGTGTCCCAACTCAGCCGCCTTCATTCACACCAACAAGTGTCCCAACTGAAAGAGTGAGGTGGGACCCCTTTCACCCTAGAATTATCAATTCTATATACTTCTATGGATATGATGGTTCGTTGACAGAACCTCCTTGCTCAGAGTGGGTATCATGGAGAGTATTAGATACACCAATGCAGATATCCACAGCCCAGTGGACTCAAATGAGAGACATCCTATTTGGACAAATTGATAGTGATTGTAAACGCACCAGTGTACATTGGAGAGGGAGTGTGGCGAGACCAACGCAAAGTTTGAACGAGCGTCCTCTGTGGCAATGCACACGTGACGATTATGAGAGTGATGTCGAAAAGAGGAGGCCAGCGGATTCGCTACAGGAAATTGTTGGGTAAATACCGATTTCTATATGATAGTAGCAGCATCTTGAAAATTACACAGAGTATAATTTCAAGTTTACTGCTGCTGAAGAAATATGATCACATTTTGCTAGTGACATATTTCATTTGCTTACTAGAAAATAATTATAAATCTGTATGGGTCATTTTATTCGCATGATCATGGTTCCTTATCGCCTGACAGTAATTGTTTGACAAAAACCCATGGTGAAGGAGGAACAGTCTTAGGTGGTAGAACCGATCTCAAAAGCCTTGCCGACTGTCTCAAAGCGTTTAATTGCGGTGTATCTTTGGCGGCTGGAATTACTTGGCATTTGCTACTCTTCAAACCAAAGTCTTGAGATAAAGCAGACGCTGCTTGGCGGGCCGTTACAACAGACTTCTCTGTACTCCAGGATGCATGTCCAGTGCGATCAACCCAATCTCCACATACGTAAAGCCCCTCATCCAATTTTATGTCTGGCGAGTAAAGGGCGGACTTTGGAGCAAAATGTGAAACTGCATTTCTAGCTCGTACAACTTTTGAATCCACAATTTCAGAATGTTCGATCTTGGATGTACCAAGTGCTGCCGCTACTGCTTCTAGAGCAAGATCTGTGATTTTCTGATTGTCCATGTCTACAATTGCATCGGCTCTATAAAAGTCAACTTCTAGGACAGCTACTTGGTCACTTTGTTCAACGTTGCCGTGATACTCATCCACGCTGAACTCATCATGCATGCGTTGTAAATCATAAATACAGAATCCAGTCTCTTTCAATTCTTCAATGCCTCCAATATCTGCACCGCAGACGGCAATCGGAGAATCGAACATGGCGTTCGCATAATCGGGAGGCAGCTGTGTCTTATCGTGCAAGCCACCATTCAGGTTAGAAGTTACAGTCTCGTGGGGTTTGAGGAACAATCGCACAGCAACGCAAGTGACTCCCCGAAGTTTATCAAAATCTTTAGTTGCGTATAAGTTTGAAATGGCTGGAGAGGATGCAACAAGTTTTCCCGCAGATGTTGCCCCAACGGCCATGACAACTGCATCACACTCAATAATATCATTTCCATTCTCGCCCATATTTTCATTCCCACCCATTGAATCAAGGCGCATAGTATATTTGTATTTGTTTTCATCGTCGTTCGTACTTATATTTTGCACTCTTGCTCCGCCACGTACTACAACCCCCCGTTTTTCCAACTGCTCCTGCCACGGTTCAAATATTTTCTCACTGATACTTCCTCTGCACCACCGAACATCAAATGCCCCCCTCGATTGCAACGCAAAAACGTGAAAACAAGATAGAGCTGCAGCTGCTGAGCAATCATAGGCAGGGCACATAGGTAGAACGTGCAGAAGAGGCGAGACAAGTTCGTCGTACAGGGCATCTGTGATCCCTGCCTTTTCGAATAGTGCTGAGGCAGGTTGATCATCGTAGTTTTTCCAGGAGGTGGGCGATTCTTGCTCAAAGTCTGACCATGCTCCGAGCAGACCTAGGCCTGATATCAAGTCTATCAGTTTGAGTTTGGAATCCCCGTTGCTTTTCTTGGAATTATCAAGTTCAGCGAGAACAGGCAGATCAAGTGGACTTGGTAAATTGGAAGCAATAAACCGTCTGATGGACTTAACACTCATATCAGTCAATGCAGGTGGCTTTAAATTCTCGTGCGTGATATCATCATCTTCCAGCAGCACTGGGGCGACAGCAACTTTACCATTTTTTGAATACAAAGCACTTGGAGTGAAATCCCCAAGTACCTGATCAACATCGACACCGTCAATATCCTTCATTATCTCGAATGTATTGCGGTACTCTCGCCAAAAGCCATGAATGCCAGCTTCAACTGGACGATTATTGCTGCTCCCATCTCTATAACCTCCTGCAAGTCCACCCCTGGCTTGCTTGGACGCATCTAGTAGAATTATCTCCACATCTTCCCCATCATTGATATTGTTGGTGGATATGGACTCGCAAAATGAGTAGCCTGCCCAGCCCCCTCCCACCACTACAATTCGCGTCTTTCTTTTCTTATCTACTGCTATTTCAGAATTGGTTGCAGTTTGTTCTCTCAAATTTGTCAAAACGCTTCTTGGACCAGCAGAAGCCCTGCCAAAAATTGCTGTGGTGAATGCATTGGCATACAAATGTGATGCTGTCAGTATCACTGCATGAACGAAACAATTCAATGATCTTCCTTTCATTTCTGAACTTAGTGCAAGTCTTTCTGAACTGAAACAGGCTACACGTATAAACAATGACAGTTTGCCAACTACGAGGAAGAAGGACGCACCCACCGTTTCCATTTGAGAGGATGAGTGTTTGGTGTTTGATGTGGTAGATTTGTGACGAAGCATCTAGGCCATTAGTTTTCACCTGACGTAAGCATAAGGCTATTAGTTTTCTCCTCAGGCAGGGGCGTACGTACGAACTCCGACAATACTCCCACCCCCAATATTATGACGTCATTACCAATGCTCAAGTTTCTATCAGCTAATTTATTATTATTTTACTATTTTCAAATAACTTTCTGAACTTTCAACTTGTAAAAATTCAAAATGGATCTTATAAAAAAAACTGTTGGGAAACCATCTGCCGAGCGTCAAGCGTCAAGTCAAGAAAGAATCCTTTTCATCATCACATCAAACTGAAAACTTAATAACAACAAAAACATGAAATTCCTCCTTGCATTGTCGTTGCTCTTCACCTGCGAAGCATTTGTGCCTTCCTCCCGCTTCGGAGTTCAAACTCCGACT
>Ga0115005_10002045_pt1 | contig 16117 bp, 12 predicted proteins | sample ArcOceMetagenome_FD_87163 | JGI IMG/M metagenome (GOLD analysis project Ga0115005, IMG submission 87163) | Marine eukaryotic phytoplankton communities from Arctic Ocean - Arctic Ocean - Greenland ARC118M Metagenome | ecosystem: Environmental > Aquatic > Marine > Oceanic | place: Arctic Ocean... | reverse complement strand
TGAAACCATTGCGCGTCTTCCGCATCAGTTGCTGCGAATAATTCAAAATTTGAATTCCGCACTAAACCATAATAGGCTATCGTCACGATGCGACTCCGAGGATCACGTTTTGGATTTCCGAAGGAATATAATTGCTCGAGGTAGTTGACTTTGACGCCCGTTTCTTCTTCGAGTTCTCTTTCGACCGCTTGCTCAAGACTTTCTTTTTCTTTGACAAATCCACCAGGGATGGCCCATCGACCTTTGAAAGGTGGATATTTTCTTTTGACCAAAAGAACTGATAATCCTTCTTTGGGTTCGTAACCAAAAACGATTGCATCGACGGTGAGACTGATATTTGGAGTTGCCATGTTTTCTCTTTAATATTATTTTGCGTACAAAATACGGGAATATTTTTGAGAAAGGTAGGAAGAGTGTGGAAGGTTTTTTATTTTTGGAAAAAATAAAACAAAAAAGATATGGAAGAAGATGAAATTTTAGATGCTTTAGATATAACACAACCAAATAAAAGTATTTTAAAAGCTGTAATTTTTGCCACTATATTTCTGGTTGGATTTCTTTTTATCTTAAGGCTTAATGTTATTCAACATAATATAAATTCAGTTATGGGTGCTAAATCAAAAAGTATCTTAATCATTCTTATTCTCCATGTTGGAGCATTCATTTTTATACATAATATAAATTATCAAAAACCCCCTCTTTATAAAATTATTCTTTTTAACTCAATAATTCTATTTATTGGAATTCAAGGAAGAAGCATAATTAGTGATATATCAAAAAAAGCATTTTCCCTGAGTTATTATTTATCCCTTCCATTATTAAGAGATTTCATGATCGGATGTATAGTATTTAGCACCTTACTTTCTAGTGGAATATATCATTGGTTAAAAAATAAGAACCGATGGTTGCTACCTTTACTAGTTATACTCTTCATCAGTTTAGCTTTTCTTATGGACTATTCAAACCCAGATAATCATGATTGGTAACGATAACATCCTAGACGAATCCTTCAACGAATCCCCTCCTCAAAACAAATGGAAACTCGCCCTCCTATCCATTTTAATCTTGACAATTGGATACGCAATAACAATGCTTTTCCAAAACCAAATTCTGGTTACTATATCTAGTTATGCCGCTAAGATTCTCGCTCTTTATTTTTTTATCAAAAGAATAAACTATGAAGACATTGATATTGGAAAATTATTTTGGTGGAGTACCTTTATCATTTTTGGAGGTTATCTAATTGTCAATATTTTTCATTTACTCTTCATTTCAGATCAGATCATAGATTCCCTTTTATCTTTTATCTTCTTCAATTTAGGTGCATTATTCCGCAGCATTATTTTCGGCAATATGCTTTCCATTGGCGTTTTTCACCTTATCAAAAATGATAGGTATTCCACGCTAATTTCAATGATCTTAACGTCATGGATATTTCAGACGATGCTTATTGACCTTGCCCAATTTGAAGGTTGAGTTTAGCAGCAGTATCCTCAAGATATTTTGTATCAAACCATTTTTCATTTAGCGTACTTGTCCCATAAATATTTTGTGAAGCTATTCTTTGGACATGAACCAATTCATTATCTATGACGAAGCCCATATAATTTCGAGCATATAATTTTGTAGCGTCTGCCCAAAGTTTTGTTCCTTCTTCATTCATGATCACTTGCATTCCTTCATTCCCAACCATGCCTGAATAGATTATTACTTCTTTAAAGTGAGGAACGGTAACAACTGGAACCGGATTTAAATAGAAAGTATCTTGAGTATTTATTTTTATTTTTTCTACCAAATCTAATTGATCTTTTTTTACAATATAATACCATCCACTTTCGAGCGTTTGAGCTTTTTCAGAAGCACAACTTGCCATAAACCCTACACATAACAATACAAATACGTAATTCAAATATTTCATTTTCCTAATTTTTTAATTTTAAAAAATACATTAACTACACCAATATATTTGGCGTATCAAAAACTTGGCGTTAGTTTCTCCAAATAATGAAACTCAATCCCAAATTGCTTTTTCAATTCCTCCACCTTATCCAAATATATTTTCGGATCAACTTCCTCCTTCCTTTTTTGCCCAACAATCATCACATTTTTCCCGGTGTGATCGCTAGAGATAAATTCAAACACTTTAGTTTTATATCCGTTCGCTTCCAAAAGCAAGGCACGAATTGTATCAGTTACAATTTCGGCTTGACGTTCTTTTAGGATGCCAAAATTCAAGATTGGTTCGAGGAGAGAGTCATCTTTTATTTGCTTCCGAATTTGTTTGTGGCAGCAGGGAGCACAAATAATTAGTTCCGCTTCTGCTTTGATTCCTTTGGCAATCGCTTCATCGGTCGCGGTGTCGCAAGCATGAAGTGCGATGAGAATATCCGTCACAGGCAATTCGTACCCTTGGATAAACCCTTGCTCAAAATGGAGGTTTTCAAAATTAGAATTAGCCGCAATATTATTACAAATTTCGATTAAGTTTTCTCGAATTTCTACACCAGTAACTTTTGTTTCTAAATTTAACACATTCACCAAGTAATCATAAAGGGCAAAAGTGAGGTAACCTTTCCCTGATCCCATATCGACAATTTGCAATGGTTTTTGCTCATCGACACCAGTCAATTTATTGGCTAAAATATGTGGATTTTTTCTCAACAAATCAGCCACGACTTCGACAAATTTTTTGATTTGTTTATACTTATCCCCTTTGCCTTTTTGCACTCGATCTTTGTCGTCGAGGATTCCTAACTCTTGCAAGTAAGTTGCTTTATCGATCAAACCCGTTTTATCTTTATCATGTTGGTGATCAGGTTTTTGAGAAAAAGTAGGCTTGCCATCTCGAAGACTAATTTTACCTTTTTTATTTTTTTCAAAAACAAAATCACGTTCGGTGGTAAAAAGATTAACTATCCAAAATTCGTTGCCGATTAACCTTTCGAGTTCGGCTGCTCCATTTTTTATAGAAAAATTCTTAGTGATGTCTTGCGTCTCGTGTCGAAAAACGAAGGAATATTGCAACTCCTTTTTGATCAAAGCAAGTTTGATTAAAACCTTTTTTAGCGAAGCGGAACGATCAGCATTTTTGCTCAAAGTCAATCGCACGAAAGTTTCGTCAGCTACACTCGCTGAAATTTTTTGGATAAAATCTGTTGGTGAATTCATTGGGGCAAAGATAGGATTTTGGTTGGAAAAAAAATAGCTTTTGATGGAACACGGATGCCGCGGATCAAGCGGATTCTAGCGGATTTGACGATTACACTACTGTGGGGAAAATCTGCGTAAATCCGCGGCATCCGTGTTCCATCCCACAATATTTTTTTATCTTGCAAATACAAAACATCAATACATATGAAAAAACTGTTCTTCCTTTTTTCCATCGCAATATTAGTGTTCCTCACAAGTTGCCAACAAGACATTTCCAAAAACGATAACAATGATTCGTCAAAAGAACTTCATACCATTTTTGACGAAGAATGGGAATTCCGAAGCAAGGATGACAATGTAGAACTCCTACCCGATGTCACTTCTGAAAGAAAGAAAAAAGATGCTGAATTTTGGAAAGGCACTTTAGAAAAATTAGCCAAAATTGATCGTAACCAACTCACTAAAAAAGATCGAATCAATTACGATATTTTTAAATATCAATTGGAAGATAAAGTGGCTCGAATTGGTTTCGAAGATTACTTGATGCCCTTGAATGCAGAAGGTGGTTTTTACACCAATATATCATACATGGTTCGAGGCATGTCTTTTGAAAATGCAGATGACTATGAAAAATATTTAAAAAAACTACAGGCCGTTCCGCAATTCTTTGACGACAATATTGCCCTCATGCGACTAGGTATGCAAAAAGGAATTACGCAACCCAAAGTCATCGTCAAAAACTATAAAGCATTGATCAAATCTTACCTCGTGGATGCACCTGCGAAGAGTAGTTTTTATGAGCCTTTTTCCAAAATGAATGCAAGCGTTCCAGAGGAATTACAAACTGATTTGAAAAAACGAGCACAACAAATTATTCTTACTCAGGTTCTTCCTGCCTATCAAAAATTTGATCAATTCATGGAAGACGAATACGTTCCTCAAGCTCGTAAATCATTGATTGCTAGCGACTTACCAAAAGGAAAAGAGTACTATGAACAACGAGTCCAGTTTTTTACTACACTTCCAATGACCTCTGATGAAATTTTTGAATTAGGAGAAAAAGAGGTCGCGCGCATTCGAGCTGATATGGAACAAATCATCGAAGAGGTTAAATTTGAAGGTAGCTTTGCGGACTTCCTCGTCTTCCTCCGAACCGATCCTCAGTTCTATGCAAAGACACCAAAAGGTTTGCTCAAAGAAGCTTCTTTTTTAGCTAAAAAAATGGATGGAAAACTGCCTCAATTTTTTAATACATTGCCTCGAAATTCTTATGGCGTCGAACCTGTTCCTGCTGCGATTGCACCAAATTACACAAGTGGAAGATACTCAGGTGGTTCACTAGAGAATCATAAAGCTGGAAATTATTGGGTGAATACTTATAAGTTGGAAAGTCGTCCTTTGTATGTTTTACCAGCACTCACTTTGCACGAAGCGGTTCCTGGACATCACTTGCAAATTTCGTTGGCGCAAGAGTTGGAAGGCTTCCCTGAATTTCGAAAAAATACTTACTTGTCATGCTACGGAGAAGGTTGGGGATTGTACTCTGAATACCTCGGTATCGAAGCAGGCATGTACGAAACTCCTTATGAGAATTTTGGTCGAATGACTTACGAAATGTGGCGAGCTTGTCGGCTAGTTGTTGACGTGGGAATCCATGCGAAAGGTTGGACGCGAGATCAAGCGGTGGAATTTTTAGGATCAAATACTGCGCTTTCCTTACATGAAGTGAATACTGAAATTGATCGATATATTGGTTGGCCAGGGCAAGCGTTGTCTTATAAAATGGGGGAATTAAAAATTCGAGAATTGCGAAAAAAAGCAGAAACGGATTTAGGAAATAAATTTAATTTGCGAGATTTTCATGATGTGGTTTTGTTGAATGGGGCGGTGCCGTTGTTTGTGTTGGAAGAGTTAGTGAATGATTGGATTACGAGTGTGAAGTCAGCGTCGTAACGAGCAACTGGCTTCGAGTCTAATATTGTCAACTTAGTGTGAATTTCCATTGACTGGCTTTCAGCCAGCCTATGTTTTTTATCCAGTTTAATACAAAACCATAGGCTGGCTGAAAGCCAGTCAATGGTACGATACTCTTAAATTGAAAACATTAGGCTTCGAGTTAGCCTCTGATCATGAAAATAATATAATCATGCTTACGATTTTCATGCTTATTTCTTTCCTTGGAGTCGTTGCCGTAGTTCGACAAATCATCGGTAATCAAAAACATTTAACAGACGATATTATTCGAAGATTTTTGCTTAACCAATTAAGTGAAAGAGAACAGGATCGCGCGACTGCTCATCTTGGTATTTGTGAAGCCTGCCAAGAGCGTTTACATAATTTTGGGAAGCAACGACCGCTGGAAGATCATTTGATTGATCCGAAAGAATAAATGATAAAAGGTTAGTTTTTTGTTGAAAATATTTTTAACTTTGAAAAACAAAGTACTTTTATTTTCGTTAACTATTTAGTTCTTCAACAAAAAATACCTTCTTATGGAAACTACCCTTTTCGATTATTCGATGCTAAAAAACAAAACATTTCGTTTTGGTTTCATTTTATTTTGCAGCTCAGCTACTATATTCCTCACCTCTGAAAGTTGGCTTGCTCCTACTTTTTTTCAAGAAATGCCTTTAGTATTTTTCACTAATTATGGACTCTTTTTCATTTATCTCATCGCCGTTTTTCGAGATAATAAATTAACCAGAAAAAAGTATTTCCGCTTTTCAGACTTACGAACAAATATTCCTTTGCTCCTACTTTTTAACCTCAGCGCATACTCATTAAATCGATCAATTCCAGTTTTCGAAAACTCAACGGAGTGGCTCCAAGGAATTTTGATTTCAATGAATTTAGCGATGCTGGTATTTTGTTTTCGTCCAAAAACCTTGAAACCTGATGCACTCAATATTGGGATTTTAATTTTCCTGGCGTTGGGTTTTGTGTTGCAAGTTTATCAAATTTTTTATCTCCTACCTTTTTATGGATTTACAATTATGACCTTTTGGTTCTTTGGTTTTTCCTTACATAGTTTGGTCGCCATTTGGTTTTCGATTACGCTTTACAAAATGATTAAGCAATATTTAAATGTTTCGGAATCTTATCGTTGGGTTGCGCTTGGAAGTGTTGCGACACCTTTATTTGCTTTGGCTTTATTTGGTCTTCAATGGAATGTTATCAATCAAATTATCCAAGAGGATTTCCCCTCACAATCTTATCAGTTGGATAATAATCAAGTTCCAACTACGTCAAAAAACACCATTGGTCTTCCCGATTGGGTTCACGTCAGTCAGCGATTAGATGATAATTGGATCACCAAACGAGCCTTGAAAAGTGAGATGGTTTATACCATTTTGGATCCCGATTACAATTCTATGTTTTTTCCAAGCAATGGATTTGGAAGTCGATTTAATGAGCCATTGCAACATGATCCTTTGGTTGCTTTGACTTCTTTGGTTTTTGGAAAAATAGATTTATATAACTCCAATAAATATAAATTATACCAAGCCACTTTTAATGCTCGCCACCAAACAGAGCAACGATTATGGTCAGGCGATCATTTGATTACCTCAGATATTGAAACCAATATTGAGCTTTTTCCAGAATATCGTATTTCCTACACGGAGAAAATTTTTATCATAAAAAACAATTTACTCTCTTCCAATACTTGGCAAAGTCGAAATACTCAGGAAGCAATTTATTCCTTTTATTTGCCAGAAGGTGCGGTCGTCACTTCCGCTTCATTGTGGGTAAATGGCATCGAAGAAAAATCTTATCTCACCACTCGGAGCAAAGCAGATACTGCGTACAAAGCAATTGTTGGAGTCGAACGACGGGATCCTTTGCTGTTGCATTGGCAGGAAGGAAATCGAATTTCAGTTCGAGTTTTTCCCTGCACGCCGCAAGAAGATCGGATATTTAAAATAGGGGTGACTGCGCCAATGAAGTTTGAAAATAAAAAATTAACCTATACTAATATTGATTTTGAAGGACCAAATTGGATTAGCGCAAAAGAGAAAATCAAGGTGATTAAAAATAATAAAATCAAAAATTTAAAACCGTCTTTGAATTTAAAAAAATCAGCTGACGGATGGAATTATGAGGGGAAATATAAATCGGATTGGACGATGACCATGGATGCTCCACTTTTAGCGTATAGTTCATTTTCGTTTAATGGTCGAAATCTTCGTGTCAAAGATTTGTTGCCGATGACTGAAAAATTTACACCCAAAAATATTTATCTCGACATCAATTCCGATTGGAACAAAAGTAAATGCAAGCAAATTTGGGGAAAAGTAAAAGACAAAAATGTTTACGTTTTCACCGACACTTTGAAATTAGTAACTGATGAAAATTATAAAAATTTATTTTCAAAATTACGTCAAAATCGATTTAGTATTTTTCCATTTCATCAACTTGATGACGTGCAAAATTCATTAGTGATCACGCAAGGACATCAATTTACACCAGCACTAAAAGATTTAAAAGGAAGTCCTTTTGCAGATGACTTAAATTCTTTTTTTAGTAAAAATGAAAACCCCATTCGTGTTTTTAATTTTGGAAATGGGCTGACGACTTATTTAAAAACATTGAAAGAGTTGCAAGTTTTCAATTTCCAAAATGGAAATATGGAAGAATTATTCGAGCAACTTTCCGATCAACGATTTCCGAAATATCAAAACGATTCTTCCACCGTCAGCATCACTCCTGCCAATATCCAAATCGAAACCGAAGAAGGAGAACGGTCTCTCAATAATGCGCCAGATCATTTGCTTCGATTATTTGCTTACAATGATTTGATGAAAAAAATTGGGAGAAATTATTTTAATCAACAACACATCACCGAGCAATTAATTGGACAAGCGCAGGAGGCATATGTAGTGACACCAATTTCGAGTATGGTAGTTTTGGAAACTCAAAAAGATTATGAAAGATTTGGAATTGAAGAGGCGAAGGGTAGTTTGAAAAATGCTTCTATTTCTAATTCAGGTTCTGTTCCTGAACCACATGAATGGTTGCTTATTATTTTATGTGTGCTTACGTTACTTTTTTTTAAATTCAAAAATAAAATATTCATAACTAATTGATTTTGAATATTTTAAAATACATATCACCTTCTCTTTCCGACATTCCCAAGCCTAAATTAATTGCTTTGTCGCTTTTAGGTTTGAGTTATCTCTGCATTTTCTTTTTGCAAAAACCTGAGTACTTTTTAACTGATGACTTAGATTTTTTTCTAGGAATTATTTTTGCGCCATACATTATTCGAAAAGTTGAGAGCACTCCTAATTATCGTTTTTTTGGATGGAGTATTTTGTTGTTGGTTATCTTATTTTTTTGGAGAAGTAATACTTTTTATTTCTTCGCCTTTGGTTTTGGGATGCTTTATTTGTTGGAATCTTTTTTTTATAAAATCAATTCTCTAGCGATTCTTTTGCTCGTTGCTTGCTCTGCCGTTTTTCGACATGTTGCTAATATTTGGACTTTTTCGATTCGATTAGAAATGACCAATATTACAGGACGAGCACTTTCCTTTTTAGGTTTTCCAACTAAAGTAAGTGGCAATATTATTTACATGGATGGACAACCATTTTCAGTTGCGCCCGCTTGCATGGGATTAGATATGTTGGTGACCGGTTTTGTTTTAGCACTTTTAATTCTTGCTTATTTTGAACGTAAATATACTGTTACAACTCCACTTTGGAAGGCGAGTATTTTTTGTGGAATTGCTTTGGGACTAACTATTTTTTCCAATCTTATTCGATTGTCTAGTTTAGTTATTTTTAAAATAATGCCTGACAATTGGATGCATGATGCCTTAGGAATTTTAAGTTTGGTTGTTTATATGTTGTTGCCATTTTTCTTGATGATGCGATTTTTTTATGGAAAAGATAAAACAACAATTGCAACATCAAAAGAACCTAATAGCCATTCTCTCTTTTCAAATTTTAAAATATTAATTGCTTCCCACCTTTTATTAATCAGTTTACTTTTTTGGACTGGAAGACAATTTTCTAATCCATTGAAAATGGTAGATACTTCATTTGACAAAATAGAAATGGATGGTTTTGAAAAAACAATTAATGAAGTTGGTGTTTTCAAATTAGAAAATGACTCCTTGCTAATTTACATCAAACCGCCTGTTCACATTTTCCAAGGAACGCATGATCCTCGTTTTTGCTGGAAAGGAAGTGGTTATGAATTATCGAAAATTGAGCAAAAGAGATTTGGGGAACATGATATTTACACCGCTATTTTGAGCAAAGGAGACGATCAACTTTTTACTGCTTGGTGGTTGGATAATGGTGCTGAAAAAATTATTGGAGAATGGGAATGGCGGCAGAAAATGATGCAAGGTGAAAAAGGATTTCGAATGGTCAATATAACTTCTATGGATGTTGATTTTTTGGAAAAAGAAATTCCTAAATGGTTAGCGCTTCAGTTATTTTGAAAAATAAAAATGACTTAGAAGAAATCTTCACAAAAGCCTCCAAGAATAAATTTACTCCCTCCCCTGCTTTTTCCTATATTTGTTTTTCCAAAAAAACATTAACATGAAATCAAAATTATTTAATAAATTATTCATTCTGCTCCTATTTCCTTTCATATTGGTTTGTTGTAATAGAGATGATAATCCTATTGATGAATTTACACCTCCAACTATTTCATTTGAGGTAAATGGTTCCGAAATTATTATGGATAATTTTTATGCCATCAAAAATGATAATAGACTTGTGATAGTCATGGAAAATGATTCAAATGAGAGACTTGAAATAAAACTAAACGATTTGCCCGATGGTAGTCAAGGTTATTTTTTGCTAAGTCAGGTAAGTACCATCAATTTTTGGGATGGCAATACAAATACTGCACATACCTCTAAAAATGGAAACTCGTTTCTTACGGGAGATTCTATTTTTATAGAAAATTATGATCTTGGCCAAAAAAATATCTCTGCTAATTTCAATAGCTCACTTTACGATACACCTTCTAATATTATACAAATTGAACATGTAGATTTTGATCTTCAATTTGAAGAAAGTATATTTCAAGATACCTATTCTGCATCCTTAAATGGAAATCAATTGAGTACTGATTCAACTTCTTTTGGAACCGATTATAATACAGGACATATTTATTTTTCCCAGAAAAATCAAGATGGATTTATATATTTTTCCTTTCCTTTAGATGTGGAGACTGGAGAATATAATTTATCACCTCTCGTTGCTCTAGTTTCCAATTCCTTTATTCCTATGTCAGGAGCTGTCTATATGGACGGAATAGATTCTTTTACTTTAACTGCAACTGTTAATATTGTTGACCATTCTCCTATGGAAAGAAAAATTAAAGGGAATGTAATCATTGAAAATTCAGCTAACAATATTATAGTTGACTTCGATGGATTCTATTTTTAAAAAAAATTAAATCATGAAAAATCAAAATCAAGAAGAACCACCTCCACCGATCTTTAAAACGTGGAATCAGATGTACGCATTCGTACTCATTTTACATTTTGTACTCCTTTCTTTTTTTTACTACCTGACAAAAATTTATTCGTAAACTACTTTTTAAATTTTCAATATGCACACTATTGACTGGGCTGTATTGGTATTTACTTTATTGTTCATTGTCTTTTATGGACTTTGGAAAACTCGAAAAGTTAACACAACCGAAAGTTATTTGCTCGGTGATCGGGAATTAAAATGGTGGACGATTGGACTTTCCATCATGGCCACTCAAGCGAGTGCGATCACTTTTTTATCCACTCCTGGGCAAGCGTTTGATGATGGGATGCGATTTGCGCAATTCTATTTTGGACTGCCGATTGCGATGGTAATTTTGGCGGTTTTTGTGTTGCCTATTTTTTATCGGCTCAAAGTTTACACCGCTTACGAATATTTGGAGCAACGATTTGATAGGAGGATGCGACAGTTTACTGGATTTTTATTTTTGTTAGGAAGAGGTTTGGCAGCAGGGATTACCATTTATGCGCCTGCAATTATCTTATCATTAGTCTTGGGTTGGAGTTTGAATTGGACGATTGGAATCATGGGGGTTTTAGTCATTTTTTATACCATGTCGGGCGGAACGACTGCGGTGAGTCAAACGCAAAAACAACAAATGATTATCATTCTGGGAGGTTTGATTGCTGCCTTTGTCATTTTGATTACGAAGTTACCCGCTGATATTTCGTTTTCAGATACCGTCGGAGTGGCAGGAAAAATGGGCAAGTTGAACATCGTTGATTTTGAATTTGATTTGGAAAATAAATACAACATGTGGTCGGCTCTTTTTGGCGGAACATTCTTGTTCCTTTCTTACTTTGGAACAGACCAATCACAAGTCGCTCGGTATCTATCAGGGAAGACTTTGACGGAGAGTCGATTGGGACTTTTGTTCAATGGGATTTTTAAAGTACCGATGCAATTTTTTGTTTTGTTTGTGGGAATTATGGTTTTCATGTTTTACCAATTTACCAAACCACCGGTACATTTTAATCCTTCCAACTTGGCAAAAATAGAAGCTGATGCCGCTTCGCAAGGAGCACTTCGAGATTTGCAAACTAAGTACGATGTCGTTTTTGAGAAAAAACAAACGGAAATCCGAACGATGGTTGCGGCGTTAAATTCTGAAGACCAATTAACGATTAATCAATCTCAAATTGCACTCAAAGATTTGAATATTCAAGATATCAATATTCGAAAAGATGTCGATAAATTATTAGCTAGCTACAGCGAACGAACTGGTAATAAAATTGATATTGAAGATAACGATTATGTTTTTATGTCATTTGTTACGCAGCATTTGCCCATTGGATTAGTGGGGCTTTTGTTGGCCGTTATTTTTTCTGCGGCGATGTCTTCGATTGCTTCGGAGTTGAATGCGTTGGCAAGTTGTACCACTATAGATTTTTACAAAAGGTCTTGGAATAAAAATCAATCAGATGCGCATTATTTAAAATCGGCTAAATTCTTCACTTTACTATGGGGAGCAATTGCCTTATCATTTGCGTCGGTCGCATCGCTTTTTGAAAACTTAATTGAATTTGTAAATATCGTGGGATCGTTATTCTACGGGACTATTTTAGGTGTTTTTGTCGTGGCGTTCTTTTTTGAGAAAGTAAAATCAAAAGCAGTTTTCATTGGAGCAATCGTGGGGGAATTAGTGGTGCTAACAACTTTTACACTAGATTATTATGAAGTAATTCATCTAGCTTATTTGTGGTTAAATTTGATTGGATGCTTGGTGGTAGTTTTTGTAAGTGTATTGTTACAACCGTTATTTGGAAATGATGAACCGAAGGAAGAAGAAGGAAATATAGTTGGTTCAGATCCTGATCTATTAGATGATGTTGCAATGAATGGATAATTTTCCATAAAATTACGTTTACTAAACTTTTAAAGTTTAGTAAACGTCCAGCTTACCCTTTCCCAAAGAAAAACCCGAATCTTCAAAACGAAGATTCGGGTTTTCTCATAAATACTTAAATGTTCAACAGCAAACGGTATTAACCATTCACCATTAACAGTTAACCATTATTAAAATCCTTCCATAATTTTATCATTAGCTTTTGCGTAACCTGCACTTCCTGCAGCTTTAGCAACAGCAGAAGATTTGCCCATCGTTACCATTGCTTCTTTTTTCATTCCAAGCTTCGCTTCGATTTGAGCTTGCAATCTTAACTGCCAATATCTTTCTCCTTTTTGGTTAGCCATTGTTGCCCACTCGTGAGCTTTCTTCATGTCTTTCCCGTTGTCGTAGTAATATTTTGCAGCTGAGTAAAATTCACCTCTTGTCGTACCTGCCATTGCAGATTCGATTTGCCCCATTACTTGGTCATCATAAGAAACTTCCAATTTGAAAGGCACATACCAGTTACCCCATTTCAAAGACATAGTTGCTCCATCAGCTTTGATATCAGCAATATCAATAGTGAAAGATTCTACAAAGTTAGAACGCTTGTATCCTTTAACTTTGAATCGAGCTAACTCGTCCTCTTTGTTATATTTTGATACATTTCCTCCAATTGTCAAATCTTTGTATAACATGATTGTCCAATCAACTGGATCAGGAATACTGTATAAAGCATAAGTTCCAGCAGGTACAGCATTACCTTCAATTTTTACATCATCACTAAATGTAATTTTAGTAGCTCCGTTAGCCCCTGTTCTCCAGATACTTCCGAATGCTTCTACATCAACAAAAAGAGTACGTCCTTTTACACTTGGACGGCTATAATCTAATTCAACGGTAGTCAATCCAACTACTTGTTCCATTTTACAACCTGGACTTGAAGCAGGTGTACTAATCTGAGCCATGGTGCTATTGCTGACCATCATAACAGCAGCAATCATAAATAAACTGGTCAATAATTTTTTCATCGTAAGATTTTATTTTAAAAAAAAATGATTAATTACTTGTTTCATCAACACAAAAATAATATTTCTTTCTCACAAATTTAAAAGCTAATTTCCTTAAGTAACAAATTTGTCTTTCGAGAAAAAGAATGCAAACTTAATCAAATATATTCGCAGGAAAAAAATACGATTTCTAGCGTCCTACAACTAGCTTCCTTCCAAAAATTTTCACAGATATCATTTTTATTTTTATATAAACAAAGTGTTACTTTCAAAAAAGTACTTTAATGAGAACTACCCCTTTTATAGTTTTTTTAAAAAAAGCTCCTCAATCTTATTATTGTTCTATAAATTTTTGTTTGGCAACTTATAAAGTAACCAATCTTAATTCTACCTTAATATAATTTTTCCTTTCGCAGGAATCTGTCCTAATATGTTGTTTTGCGCACAGTATTCAAGACGACAATCTATCAAAATAAAATATTCTAAGGATTCATTATTATTGCATCATGTGATGTAGACCATTGTTTTGTGTGGAAAATGAATATGGTTTAAACTTCTTATAATAATCGGTTTTTGGAATAGGAGCTGCTCCATTAAAGAATGGGCAGCCTTTTTTTATCGTAGGAGTCAGGCGGTCAGTTTGGTCGCTGCGCTTCCGGTCAGGAGTCAGGGGCTTTTTGTTTACGATGTTAGTTTAGTCCAATTATTTAATTTCCGATTGAAAAAGAAAAGCTCTTTTTGCTAAAATGCAAAAAGAGCTTTTCTCATTATGATTAAACTAACATCGTAAACACGAAGCGCCTGACTCTTACAGAGTCAGCTTCTTTCCTTCATAAAATTCCACTATCATTTTTTTCAATATAAATTCATACTTCGCAAGAACCAATTCAATTTCAGCGCTATCTCGATCGTTCAGGATGGTTTTATATTCAAAGGCATTAATATTTCCAAGGCTTAATTTATTTTTCATGGAAACAATAGATGCTTCCAGCAAAGTCAATGTCTTTTCAGCAGCAGCTAATTTTTTAACTGCAGCTTGCACATCTGAGATGGCATTTTGAATATCGGTTCGCAATTGTTGCTTGAATTGAATATTTTCTTCTTGCTTTTGTCGATAGTTGACTCGAGCAATTTCTGCATTTAATTTGGAAGCTTTTTTATCTAAAATAGGAACATAAACATTTACGCCAACTCCGTAACCGAAATTTTCTCCAATTTGGCTAAAGTATCTCTTATTTTTCAACTCAAATCCATTCGTAATAATTTCAGATGCAGGTACATAATCTGCTGGATCTTCTATTAAAACTACATAAGGTGACGCTATTGTATCAAGAAAAGTATTTGAATTATCTAGCTCTTTTATCCCCGAAGAATAATTCGTCCAAATTCCCCCAAACAAACTCACCAAAGGTTTTTTCTCCGCCAAAGCGATATCCTTGTCTAGTTTCAAACTTTTTAATTCTAGCTCACCGCCATCAACACTTGGCTGAGTTTTTAAAGCTTTGGAATATATTTTTTTAAAAGAAAGTTTATTGATGGACTCGTCTGGTTGAGTTATTTTTTTAGGTCGTTCTATTTTTAGGGAAAGCGAAGGATCGATTTCCAAAATTTGTTTCAATGCCACATAACTTCGATCCAAATAATTTTGGCGATCAATAATCTTTTGTTCATCTCTCGCTTCTTGAATTTCAACATTTCGCAAATCAGCAGATGATTGCAAACCAGCATTGACTAAATTTTTTGTTTGACGCATCCACGATTCCGTTTGCGATAAATTTTTCTTGGCATTGGCCAATTGTTCCTCCGCCATCAGAATGGTCAAATAAGCTTGCAACACTCGTAAGGATAAATCCTTCGATAATTGATCTGCGTAAGCTTGAGCAGATTGAACGGCCAAACCAGATTTCTCAATTCGCTTCTTTGTCTGATTTCCATCGTACAAAGTGTAATTACTTTCTAATCGAAAACTATTATAAACTGTGGATGAATTGCCAAATTCATTAGTTGATGGGTCAATCGTTCGTCCTAAGTTCAAACCTAAATTGGTAGAAAATCCTAAATTCGGTTGTCGTTCTGCTTCTGTTCGTTCTAAGATTATTTTGTTTTTTTCTACTTCGAAATTGGCGTATCGCATCGTAGTCGTATTGCTTTGCTGCACATGTTGAATACATTTTTCCAATGACCAAGTCCGCTGCGCAGTCAACATATTTCCGAAAATCAAAATACTAAAAACGGTTAAGATTATCTTTTGCATAAAAATTGGGTAAATGAAAAGAATGGATAATGAATGGATTTTATTCGTTGGACGTTTTACGTTTTTCCCAAACAATTAATTTTAGAATAAAATCTATTGATTATCTCACATAAAATGAAATACTCAAAGATCTGTAGATAGGAGGTTAGAAATAGGTCTACTAGGTTTGTCAGAAAGGTTGTTTTTTGTTGATTGATTTTACTTTTTTCTAAAGTCAAAATAGAGCTTAGAAATTCGAACTAAATAGATTCAGAATTTTCACTACTTCTTTTGTCCTTATTTTTCCCTTTGAAATCAATCATTTATCCAGATAAACTCATGCTTTCAAAGCAAAAACTAAGCACAAAATAAGCGACCG
>Ga0115005_10002044_pt1 | contig 16119 bp, 16 predicted proteins | sample ArcOceMetagenome_FD_87163 | JGI IMG/M metagenome (GOLD analysis project Ga0115005, IMG submission 87163) | Marine eukaryotic phytoplankton communities from Arctic Ocean - Arctic Ocean - Greenland ARC118M Metagenome | ecosystem: Environmental > Aquatic > Marine > Oceanic | place: Arctic Ocean... | reverse complement strand
AATAAATGAAAGTATAAAGTCAAGAATCTTGCTGAGCATACATACACTACCGGCGCAACTGCAGCTGCAGCTACAATATCATTCATAAATATGATACATTATTATATATATAATGCATTTGCAATGGATTTGGATTCCTTTGTGACAAAAAATGAAAAAAGTGTTGATTTCAATTTTTTTTCAATTTCAATTTCCAAACTTGAAAACGGAGACCAGCTTAAAATAGTTTCATTCTGATTTTTCCTCAGCTTTTCCTTCTGCCCATTTTGGAATGAGGAGGAATTCCACCCTGCCCACTGTAGGTCAGCGTCGTGCTGCTGCCAGAGTCCGTCAAAGAACGAAGAAGGAAGAGAGATTCTTTAAAAATACTACACCGAAACCAATCGTTCATGCAGCGCCATGGAATGATAGGTTTGCTGCTCCTCGTCAGACTGATAATGGCAGTCGTAGGCAATATAAGTCTCGCGCAATCGTAGAATCTTTGAAAGAACAGGATTGTTCGACAACTGACAGAGCCGACGGCATACCCGTCATCACGAGGTACAAGGGAATTCGTCAAGCGGGGATTGTACAGAACGTTTCGCGATCGACTTCTCCATTTGATGAAAAGAGAGTTCGTAATGCCCTAAATGAGACAAAGACCAATTTGGAAGAACGTGAAGATTTGAATAGACCCAAGAAAGAGAAGTTTGAGACCAAAGAGAAATGTAGAGAAATCGACATGGATGAAATCGAGCGATATAGGTTAGCTCTCAACGAGAATAGAGTTCAAGAGATGCATCAATTGTATTCTAGGTCTTCAGAAAGCTCTGTAGAAATGTGAGTAAACCAGTTTGAAGTTCTTTCCTCTTCATTTCTTTCCGGAAAAAATCCGTGTCTAACCATGATAGCATTTCTCCTCCAATCCAGCATTGCTGAAACCATTTTAAATTCTCTGTTAAACGACGTTGTAAAGGAGGTGGAAGACTGTTTGGAGGTTTGTGCAAATGAAATAGTCAATGATCTCTAGTTCATCGAGTTTTATCTTCTACTTGCTTGTGTCGGAAAAACTCTTTTACCAGCTCTGTGCCTATGCCAATGATTGGTACTTGGTATGATATTGGTGTTAGTGCCCGTCTTGGCTTCTCTTGATGAAGGATTAGATGCTCCAATATTAAGTATTCTATTGAAGAAAATGAAGACATGTCATGACTACACCTTTGTTTGAGTAGTGAACTCAGGGTATTTCAACCTTCCTCTTGCCTGTTTTTAATTTATATTACATTGTTAAAAAATACAAATCCCTTTGTTAGAACGTCATATTCCTCCAGGAGGCGGCCACTCCCAAACACTTCTATTCGTCTTTTTGTCAAAGAAATAATATTTCTTTTGACTCTTTGACCAAACTGCGATCCACCCTGGCGGGAGCTGAAAGTTTGGTTTGGCGTTGGGACTTTGTTCAACAGGAGGCGCTGGTGGAGTAGTCTTTAGTTGCTTCTGTGGGCCAGGAGGCTGCTGCCTACTTGGAGCAGGTTGTGGAGGCTTGGGATTAGGAGGAGGACCTGGTGGTTTCTGAGGTGGTCTGGCAGGCGGCTGCTGCTGTTGTCTTTTTGGAGGTTTCGGCGGTGGCGGTTTAGAAACAGGAGGGGGCGGCGGTGGGCGCGTCAATGGAGGGTTTGGAGCCTTTTTGGTGTTGCTTATTTGAACTACCTTCTTCGCCGACGGTGGACTTATGGATTTGGGAGTATTGTTGTGAGTAGTCTTCATTTTCTTTTCCCGTCCAGGAGGGGGCGGGATTGGAGAGTCTGGTCGCTTTCTCGGTACATGTTGGCTCTCCTCTACCCTAGGAGGACTCATTGCAAACTCCGCTTCGCCCTCACCTTCGCTGGCAGAAAAAGGGTCTGTGATATTCACAAATAGAGATAAATGTCAATTGGATTTTCGGATGCGTAAATAATCAAAGAGGGGTGCAGTTTTGCCTCTGTGCCACTTACCATGAGGGGGAGATCCAGAAGACAAACATTTGCCAGACATTGACCTTTGCGAAGGAGGCCGTTGGTTCGCAAATTCTTCTGGGATGAATGTATTTCCTCTCTTGTCCCTGAACGGATTTCCAAAATTCACCAAAAGACGAGCGCGAACTCTGGCTTGAGGAGAGTCGTCGAATTCACCCGTCTTCGGATCAAAAAGAGATGAAGGCAATGCGTCATCAGAAAGCGACCATATCGGCGCTCCGTTGGGAGCAGTTGAAACAGGGGACATTGCAGAATCGTTACTACCGTATCCGATAATTGGCTGGTTTGCGAAAAGCAATCGCTCTTTAAAATCCCCCATTTTGCTGATCTTGGAACAGTTTAGGGCGGAAGCACCCACACCGGCAACCGATAAAAGTGATTCGTCCATAAAGGAACGCTTTACTTTGTAGTGATGAGAATCACTTCCACTATGTACACCGTCAACAAAGATGCCCCGGGTGGTAAGTCCTGTTCCACCAAAGATCCATCTTCTCCGAGTCTCATAGAAAGCCAGCAGACACTCTGGAGGTAAATCAGAAATACTATTTCGTATGACAATGGTGTGAGTAGAGAAAGGATTCAACGCTATAGCGATGACACACAATACTACTTACCACTCTACCACAGACAGTGGTTTCTTACTTTCTTTTCCCTCCTTTTCGTTCATACTCTTTTGAGATTTATCTTGCATGTCTTTCTTTTCTTCTGCAGATTGTTTTCTTTTGCTTGGCGGCGGTGGCAAATTCCTCAACGCGTTCAGATAGCTACTTATTGGCGATCTGCAATCAAACTGACCATACCTAATTCTGGAAATATCAGTGTGATGGTTTGTTTCAGATGCCTGGCTCCTGTATTCTCCTTCTCTTTGCTCTTGACGGTCGTTGTTTGCCTTAGCTATTTGTTCGCCATTTCTAATTTTCTGCATGACAGGTCGGGAAAGGCATTGTGATATTGCAGTCTCGGCAGACTCCAAATTTAGAAGAGAGTGAACACTAGGAGGCAAGATAGACCTCAAACACCGTCTCAGACTGGGATGATAGTATGGCGGTACCCTGAACAGATATGCCCGCATTTCGGACCTCCAGTTTTCATCCATCAATACGTTTTTTGAGGTGGTTATCATCTTTCCGGGTTCTCCGTCCGACGAAGCTGCCGCCTTTTTAAGTTGCCTATGTTCAACTTCCGCAGTTCTCAACAGTAACGGAATCAAAATATGAGGGTCGGGAGGCAGGAGGGTCAAAGTCCCAGGTACCTTTGAATTTTCTGGAACATTTAATATGCCAATGTTCAGAACGTTTTCATCAGATAACGAATTTCGGCCCGCGTTAGGAACAAAGACAGGAAAGTGTTCTATGCCTTTCTGACTTGATGGTCCATTTCTGTTCGTAACACGCCCGTCCTTCATCAACCAATGACAAACATACACATCGCGCTGCAATAATTTGTTCACAGATTGTTGCGAGCCATGTGATAGCGACCTATTCGAAACGATAAAATGATCCAAACGATGAAGCATTTGCATAACTTTCACAGGATCAAAAGCACACGAATCGACTGCTTGGTAATACCTTGTGTAGTTGAGCAAGGGCTGTGCTTTTCTCGGGGGTAGAGTATCCATCTTTTTACTTGGAAAGAAAGATTCTGGTATGCACCAAATAGGAGGCAAAGGAGTGTGATTCTTTTGAGGCTTAATAGCGTCATTGTGCCAAGAGGGCGTGTACAGAAGCATGGCTCTATGCACTGTTCCCATCTGACCACTTGAATTCCTCTCAATCACTTGAAAAGCACATACAGGTCCACCATTCACAAAAGCTTCTCCATTCACATCAACATCGTCCTCTTTGCTTGCAGGCTGGACGTGAGGAAGCCTAAGCGGGTTCTGCAAAGGCCACGCCGGAGGCAGGCGCGGAGCAAGTAGCCTGGACATTAAATTGGTCACTTGACTAATATCGGCTACCGATCGGATAGGAGAATGACACCCCCCAGTCACATCACAAAAAGCACGAAGTGAAGGATGAAGTGAAGTCGCATTTTGACCCACTCCAAGACAAAAGATCCGTTGGTCCCAACGGAAGGCTACGCAAGGATGAAGAAAGTGAGCTTTTTCGAAGTCACAAACAAAATAGTCACCTTGAATACTTACGCTCCTGATAGAAATCGCGAAGAGGAAGATTGCCAAATTGAAGCTGCAGCGACCCACCACCTTCACTTGGCAACTTTCTAAGGCAATCTCCGTCAGTCAAAAGTATCAAACAGGCAGGTTGCAACGCGTTCGCTGCTTGCTGCATACCACCACCAGGACTTGACGTCGCGGGAGCCAAAATTGCGTTTGAAGGAAGGCGACCAAGCCCAAAGTTTTCAGTACACCGATTTTTGAGACGATTTCGAGAGAGAAGTTGCAAGCCTAGAGACAGTGCAGCATTTAAACCACTTGCGCCGCCACCATCCTCTGGGAAAGAATTCTCGTTTTTATTCCATTCTGTTCCTTTTAATGTCTTCAACTCACGTTCAAATTCGCTCTTTTGACTGTGCATATGCATCTGTACATTATTAGCAGCATTTGCTGTGTCATTCTTATTGTCCTGCTGAGGACCAAACCCGACCAACAAGCGCCCGCCAGCCCCAGCCATTGAGGTAGAACTACTAGTACCGCTCTGACAGCCCGTAGATAATAAAAGGAACTGATCATTTGAACTATATCCAAATCCCAAGTTTTGTAATGATTTGAGAGGCCATGTATCACTTTGTACTTTGAGATTGTGATCCATAACTCTTCGTTCCAGCATTTTCACCAGCGATTCAACTGTCATTTTGGCAATATCAAGTCGTGAAAGGGATGATGTCTTATCATTCCCTGCACTCGATGTAGCGTCTACCAGCGGCTCTCTCATCGAAGGTGAGGTATCGATAACGAAAACGACAATCATTTTTTTAATGTTTGCAGATTCAAGATGATGAAGATGGCGGGTAAGTTTTGGTGTCAAAGATGTGTGTTTTCCAGCTGGTTTCTAACGCCACCAGTGAGTTAGTCTTCAAGTCTGACAGCCAAATCCAAATGAAAGAGGGTATATAATATCTGTACAAACAGTATGTTTTCTGCTCTGAACAAGTAGACCAAAACAAAACTCTTTTACAAGGTAGGTACTCTATCATAAAAGTACAGTTACATGTGAGAGATTTGAAGATGATGTTCATGTTCACTTTTGGTAATTTTTAAAGAGGAAAGAAAGGAAAGCACAGAGGAGAACATTTTCATTTGAACATGTTTCTCAAATTTACAGAATTCTTTTCATTTTTTGACGGTATGATGTACAATACTGTACTACTACTGTACTGTTCTAATACGACCCAAACTTCTCTTCGCGCAGTGGTTCAGTCAACCTTCTCTTCTCGCATCGACGCTCAAGCGCACGCAGCAAGCTTGCTAGACTTGCAAGCGAGTGCCAGCGAGCAAGATATCGATGCAGAAATGATGGGGACACAGATCCAAAGATTTTATTAAAATACAGATTCGTCCTCCGGGCATGTGCAGTAGTGGCAGCATTAGGCATTAAGGTAGTACTTGCTATACATGACTCTTGCATCTTATTATAAACGCGCATTTGAAGTTTATAATCACATTTTAATGAGAATGTAAGAGTAACATACCATTTGAATGTGTGCAACGTAGCCAGTGATTACTTCATGCTAATTTTATCTTAGGTATTGTAAACTGTAAATTGAAGGTATTCAGTATTATTTTGACAAAGATTTAAAGAATTATTTGTACAATTTACCAAACGATAGTGCCGGACGAATGTTTATGATGCATAGCTCAAATCGGTCCTCCTGGTCCCGACGAAACAACCTTCTTCAGTACACCACATGCTATAGGTTTGGCCCTTTTCCTAGCTTTTTTAGCGTTCAGCCGAAATCCATCGTAGAGCACAATAACATGACCAATATTGTCATCTAAGATATAGCCATTGCTCAAATTGTTGATCCATCCATAACCTGTCCCTTCTTCATTAGTTTCTACTACTGCTCCATTTCGCTTAGTCCAGGGATTCTTTTTCACAATGTCAGTCTTTGTGAAGAATCGACCTCCTCGATTGGAGCAATCAGATCCGGAGTGAATAGCAATGAGGCAGCGGGTGCAATTCGCTGGCCCTCCTTGGACATAGTAATTTATGTTCATGACCTCCTCCGTGAATTCATCGTACTCTATCGTTGCGCCAGCAAACGTTTCCGAGGATCTAATCCCATCCATGTAAGTATGGGCAACTTCTTGTTGTCCAGCAAAAAACCCGAGCTTCCTTGCGACTAATTCTCGTCTTGCATGTTCGGTCATCTCTGGATTTGTTGATCTTTCATGTTTTGTTGATGACGTTGCTGGTAGTTGTTGCTTCTTCTGAATATCATTTGGAAGAGAAGAAGCTTGTACCACCAAGTTTATGCATGATAACAGCATTGCAATCATTGATATGGCAATGTAGGAGTTGTATCTATTCATCATGATTCTTTGTGGAAACTCCTGAGTATAATTTGTGTGTGAATGCTGTACTGCTGCTGTATGGAGTCACTCGGTTAAACGTAATACTTCGTGTTGTATGATTAATGGCACGACAGTGGCACGACCATCAGCCTTCTCCCCTTCCCTTTCTGGGGAGGAGAAGGCCAAGTTCAAGGCGCTAAACGCTAAACAAAAGAGGCTTTCTGCCGGGAAGTGGAGAAGGCAAGGGAAACTCATGCACGCGCGCGAGGGAAAAAAAACTGCGGTCGGAGAAACATCATGTCAATACATCCGGTGAATATGCCCTACTTAGCAAGCCTGATGCACTGCCAAGAGGCGACAGTAGTGGTGTGAAGTTACTTGTTTCTTGGTACTAACAGTGCGAAGAGTAATAATTTCAAGTTGTAGATAAAGAAAATGGTGCCACCGGTTTAGGCGACGAGCTGTTGTGTTTTACGTTTACGATACGTCGTACGAACGAACGAACAAATATGTACTTTATGAATCATACACATATCGAATACATGATGTTGAATGTATTCACAAGTCATACGTATTGTTCATCCAATGGCTTATCCGGACATTCGGACTATTTATCCACATTCTCTGACGTCATCAGATCTAACCGTTAGACATTATAGAGCTGCCAATCGGCAACTCTCCTCCTCTCATTAATTGACTAGCTGCGGCGGAAACTACCTACTAATTACAGTATATCGAGTAGTCATCGTGAACAACGAACAACCTGCTGGCGACTGGAGACTGGAGAGACTGTCAATAATATCAGAAGAGAGACTTCAAATTTTCAAAGGCTAGAATGGAGCTAAATTAGCTATTCGATTCCCACAAAAAGTTCCAAAATCCAAAACTTAGCCAACCAAAAAAGATGAAACAACATGAAATTCTCCTTCTCTCTCTTCTCTTCTCTGTACTCTGTACGACTGAACGAACTACTCGAGGAACAAAATGAAAATGTATTTACCACTAGCGCCAATAGGTCGTAGATTCATTCAATTCCCACCTTCTCTAGAATTCACTAGAAGTCAAAGAAGTACCAATCCATTCACTTCAATTCACATCCTCCTAAAGATTTTCAAAGATAGAGGTATGTTGAATGTGGAGCAACGTTAGGTTTGCCAAACCTTGTGTCAGATTTGATGCACATGAAATGTTGAAACGTGTTGACCACAGCATTGATTCAGGAACGAGCGCCTTGGCTTGAACATTCATCTCACCACCTATCATATCATATTCACTCTCCAAACAGATGAATTGCCTATTTCAATCCTTGTGTCGACCAATAGCTTTCACGCGAACTAAGAAGCGCACACAGAAAGCAGGAAAACAAGAATCAGCAGATTACATTGGACAGGCATCACAACCAGTTCACGACTCACCCAAGTATGCCAAGATTGAGCAATCTCCCGAACGCACAACGCAAGAGACCACAGTGGTAACAGCCTCACACACCTATACTACTGCATCGATATCATTCGATCCGTTTGGGATCCCACTTGAAGTTGAAGGTGATGATAATCACGATGATGAGATGAGTATGATGAGCTGCAGTATAATGAGGCCGCCTAGTAGAGATTTCGAGGCGTCTAGTGATCGGTGGCTGGAAGGGAGTAGGAAAACATTGGTCAGGGATGAACCATTTGATAAACTTTGGGATCACAACAATGACGAGAACGAGAACGATGAGAACGCTTCACATGACGATTACACAAGAGTTTCGATATGAGAAGGGCGCCGCGATTCAAGATCTCGAGTTTCTTTGCACTGGCTTAGTAGGCTCTTAGCGTTCATTAAAACGTCAACTAGCAGGGACACGCACAAGAACAACTATTTCTATCATATCACATTTATTGAACTTTGGAGCACACGAAATGACTTGTTTCACAAACTAACGTATCTGTAATTGTCCAAGTCTGCATCATTATGCAAGCCCATACTTTTAAAAATCAACAACATTCGAATTTAATAAATTTCTTTATAACCCTGGCTTCATAAATCTCTCAACATGTTCGCAACGATTGTGGCGAGATTCTCACCTATGAACTGGTATCCTTCAGGAGAAAAGTGCAAACCATCTCCGCACCATAACCCACTGCTATTATCATATGATACAATTGGAAATGGCGCAAACGCAACGAGTCCAGAAGAATCTTTAACCGCCCAAGATCGCAACTTTGTATTTACACTTTCGGCAATATCCCTCGTTTCCTTTGACTGCATTTGCCAGCCACTTGGTGGAATACCCAAACAGAGCGTTTTGACTCGTTTTCCATGAGGAATATCATGTATCTTCTTGATGGAATTAACTATAACGTCTGAATCGGTTTCAAATGCCAAATCATTTGCACCAGCAAGAATAATCACAAGATCCAAGGGTCCACCACTTGACTCAATCTTATCCATGGTGTCTGCAAGACCTCCCTCACGATTCAAATTTGGTGCTGTCCAACCAGGGAAGCCTCTCCAACGGACTAGGACCCCAGAAAGTTCAGGATATTCGTTTCTAAGCGTACTTTGTAGATGAAGAGCATATGGGAAGTCTTGATTCAATGGAGGTGAAGTCCCAGCCGTTAAGCTATCTCCAAAGCAGAATACTTTTCGGGCGGTTGCCATGGCCGAAGTGCGGAAAATAAGTATCGTGCAGAGAAATAGATGCAGCAGGCCAGATGAATTCATTGCTGCTGACAAAAAGTTACACGCAAATTGACACGAATACGAACTTTCGTGCAAGTGGTGCACTACTCTACAATATAACTATTGTACCAAAGAAGAAAGATATCATACAGAAGACCGACGAAAGACGATCTTTCAAGTCCGATAGTTCCGGTATGTACGGTATCATACCACCACGGAAAGCGGGTCATAAACAAAATATAAAACACTTTTTTGCTTTTTGACATATTATTGTCGTGTCACAAAAACATGAAGTTTGAGTTCTCACGCAACGCGCCAACGACGAGCCAACAATAGCAAAAGGTTTTTGATGAGTGATGAGTTGCTTACTTGTAGCGTGATCGCTTGGTGTGATCAAGCGAGTGTGTACGGTAGGTGTCCTGAATCGATCAGAGCCGCATTGTGAGGCTTCTCGATACTCAATTCTACAAGTGCCACTAGGTAGTATACTAGTGCCACTACGTTGCTACGTACTGAATACTCCAATTGTTTGGGCAACTGAACAAAAAAAAAGCACATTTTAATCGCACAAACAGTACCATTACATCGAGAAAAATGAATACGTTGCACGCTATTATCGTCAATGCCAAGCTGTAGTATTGCCGTGCTAGCCTTCGCTGCTAGTACGATTGCTGCAGTATTTATGGTGGCAATAGGAACGTCAAAGAATAAAAGAAAAGAATCATTTTCACGAGGAAATCCAAGCACTGAAACATCAGTCCGTTAGAATATCTGGAAGGGTCATTCCATTTGTCAACCAACAAAACGCGCCATGAGTAAGAGGAAGGTTTTCATTGTATGGAGATGCAAATAAGCGTGATATCATATAAACTAAAACACATACTTTATAAATGAAATATTTTACTCTGCTTCCGTTTTTGAGAACTTTCTCTGTCGAAGCTGCCTTCTGTACGCAGAGGTGGAAAGAGATTGTCTGGTTCCCATTGATGCTGCTACTGAAACTTCTGCGGAAGCATTGGATCCAACACTCGAATTACTTGATGCGGCGACATTTCTGTAAGCCTTTGGTGACGCCTTGGACGAAGCAGGAGCTGGGGCAACTGGAGTTGTTGCGGTGAAAGAAATTGATCGTTTCGTGTAGTTGTACATCGGCTCTTCCTTCTTTGGAGGCGGTGTGTATCCAGGTTGTGCAATGTCTTTCACCTTGAGTTTTCTTTCAAGTAAGCCAATGTCCCTCGTTGATCTGTCCTTAACAGCAGACATCTGTAGGAGGAGGGAAGCCTTTTCAGCCCTTAGCTGCTCAACGAAATCTCGAAGCTCGGCATCAGTCGCGGTTGAAATTTGAGGCCTCTTAGACATTTGCAACCTTTGGTATGTTGGGGACATCTTGATTTCGTCGAGTTCCTTCCTTAGCACACTTTCGGTCGCAAGAAATTTCTTTCTATCTTTGGTCATTTGCATATCTTTGGCCTTTGAATCCTTGACATGCTTATCACAGAGTTCCCTAAGCTCAAGTTGCAGCTCTTCTAGCTCAATATTCTTCCTCCTGATGGCGCCCTGTTTCTGTACAGTGTTCTCTCCAATAAGTTCCATCTTTTTCTCGGCAGCAAACAACTTGGCACTGGTTGTCTTTAGTTCGGCAGAGAAACTCATCTTGTCGTTCTGCAAAGTATTAAGCTTCTCATGACACTCTCCGAGTTGTCTCTTTCGGTCTTCCTTGACATCCTGGATTTCATTTTCTGCTTGAATGCGATGTAGACGGGCCTCGTTGGTGGCATTTTGCGCTTCCGCTTCAAGCCTCTGCACTTCTTCGGCCATTGACTTCAGAGAACTCTCGGTATCTTTGAGTTGGATTACGGTATCTTCGTGGGCACGTTCTTCAATTTCAAGTTTTTCCAACGAATCGTTGAGTTTGTGAGTGATATCATCAACGTCTTCCTTGAGGTTATAAACCTGGATATTGAAGAGTAGAAGATTTGTTAGGATGGAAATGGACAAACTTCTTGCCAAGTTTGAACAATAATGCAACTCAATTGTCTACTTACTTCCTCTTTAAATTTTGCAGTCGCCATGTCAGCCTCTTTTTCATAATTATCAAGCGTTTCCTTACGTTCTTCTTCAAAGTCTTCTTCGAGCTCTCTCATTTTACTTTCCTGGAGCTGCATCTTCTCTACACTCTCACTGAGCTTGACTTGGGCATTTGCTAAGTTTTCCTCTGCAGAAGTCAACCTCTGCCCGAGCTTTTGTGCCTTCAGTTCGGACTTTTTAAGAATTGCTTCCATTTCAAGAAGCTTATTCTCAAGCTCTTGTTCGCGGCTGGCCATATCCTGTCTCATCTCTTCCATTGTACTCCTAAGGACGGAGTTCTTATTGACTTCATCGTCGTACCGATCGTTGGACTTCTGGATCTGCTTCGCAAGCTGTTCCATCAATCCTTTGTAGTGCTTCTTGATTTCTTCAATTTCCTCATTCTTAGACTTCTCAAGTTTGTGCATTCGCTTTCCAAACTCCTTTGGACTCGTCTCAGTCTTCAAAGTCTTCTTAAGCTTCTCGATCTCCTCCTCCTTCCGCTTGAGTTTCGCATGAAGTTCAGGATTGGCGTCGTCGTCCTCTGAAATAGAGTCAAAAATATCATTAGACCCTTCATTAGACACTCCAGTTTCGGTGGTTACTGCTTGGGATACTTTCGTTGTGTTACTTTTCTTCTTATTCTGAGCAGAGTATATTTTCCGTTTCATATCCTCATATTCGGTGCGCTCAAGCTCTTGATAAAATTTCAGCTCTTCTAGTTCTTTTTTTAGATTCTGTACTTCACGATTGGGATTGGCTTTGTTTTTCTGAACAAAGTAATCATCATCATCGTTGAATTGATCTTTGAAGAATGATTGGACAAGATCCATATTGGCTCGCTTCGATTGAAAGCTGGCAAGATCGTTTTATGGCAGACTCGGCTGCCAAAAAGTGGGAGATGCCGTTGAAAATATTACACAGAAGTCGAAATGGGCTAAATAGCTATCCGTTGAGTTCACAACGCTTTCGGTGTTTGTTTATGTTCAATGTACCGCACAACAGCAGGACATAAAAACCTTTAAGGCTGTTTGGAAAGGTGCCGTTGGTGTTCACAAATTGAAAATATACAAAAGAAAGGGGAAGAGGAAGGAAACGTTGAAACAAATTGGCTTGCTTGCAAGCTGCTAGCGAGCTAGCTAAGTAGTGGGGGGTGGGGGAGGGCTCGCTCGTGGAAGAAGCGGTTCAAAACCGCGAGGGAATGTACAGCCAGCAGGCAGTTGAAAAAAAATAAGTCGTGTTCAAGCAGGCAAGTCATACCCCCTTGCGTAGGTAGGTACAGGCAAATTCTACTTGTTGTGTTGAATATCGGAGTTTTTGCATATCTAATCTATTTGGGGATGCTTCCATACTCAGAGAAGAGCACGACAAGCCCTTATGTAAAGTCTTAGAATTTTACACTTAGCTTGGAAGCAACCCTACTGATTGTTAGTAATAAGTATTTGTTACTTGACAACTTGGTTTCATTTCTGAATTACTCATTTAGTTTCACCGAAAAGCCGAATTCGGTTTTTTGCACCCTTCGAGCGCTATACCAAGAATACCCCCTTGTTATTACCAAGCTACCGTATTACTACTGTTGTAAGAGTGACTACTACCGGCTACCGGTACGCCGCGCAGAAAGAAAGCTTTTCAATACAAGTTGAAAGTAATGTACACGCCACTTTCTTCGCCAGAAACTACGCTATTTTCTACGCCATCAAATACAATTAATTATCGATAAATGACAGATCTAACGGCCTTGTTTCTACTAGTCGTGTGTGAAGTCCGACTACGACTAGAAAAAGTGCAGAAAGTGATGCTTCTTCGGATACTTTCTGCTTCAGAACTTTTATTTAAGGGTAAGAAAGGAATACGTAGTCTATTTAAGGACTCGTCAGAGTACATGATGTCACGAATCTAATTTACTCTTATAAAAGCAAGGATCCGCGAGAACATGAGCAGTTTGAAGTTGAGGTATGATACCGGTACCCTGGTACTACTGCATAATATATAATATTAGCGTGGGTTGAAGTTGTTCTCGTCGGGGTTACCATACTACTCTTCTCTCTACGGATACTATTGATACTTATATTAATTCGCTAAGGGCCGGAAAAGCGCATGTCCACACTTTCAGAATCGCTGTAATGACAACCATTCTGGAGAGTCAGATAAACTTCAATGATGTTCTGCTGCATCCATACAAAATAAATGATGCTGAGAATGACAAGTTTGCATCTCTACGAACAGTAGCGCTGGAAAACAAAGAGTTGCGCCAGAAGGAAGAGGAGAGTGACTTCTTCGAAAGCTATAGTTTGGATGGACAAAGCACGGGTTGTGCGTCGCCACAGTTCGGCGATGAATACATGGATGATGTATTTGATATGCTACAACATGGAGATGTAGCAGATCGACTTCTGATGGATGCACTGAAAACAAATCCCACTGGGGAATCCTCGTTTCCCAATTTTTTTTTAAATGAAAGTACCGAAAAAAAATCTCTGCGGAACCCAAGTGCCAAGGTTAGTTTTGCATTGGAGCATCACATTGGCAATAACAGATTCTACATTCAGCTGTCTATTTTCCGGCAGAAATTTATGGAAGCTTTTCACTTGGATAACCGAGATGTCTGTAATGAAATTCTGAAGCAGATTATAAATTCGGTACGCTACAGTGATCCACCTGGCCGATTTCTTGAATGCAATCATGACAATGAGGGATGGACGAATATTGGGATTTCAGCAGCAACCATGCGTATAGTCGAGGCAGCGCTTTTTCAACCGCCCTCGGTGGCCTTGTCAGAGTTTCTATACCATGAGCACGATATTGACGGAGCTCTATTAAAGAGCGACAATAGATCAATTGATATGACATGGCCGATAGATTACTCAAAGGTTTCTCAAGCTTCCATTCGCGCATCTTCTTTCCGAGGATCGTATGCTAGTAGCTACATGGAAAGTAGTTGCAGAGAGGGTAGTTTCATGACAGAAAGTCAATTTGAGAATGATACAAGCATATTATCAACTTGCCCAGAACCTGACGAAGCTATGCAGGAATATGTAAAGCCTGATAGTGTAAAGAAAAAGAAAGGTATGAGGCGAAGAGGTTTGATTTCCTCAGACGTACCAAAATCAGAAACCGAAAAAATTGCCAGTAGCATGTATGGGATTGGAAAAGACTTGGAGAAGCTTGTCCAAAGTGTCTTTGACCAGCCCATAGAAAGTGGAAGTACAGGTGATTTTGAGCTTGCTTCCGAGTATTCTTATACTTCCGAAGATTTGATGGGAAAGCGGATGAAGCGATCTGTGGTAGCACAATCAGTTTGCTCTTCTACTTCTTCACTTGGCGGATTGCGATCTGAATTCGCAAATGATTTCAGAATCGACTCCAATATCACAAAGCCCGTCAGACGAAGGAAGGTCGCTTCAATAAATAAACCAAATGACACCTCTTCCGATAGTGGAGATTGCTACCCTCGCATAAAGGTGCAATACTGTGATGAGAGCACAGGCGCTGCACAGCTTCGGTCGCTCTCAAGGTACGATGTTTTGTGTACAAATAAAGTGAGCCCATTTGTCAGACAATGTAATCACGTTGGAAACAATCGCCTTCGAACACTGTTTATGATCCACCAGTCCCGGTACAACTCAAGGGATGCCTCAATTCTATTCAAAAATCGCGTAGTCCATGACATATTGAAACATATTTTGCATGGCAAAAAGGCAAAAGCGCGTTTTGTATTCCAGCACCAAGAACGAAGTAATCTATGGATACAAATTCCAAACGAAGCTGTACCAAAGATTATTGTGGCATGCTTGGAATGTTGTTCTCTCGACCCAAGTTTGTATTTTTTGCCTCCACTGACGGAGAAGGAATTTTTATACAATTCGCGTAACCAGCGTGATAGAAAAATCACCATGAAAGATTTACACAAGTGCGCCCTGGGCAACATAAGGCGACGTAAAATGAAAAAAGCAATATCAGGGAGAGATGGAACGTCTATAAGACATCTTCAAGATTCTGTGCGGAAGAATATAGATGGTAAACCTTCAGGACGAAAGTAGGCCGTGACGCACCATTTTGCAACTACCAAAGCATTGAGCTCTTTTCTATCCAACTCTGCTGTGTAGAAGGACCGTAATGCGAACCGCCATCAGCTGAAACTTCAAAAGGTCGGACACATTTTAAAGGGATGTCGTAGATCTCATTACATTTTCAAACATTTTGACGATAACAAATATTCGGTAGAAAGAATGAATCAAACTCTGGCAAAGAGGGTTTCAGAAGTGTTTCAGACGGAGAATCCAGATGCAGATGCACCAGTAGCAATGAATGATGATTTATTATCTCTCCAGTTGGATCATGAAACTATAAATATTCTACCTCTTCTTTCACGAAAGCAACGGCATCTATAGTCTGCATACTGTTATGGCTTTCTCTTGCTTGAGGGTATACTATTATGAACACAACAGTAGTACCGCTGAAATTACAGTAATAGTTGAAAAAACAATCAGTGCGACATACACAGGACACAGGACACAGCGAGGAAGAAAAGGAAAGCAAAGAGAAGTACAGTACAAGATTTCTCCTAAACAAATGACCGACATACAAATACAATACAACATACAACAGTCATACAACAGTCATATAAATACAACATAAAATCAATACATATTAACAGGGTTCTCCGATCTAGTTTTTTTTGAACAAAATCATGATCTCAAGACCGGCGGCTGGGCTACTGCTTACCTAGAGATCCGATCTCCGGTCTTGAGTGCAAAAGTAGATCGACTGAAGGTCGGATCTAGTACATAGGTCTCGGTCTTCGGTCTTAACGGTTCATATCAACCGTTAGTAATATGAATTAACAGTTAGGTTACAGTTATCGGATATCCAGTATTGTCTTGCGTAAGGTAATAAGACGTTATCGCTTTT
>Ga0115005_10002043_pt1 | contig 16123 bp, 11 predicted proteins | sample ArcOceMetagenome_FD_87163 | JGI IMG/M metagenome (GOLD analysis project Ga0115005, IMG submission 87163) | Marine eukaryotic phytoplankton communities from Arctic Ocean - Arctic Ocean - Greenland ARC118M Metagenome | ecosystem: Environmental > Aquatic > Marine > Oceanic | place: Arctic Ocean... | reverse complement strand
TACGTAATCCTGGTGTTCGTGCGAAAGTAGCGGTAGAATCTTATGATGATAGAATTGATCCGGTTGGTGCTTGTGTTGGTATGAAAGGTTCTCGTATTCACGGGATTGTACGTGAGTTGAAGAATGAAAATATTGATATTATCAACTTTACTAATAATGATAGTTTATTAATTTCAAGAGCTTTAACGCCTGCAGTCGTTACTCGTACTGAATTGGACGAGGAAAACAAACGTGCGGCAGTTTATTTAGAAGCAGATCAGGTTTCTTTGGCAATTGGAAAAGGTGGTATCAATATTAAACTGGCGAGTAAGTTAGCCGGTTATGAAATTGATGTATTCCGTAATTCTGATAAAACAGAGGATGACATTGATTTGGATGAATTCAGAGATGAAATCGAAGGCTGGATGATTGATGAATTAAAGAAAGTTGGTTGTGATACAGCGAAAAGTGTATTGAAGTTAACAGCTGATTTTTTAATACGTCGTACAGAATTAGAAGAAGAAATGGTTACTGATATTTTGAAAATATTCGGTGCTGAGTTCGATGGTGAGGAAGAGAAATAGAGTGTTTTTGGTAGCCTATATTATAGGAAATATGGGTACAAATAACTTTATTTTGACAATAAACGGTCGTAAACAATTGATATTAGAGGATTATGTGTAAGTTTGTTTACATAATATTATTTTGGATGAAATAATTATTTGACAAATTGAGGTAAAAGTTTGTTGTTCATTCATAAATATGTTGAAAAAGGTATTTAGAGAAATCATAAGTCTGAAATGAAGAGGTGATTATTTGCCTATAAATTTAGATACCTCTTTATTTATTAGAATTTGTTTAACAATATATGGCAAAACGTTTAATTAAGGTAGCAAAAGATTTGAATGTAGGGATTAGTACACTAGTCGAACACTTGCAAAAGCAAGGTATCGAGGTAGAGAATAGTCCACGAACCAAGGTTTCTGACGAAGCCTATGAGATACTATTGCGTGATTTCCAGAAGTCAATTGCTATCAAGTCTCAAGCTGATCAACTAACTATCGGTACTCGGAATAAAGAGAACGAGAAGAAGGAAGAGCAAGAAAGAGAACGTAAGAAACAGGAAGCAGAAGCTCGTACTCGTAAAGAGGAGGAAGCTCGCAAAAAACGAGAGGAGGAAGAACGTACCCAGCGAGAGTTAGAACGCCTTCGTAAAGAAGAGGCGGAACAAGAACGTCGCCTTAAAGCTGAAAAGGAAGCTGCTGAACACAAAAAGCAAGCTGAACTAGAAGCAGCAAAGAAAAAGTTAAATGTTGTAGGGAAGATTGACTTGGATGAGGTGAATAAGAAAGCTCGTCCGAAAAATCAACAATCCAAATCTCAACCAAAGAGACAAGACAAGCCTAAGACAACACAGCGAAAACCTGTGAAATCTGTCCAACAGCCTACAGCTAAAAATAAAGTGGAAACGCCTATCCCTCCAGTGGTTTCTAACAAAGAAAGTAAAGAGGAGGTAATACCAGAAACAATGATTGAAACTCCTCCAAAGGAAATTATTAAAGCTGAAGCACCTCAACTGAAAGGGCTTAAAATCAAAGGTAAAATTAACCTTGACCAGTTCAAGAAACCTACTAAGAAAAGACGCAAAACAAAAGAAGAGGAAGCTAAAGAAAAAGCAGCTAAATCTAGTAGTGCGCCTAAACCTGGTAATAGTAAAGAAGGGGAGAAGAAAACAGCTGCAGCTGCTGGCGATAGTAATGACAAACGTCGTCGCAAACGTCGTCGTAAAAAAGTGGTTAAACCACCAACTTTAGAGCCAACAGAGAAGAAAGTCGTAGCGGCTACTGGTGATAAGAAGGAAGGTGACAAGAAAGAGGGTGATAAGAAAGAAGGGGAGAAGAAAACAGCTGGTACTCCAAGTAAAGCAGGTACTGCAAGACCGCCAAGAAGAAGACAAGATCGTCCAAGAAGAACGATAGTTGGTGCAAATAGCAGACGTAGAGGTCCAGTTAAAAAAGAAGAACCAAAAGAAGTTTCTCAAAAGGAAATTCAAGATAAGATTAAGGCTACCATGGCACGTATTGCCGGAGGTGGTAAAAATAAGCGTCAGCGTGTAAGACGATCTAATAGAGATCAGAAAAGAGAACAGCAAGAGAAGAGAGATGAGCAAGAACACACAGAAGTAATACAGGTAACAGAATTTATTTCTGTATCTGAGTTTGCTTCTTTGATGGATGTTGGAGCGACAGAGATCATTATGACTTGTATGAATGCAGGTATTATTGTATCTATCAATCAACGTTTAGATGCAGAGGTGATTGAGTTAATTGCTGATGAATATGGACACGAAATTGAGTTTATCTCAGCAGAGGAACAAATCGACCTTGAAGAAGAAGATGATGTAATTGACGATCCGAAAGATTTATTACCTCGTGCGGCTATCGTAACGGTAATGGGACACGTCGATCACGGTAAAACATCTTTACTGGATCATATTCGTAAAGCAAATGTGGCAGATGGTGAAGCCGGTGGTATCACACAGCACATTGGAGCTTATGAAGTGAAAGTAGGCGATAAAAGAGTAACTTTCTTAGATACTCCTGGTCACGAAGCCTTTACGGCAATGCGTGCCAGAGGTGCGAAAGTAACAGATGTTGCGGTAATTATAATCGCATCAGATGATAGTGTGATGCCTCAAACGAAGGAAGCAATAAGTCACGCACAAGCGGCAGGTGTTCCTATTGTCTTTGCAATCAATAAGATTGATAAGCCAGGAGCGAATCCGGAACGTATTAAAGAACAGTTAGCAAGTATGAACTTGTTAGTAGAAGATTGGGGTGGAAAATATCAATCTCAAGATATTTCAGCGAAAGAAGGAATTGGAATCGATGAGTTAGTTGAGAAGATTCAGTTAGAAGCGGAAATATTAGAACTTCAAGCGAATCCAAACAAAAATGCAATAGGTGTAATTTTGGAAGCATCTTTGGATAAAGGACGTGGTTATGTTGCTAAAATGTTAGTTCAAGCGGGTTCTTTGAAAGTTGGTGATTCTGTTGTTGCAGGAGAGCATTCTGGTAAAGTGAAAGCAATGTTCAATGAACGTAACAAACGTGTTAAGAAAGTTGGACCTTCTACACCAGTTCTAGTACTTGGTTTAAGCGGTGCACCTCAAGCAGGGGAACGTTTCAAAGTATTAGAAAGTGATCAAGAAACTAGAAACTTAGCAAATAAACGTGCACAACTTAATAGAGAGCAGCAACAACGTGCTACTAGACGCTTAACATTAGATGATTTAGGTCGTCGTATTAAGTTAGGAAACTTCCAGCAGTTGAATTTAATTGTGAAAGGTGATGTGGATGGTTCTATCGAGGCATTATCTGATTCATTATTGAAACAGTCAATTGAAAATATTCAAATTAATATTGTTCACCGTGCAGTTGGTCAAATTACTGAATCTGATGTATTATTAGCAGCAGCTTCTGATGCAATTATTATTGGTTTCCAAGTTCGTCCTTCAGTAAGTGCGAGACGTTTAGGAGAGCAAGAAGGTGTTGACGTTCGTTTATATTCTGTCATCTACGATGCTATTGATGAAATTCGTGCAGCGATGGAAGATATGTTAGAAGCGAAACAAGAGAAAGAAGTTACCGCACAAATCGAAGTTCGTGATGTCTTTAAGATTAGTAAAGTCGGAACGATTGCAGGTTGTTATGTAACGGAAGGTAAGGTGAATCGAAGTAATTTCGTAACAATTATCCGTAATGGAATCGTGGTTTATCCTACGAAAGAAGGACAACAAGCAGAATTAGAATCTTTGAAACGTTTCAAAGACGATGTGAAAGAAATCGGTTCAGGTTACGAATGTGGTGTGAAAATTAAAAACTTTAATGATGTAAAAGTTGGTGATGTTTTTGAAACTTACGAAATCATTGAAGTGAAACAGACGTTAGCAGATTTTGAAAAGATAAGTGCGAGGGAAAAGAAAGAAAGTAAGGAAAGTAAAGAGAGTAAGGATAAGAAAGAAGCTACAGAGAAAAAAGAAGGTTAGACGATTATTGAAATCTAAAATCTTATAAAATATAAAAGCCTGTTCGAGTGCAATTGCACCTGGACAGGCTTTTTTGTTTTTGATATTGAACACCTAAAATGCTTTGTTTTGATATTTGACTCTTGTCCGAAAGGTTGATTTTTACAGGAGTGAATTTTTTAGGTCTCAAAATATCCGACATCAAAGTTTTTAATCTACTTTTTAATCCCTTGCTGATTCAACCAGCGATGATAATTTCGAGCATTTACATTATGAGCTGAGAGTGTTTTCGCATAATTATGTGTTCGAGATAAGTCAGGTTTCGCACAGAAGTACAAATAGTTATGTTTTTCAGCATTAAGGACCGCATCAATACTTGAAATCGAGGACATATAAATTGGTCCAGGAGGTAAACCTGCGTATTTGTAGGTATTATAAGGAGATTCTATTTCTAAATGATAGTTTAAAATTCGACGGATTGTAAAATCTTTCCATGCAAAAACGACTGAAGGATCTGCTTGTAACGGAATTCCTCGCTCTAAGCGATTTACATAAACGCCTGCAATTCTGGGACGTTCTGGCTTGTGCTGAGATTCGGTTTCTACGATAGAAGCCAAAGTGTAAATTTCTTCTTGCGAGAAACCAAGTGTTTTTGCCTTCGCTTTACGATTATTTTTTTCCCAAAAAGTATCATGTTCCTTTATCATTCGCACACAAAACTCTTGTGGTGTCGTTGTCCAATATAATTGATAGGTATTGGGAATAAAAGTCGACATTGCTGTTTCTAAATTATAACCATATTCCTCCCAAAAGCTTTCATCCATTAGTGCCGCCAAAAAATCTAAAGAATCCGCTTCAAAACCTTTTCCACAAGCGCCCGCAATTTGTGGCAATACTCGTTTATTATGAATGACAAATTGAACTGGTGTTTGTCGATATCCACGTAAAATGGAAATTAATCGTTTATTACTAATTCCAGCTTCGATTTTATACTGACCTTCTCGCATTGGGTTTTTGATATAATTCATCTGATTTGCTACCCAACGAAAACTCATTTCATCTTCAATAACCCCCTGCGTTTTCAATATTTTCACGACCTCATCGAAATCAGAACCAGTTGGAATTTTTACCAAATCCGTTTTTAATTCATTTGGGACGTTTTGCATGAAAATCATATTATAATACCGATAACCGAAAATTCCGCTGATTATCAAACCCAGTAAAATTACAATTCCTACTATTTTTAGTACTTTCATTTTTTTAATTAATGTTTATAAACACAGTTTCATTACGTCATTATTTCCACGTAATTAACAATTAAACGATAAGCTGAAGGCAATAGCAATTAAATGGGGAATCTTAATATTGCTCTTTCTCGTTTGGAAAATCTTGACTCTTCACATCATTCACATATTGCTCAATTGCACCCTTAATATCATCGTATAAATTCAAATAACGACGTAAAAAACGAGGATTGAAATCTTTCGTAATTCCTAACAAATCGTGTATTACCAATACTTGACCATCACAATCGCCTCCTGCACCAATACCAATCGTTGGAATATGCAAACTATGAGAAACTATTTCTGCCAATGTTGCTGGAATTTTTTCTAAAACAATCCCAAAACAACCCAACTCTTGCAATAACAAGGCATCACTTTTGAGTTTTTCTGCTCTTCTTCCTCTTTCGCTCGAACAGTGTAAGTCCCGAATTTATAAATAGACTGAGGTGTTAAACCCAAGTGTCCCATTACAGGAATCCCAGCTGATAAAATTCGTTTGATAGACTCTTGAATCTCAGAACCACCTTCTAACTTTACGGCGTGAGCATTCGCTTCCTTCATCAATCGAATTGCAGAATCCAAAGCCAGTTTTGAATTTCCTTGATAATACCCAAATGGTAAATCGGCTACAACCAAGGCCCTATCTACGGCACGAGTGACCGATTGCGTATGATAAATCATGTGATCTAGTGTCATCGGGAGCGTCGTCTCATAACCCGCCATGACATTAGACGCGGAATCGCCCACTAAAATCACATCAATATTCGCTGCATCTACAATTTTCGCCATTGAATAATCGTAAGCGGTCAACATAGAGATTTTTTCTCCACGCTGCTTCATTGCCTGTAAGGCATGAGTTGTTATTTTTTTAAATTTTTTATGCACAGACATCTTTTTATTGTTCAAATGTTCGATTGCTTTATTATTCGACTGTTTCATTATTCAATCGTTCTCCCGTAAATTTACGTCAGAATGATTGAACAATGAGCCAAAAGTGATAACGGTAAAACAATTTTTAAATTAATCCTCCCAATTCATTGATCTTTTTACTGCTTTTTGCCAACCCTTATATAATTTCGTCCTTTCCGTTTCTGCCATTTCTGGTTTAAACGTTTTATCTAATTTCCAATTTTCTTTAATTGCGTCCTTTTCCCAAAAACCAACTGCAATTCCTGCTAAATAGGCTGCACCCAAAGCCGTTGTTTCTATCACCTTTGGTCTATCCACTGGAACGTTCAAAATATCAGATTGAAATTGCATCAACAAATTATTTACAGAAGCTCCGCCATCGACACGTAAACCTTTTAAATTTACACCGGAATCTGTTTCCATTGCAGTCAGAACATCACAAGTTTGGTAAGCCAAAGATTCCAAAGTCGCTCGAATCAAATGTGCTTTTCGAGTTCCACGCGTTAGCCCAAAAATAGCACCTCGTGCGTACATATCCCAATGAGGAGCACCCAAACCGACAAAAGCAGGAACGACATAAACGCCATCGGTACTCGGAACTTTCATCGCATAATATTCAGAATCAGGTGCTTCATCAATAATTTTCAAACCATCTCGTAACCATTGAATTGCAGCACCAGCCACAAAAACACTACCTTCCAATGCATACGTAATCTTCCCGTTAATTCCCCAAGCAATCGTTGTTAATAAACCTGATTTTGACTGAACGAATTTATCACCGGTATTCATTAACATAAAACAACCGGTTCCATAAGTATTCTTTGCCATTCCGACTTCAAAACACGCTTGACCAAATAAAGCCGCTTGTTGGTCACCAGCGATTCCTGCAATTTTTATATTTCCACCAAAATACTCCGATTCTGTTTCACCATAAACTTCACTCGAACCTTTCACTTCTGGTAATATACTTTTAGGAATATTCAATTCCGTTAGCATATTTTCATCCCATTTCAGCTCCTTGATATTATATAGTAAAGTCCGAGAAGCGTTTGTATAATCCGTAATATGAACCTTTCCTCCTGTCAATTTCCAAACCAACCAAGTATCAATTGTTCCAAAAAGTAAGTCACCGTTCTCTGCTTTTTCTCTCGCACCTGCTACATTTTCTAAAATCCAATACACCTTTGTTCCTGAAAAATACGCGTCAATCACTAAGCCAGTATTTTCACGAACATAATCTGTTAAGCCTTTGGCTTTCAAATCGTCGCAAATAGAAGCCGTTCGTCTATCTTGCCAAACGATAGCATTATGAATGGGTTCACCAGTATTTTTATCCCAAATCACCGTTGTCTCTCGCTGATTTGTAATTCCAATAGCTGCAATCTCTTCTGCTTTTACATTATTATTTGCTAATACAGCTTTTGCAACCTTTAACTGCGTTTCCCAAATCTCTTGAGCATTATGTTCTACCCAACTGGGTTTTGGATAAATTTGTGTAAACTCTTGTTGTTCTGTTGCAATGATAGCACCGCGTTTATCAAATAAAATCGCTCGTGAAGAAGTTGTTCCTTGGTCGAGGGCGAGGATGTAATTCATAATTGGTGTCGATTTTAGATAGTTCAATTTTAGAAAAATAAAAGTAAGGATTTTTTTTGGAATGATGGAGGTGATGGGAATACGGATGATATAGATTTAACGGAATGATGCAGATTTTTTCTTTTAGAGGAAAGTTAGAAGATATTTTTAGAATATATTCTAGGGTAGTATTTTTATAATTCAAAAAAATGTTAACTGATAATGAATTCAATTAATTTAAAATTATTGCACCATACAGGAAACACAGTGCGTTTCCAATAAAGTCACACGAAACTATTATCTTTGAGAAAGATATTATTTAATAAAGGTTGATTGAATCTAATCAGCAAGCACGAATTTTAATTATGCCTTTTACGAATTTTAATCAGCAGAAACTTTTTTATACAGACCAAGGTCAAGGTTTTCCAGTAGTATTTATTCATGGATTTTGTGAAGACGCTTCAATGTGGGACGACTTCATTAAACCTTTCTGTATTAATTATCGATTAATTACAATGGATTTACCGGGATTTGGTCAATCTGAAATACAAGAAGAACATTCAATTTTAAATTATGCGGAAGCAGTAAAAACAGTTCTGGACACGTTGAACGTTCAAGAATGTGTTATGATTGGTCACTCGATGGGCGGTTATACAGCGTTGGCCTTCGCAGAAAAATATCCGAATTATTTGAAAGGTTTGGGGCTATTTCATTCACATCCGTTCGCAGATAACGAATCTAAAAGAGCAAGCCGAGCCAAAACTATTCGATTCATCCAAAAATATGGTAATGCACCGTTTTTAGGTCAAATGATTCCCGTTCTATTTACTAAATATTTTGCGAAAGCAAATCCAAACTTAGTAAATAAGATGATTGATGATGCAACTACCTTTCCTGAAAGTGGTATCATTGCCGGATTAGAAGCGATGCTTAATCGCCCAAACCGTGCAACCGTTTTAGAAAAAATTCTTGTTCCTGTTTTATTGATTATTGGTAAAGAAGACGAAGCTATCCCTTATGAAAGTAGTTTGAGAATGAGTAATTTAGCGGAGGTGACGGATTTACAGATTATTGATAATATTGGACATATGGGAATGTTTGAGTCAAGGGAAGTGACGGAGAAAATAGTGATGAATTTTTTAGAATTTGTAATGTAGAATTGAGTTTTTGAGAAAGGTGTCTGACGCCTCTAACTTTAATCAATAAGATGAATCAACAAAATCAATTAAAACGACGATATACATTAATCACAATTTTAGTGATTTTCGCAATGATTAGTTTTTTTATTGTTCGGAAATACTTGCTTCCACAATCCATAACACCTCGGATTACAGGTTTTGAAGTCCATGGAATTGATGTGTCGCATCACCAAAAGACGATTAATTGGAATGCAGTGAAATTTGATTCGATTGATTTTGTATTTATGAAAGCGACAGAAGGGAAGAACTTTCTCGATCCAAGATTTAAAAAAAATTGGCGAAAAGCATATCAAAAAAAATTCATTCGTGGGGCATACCACTTTTACCGTCCATCTGTTCACTCAACCGTTCAGGCACAACATTTTATTAAAACGGTTCAATTAGCTTCGGGAGATTTGCCGCCTGTTTTGGATTTGGAAGTAACGGATAATCGTCCTGAAAAAGTAATTGTCGACGGAGTGAGAAATTGGTTGATAATGATTGAAGCTCATTATGGCGTCAAACCGATTATTTATACGAATCGAGATTGGTATAAGAAATACGTCAAAGGAAATTTTGAGGGTTATGCAATTTGGATGGCGGCTTATACGACCTTTCCTCGACCACGACTTGATGGTGAAAAAAAATGGATTTTTTGGCAATACACGAATAAAGGCGAAGTTCATGGAATAAGTGGAGCGGTGGATTTGAATGTGTTTCATGGTTCTAGGGAGGAATTAGAGGAATTGATTATTCCTTGATTTTATAAAACAATAGACTTATTTTTTTACTGTAACTTGCAACTCAAAAGAAAAACTCAAAACTTCGTATAAATAATGAATATACAAATAGCCAAAACAGCCCTTAAAGAATACTTCGGTTACGATGCCTTTCGCCCGATGCAAGCGGATATTATTCAGAATGTTTATGATAAACAAGATACATTAGTACTCATGCCGACTGGTGGTGGAAAATCAATTTGTTATCAAATTCCTGCGATTACGTTGAAAGGTATTACCATTGTGGTTTCGCCTTTAATTGCGTTGATGCAAGATCAAGTAGAGGGATTGAAAGCGAATGGGATTGAGGCGGCCTTTTTGAACAGCTCGCAATCTTACCCCGAACAAAAGCTAATTGAAAACGATTGTTTTAATGGTAAAATAAAATTGCTTTACGTTTCGCCTGAGAAGTTGGTTTCAGAAGCATTTACACCAATTTTGAAAATGTTGCCTGTGAATTTGATTGCGATAGATGAAGCACATTGTATTTCATCTTGGGGACATGATTTCCGTCCGGAATACACCAAATTGAAATTCTTAAAACAACAATTACCGCATATTCCAATCATTGCTTTGACAGCAACGGCGGATAAAACGACTCGAAAAGATATTATTCAACAATTGAACTTGGGAGAGGCGAAGCAGTTTGTGGCTTCGTTTGATAGACCGAATTTGAGTTTGACGGTAAAATCGGGACAAAAGCGTTTTGAACAGATTCTAGATTTTTTGGAAGATAGACCAAATACGAGTGGAATTATTTACTGTTTGAGTCGAAAAGCAACGGAGAGTTTAGCGGGAAAACTAAAAGCAAAAGGTTATAAAGCTGGTTTTTATCATGCAGGAATTCCTTCAATGGAACGTGCAAAAGTTCAACGGCAATTTATTAATGATACAATTCCGATTATTTGTGCGACGATTGCATTCGGAATGGGGATTGATAAATCAAATGTGCGTTGGGTGATTCATTATAATATGCCGAAAAATATGGAAGCATATTACCAAGAAATTGGTCGTGCCGGTCGGGACGGTGTGAAAAGCGATACGGTTCTGTTTTATAGTTTTGCGGATGTAATGAATTTGCGGAAGTTTGCAGAAGATAGTGGACAGCGAGATTTGCAGTTGGCGAAGTTGGATAGAATGCAGGAATATGCGGAAGCGTTTATTTGTCGTCGAAAGATGTTGTTGGCTTATTTTAATGACAACTTGGAACACGATTGTGGCAACTGCGATGTGTGTAAAAATCCACCTCAACAATTCGATGGAACAATTATCGCTCAAAAAGCACTTTCTGCAGTTGCAAGATTGAAACAAAAAGTCGGGATGAAAATTGTGATTGATGTGTTGCGTGGTTCGAATCGGTATGACATTTTATCAAATAACTATCATAAGGTCAAGACTTACGGTGCCGGTGCGGAATATTCGCAGCAGGAATGGCAACAATTTATGCAGCAACTGATTCATTTGGGATATTTAGATATTGCTTATGATGAAAAAAATGCATTGAAAATAAATGATTTAAGTAAGAAAGTTCTGTTTGATGGGGACTCGGTTTCGTTGATTAAATTATCGGATATTAGTAAACGAAAAGAAAAACAAAAAGCTGAGGCACAAGCGACAACGACATCTGTAGGAATGGTCAGAGAGCGAGTTCGAGATGAGTTATTTGAAATTTTGCGACAATTACGTTCTGAAATCGCAAGAGATCAAGGGATTCCGCCTTATCTCGTTTTTTCGGATGCGACATTGGAAGATATGGCAGCAAATAAACCGACAACGGAATTGGAAATGTTAGATGTTTCAGGGGTCGGTAAATTCAAAATGGAAAAATTCGGACAACCATTCATAGATAAAGTTGAAGCGTATATGGCTGAAAATAATATCGAGAAGACGAAAATTAAACTTATCAAAACGGCAACGAAGAAAAAGCCGAAAATGAAAAGGGGTGAAACGTATCAAGTGACGTTGCAGCTTTACAAACAAGGTTTAACGCCCGAACAAATCGCCGAACAACGAGAAATTAGCCCAAATACGATTTATTCGCATTTAGCAAAATTATATAAAGACGGTGAAAACATTCAACTTGGTAGATATGTCAAAAAAATGGAAATGCAACAGATTTTGGATGTGATAAAAGGAATGGACGAACCTATTGTGGCAAAAGAAGTTTATGAAGCGTTGAAGGAGGAATTAGATTATACTAAGATTCGGTTGACAATGGCTTATTATGAAAGACATAAGCGGTAGTTGAGTTCTAATTCTCAATTCCTTAAAAACTACTTCATATAAAAATCGTTATATTTATACAGCAGCACTTCTTTCTGGAGTGCTGTCGTTATGTAATTAATAATCATCCATTTCATGGAGAAAAAGAAAATCTACGGACGACCAACATTAGAAGAAGGTTTGGCAAAGTTGCAACGATATTGTGCGTATCAAGACCGTTGTCATAAGGAAGTGGAAGAGAAACTGAAAGCATTAGGGTTTTGGGGCGATGATATCGGGCAAATCGTGGTGGAATTAATTGATGAAAAATTTTTGGATGAAGAACGTTACGCTCGGTCATTCGTACGTGGCAAACACCGCTTCAAAAAGTGGGGACGAATTAAGATTAAGCAAGAATTGAGAAAGAAAAATATTACGGGATATTGTTTAAAAATGGGGTTTACGGAAATAGAGGAAGAGGAGTATCGAGAAACTTTATTGCAGCTTTTGGAGAAAAAAAATAAATTCTTAACGGCTAAAAATGATTATGAACGTAAAGTGAAATTGGCAAAATACGTAATGACTAAAGGTTATGAGTCCAGTATAATTTGGGAAATATTGAATGACCTTATCCCGTAAACAGATACGCACGTATGTGTTAATACTTACAGAATCAAAATAGAATCAAAACAAAATCAAAAAAATCTCGTATACACCTTGCCGATATTCCCAAATAATAGGCAGTCTCAGAAAATATGTCAAACGATTTAGGGTGATATAAAGATATTCGACATTCGACTTAGAGTTGAATGTCGAATGTATCCCCTCTTAATTCTGTTTGATAATCAGTAGAACTTGGATGAAAAGTAATTCATCATTCAAAATAATAATAAAACTAAAATAATATGTCAGATAAAAATGGAGAAGTACAGCCACAAAAATTAAGACCTTGGGCTAAGTTAAGCGGAGAAAACTCATGGACAATGTTTAAAGTCGTTGCAGAATTTGTAGAAGGATTTGAGCGAATGAATAAAATAGGACCTTGTATTTCTATATTCGGTTCAGCACGAACAAAACCTGAAGAAAAATATTACAAAACAGCGGTTCAGTTAGCCTACCGATTATCGAAGGAAGGTTTTGGCATCATCACAGGTGGTGGCCCGGGAATTATGGAAGCAGGAAATCGAGGTGCAAGTATGAATGATGGGCTTTCGGTTGGTTTGAATATTGAATTGCCACATGAACAAGGGAATAATCCTTACATTTCGCCTGATAAGGTTTTGAATTTTAATTATTTCTTTGTTCGAAAAGTGATGTTTGTAAAATATGCACAGGCTTTCGTTGCTTTTCCTGGAGGATTTGGTACGATGGACGAATTATTTGAAGTGCTGACGTTGATTCAAACTGGTAAGATTGAACCCGTTCCAGTTATTTTGTTTGGTTCGGACTTTTGGGATGGAATGAGAGGTTGGATTGAAAATACACTTTCTGATGAATTTAAAACGATCAGTCCAAAGGATATGAATTTGATTCCTGTAACAGATAGTATCGATGAAGTTATTGATATTATTAATGACTATTATTCTAATAAACAACATCTATTACAACCAAATTATAAAATGTCATAAAGTGAATTCAAACCTATGAGGATTTTAAAATCTCATAGGTTTTTATTTCAATCCTTTAATAATAACGCAGGATTTGCAGCATACCACTGAGCATTATCAATCGAATACCCAAAGGTCGCGTGAGGTAAAACACGATTCAATATCTCTGAAACCATTTTAATTTTTGCTTTTGGTAAGTTGATTTGAATAAAATCTCGATTCATTAATTTAAAATACATCGTACAATCGTATCGAAATTGAATCCCGAAAGGCAATCGACTTGTTTCTAAATGATAAACCCAAACGATTTCCGATGATTCGTATTTCAATAACCGCATTAATTCCATTTTTTCTAATTTCCAATCTTGAATCAATCGTATAATTACTAACATTCCAACGACTAAAAATACGACGGTTAAAATTCCTAGAAACCATTCATTCGGTTTAAAAGGAAAACCACTTGTTAAAATAATCCCGAAAACAAAGGAACTAATTCCGACGATTAGCTTTTGTAACCGTTCCCGTCTCAATGTTTTTTCAATCAAAGCGAAAGCTTCCGTCTTTTGTAAGTCGTAGAAGTTCAAAATTTTCTATTTTTGCTAATGTTTAATTGTATTGACAATATACTCTAAGTATATTCAAATCAAATTGTTTATAAAAATAGGATTTTTGACCTGTTTTTTATATTTTTGGCAACTATTTGTTTTAAAATACTTTATAGTTGTTTAACTAAATAGGATTTAATTAAAACGTTAGTCTTAAATAAAAAAATCTGTGGAATCTGTAATATTCGCCTGTTGTGTGAATGAGTAGGTCTGCGGGAGAATCAAAAATATGGCACAATCAACATATACAGAAGATAATATACGTTCCCTCGATTGGAAGGAACACATCAGAATGCGTGCGGGAATGTACATCGGTAAGTTAGGCGATGGAACTGCGGCAGATGATGGTATTTATATTTTGCTCAAAGAGGCGATTGATAACTCTATCGATGAATTCGCAATGGGATTTGGAAAAGAGATAAATATTAAGATTGAAGACGGTAAAGCGACTATTCGAGATTATGGTAGAGGAATTCCGTTAGGGAAAGTAGCGGATGTCGTGTCTAAAATCAATACAGGAGGAAAGTTTGATTCTAAAGCTTTTAAAAAATCTGTTGGTTTGAATGGGGTTGGCCTGAAAGCAGTGAATGCACTTTCATCTTACTTTCATGTACAAGCGTATCGAGAGGGAAAGACGAAAGCGGTTGAGTTTTCACGAGGTAATATCACTAATGATTTCAAATTAGGAAAGAGTAAAGAAGAGAATGGAACGTTAATCGTTTTTGAACCGGACAACACTGTTTTCAAAAATTATAAGTTCCGTAATGAGTTTATAGAAAATCAGATTTGGAATTACGCTTACTTGAATGCGGGTTTACGAATTAATTTTAATGAAAAATCATTCTATTCTCGTTTTGGTTTAAGAGACTTATTGAATAGAAAGACAAATACGGAGAATCATCGCTATCCGATCATCCATTTCAAAGCAGAGGATATTGAAATTGCAATGACACACGGAAATCAATACGGCGAGCAATATTATTCTTTTGTGAATGGTCAGCATACAACACAAGGGGGAACGCACCAAAATGTTTTTCGTCAAGCAGTTGTAGATACGGTTCGAGATTTTTATGGAAAACCTTATGACGCTTCGGATGTCCGGACGGCCATTATCGCTGCGGTAAGTATTCGAGTAGAAGAACCTATTTTTGAATCGCAAACAAAAACGAAATTAGGTTCTACACACATGGGGCCAGAAGCGGAAACGGTTCGTAAGTTCATTGGTGATTTTATCAAAAAAAACCTAGATGATTTTTTACATAAGAACCCGGAAACGGCAAAAGCACTTCAAAAACGAATTCAGCAATCGGAAAGAGAGCGTAAGGAGATTGCAGGAATTAAGAAATTAGCAAATACAAGAGCGAGAAAGGCAAACGTTCATAATAAGAAATTGAGAGATTGTCGACGTCATTTCAATAAGCCATTGAAAAAGGATGGTGATAGTACTCATTTAAATAGCACATTATTTATAACAGAGGGAGATTCTGCAAGTGGCTCTATCACAAAAGCAAGAGATGTACAGACTCAAGCCGTTTTTTCATTAAGAGGAAAACCTTTGAACTGCTACAATCTTACAAAAAAGGTTGTTTATGAAAATGAAGAGTTCAATCTATTACAGCATGCATTAAATATTGAAGACGGTTTAGATGACTTACGCTACAATCGTGTGGTTATTGCAACGGATGCCGATGTAGACGGAATGCACATTCGATTATTATTACTAACGTTCTTCCTTCAGTTTTTTCCTGATTTAGTTAGAAATGGACACCTATATATACTAGAAACACCATTATTCCGTGTTCGTAATAAAAAAGATACGATATACTGTTATAGTGACTCAGAAAAGCAAAAGGCTATTAAGAAGTTGAAAAATAATCCGGAAGTTACACGATTCAAAGGTTTGGGAGAGATTTCTCCAAAAGAATTCGGACAATTCATAGGTGAAGATATCAGGTTAGAGCCGGTAATTTTACAAGAAG
>Ga0115005_10002042_pt1 | contig 16123 bp, 13 predicted proteins | sample ArcOceMetagenome_FD_87163 | JGI IMG/M metagenome (GOLD analysis project Ga0115005, IMG submission 87163) | Marine eukaryotic phytoplankton communities from Arctic Ocean - Arctic Ocean - Greenland ARC118M Metagenome | ecosystem: Environmental > Aquatic > Marine > Oceanic | place: Arctic Ocean... | reverse complement strand
AAGGCGCTTCATAGTGCGGGCGTAACCTTGGTCGCGCTTTCAAACTCCTCAAAAGCAGGGCTTGATGCACAGCTTGAATATGCCAATATTCGGACTTACTTTTCCCACGTGTTAAGTGTGGAGAGCGTTCGTACCTATAAGCCCCATGCAGCGGTTTACCACTGGGCCTGTCAACAGGCTGAGGTAAAGAACGAGAACGCTATGATGGTAGCTGCACACGGATGGGATGTCAGTGGCGCTAAAGCGACAGGTATGCAAACTACATTTGTTAAGCGTGCGGGTAAAATGATGTACCCGCTGGGGCTTATGCCCGATCACACTGTTGCATCGCTTAACGAGTTAATCAGTATAGTGACAAAATAGAAGAAGAGGCAGAATGGATTTTGCCATTTTGACGCGGAAGTGTTTTTTATATTGATAAACGCTGTAATTAGGGTTGCTAATTCGGTTTAATTTTTACTAGTGTTCAAACAAAAAAAGCCTTACCAAGGTAAGACTTTTTCTTTGCTAAACACAAGAATCTTAAAGTTTTGCTAGCTCTGCGTTGTTAGCTTTAAAGCCTTTTGTACTGCAAGACGTTCGTTTAGTTTCTAATGCGTTGAGCTGACGCTTAAGCCATGATTTCTGAATGCCAGACTTTGCTACATCCATCTCTGTACTAACGCGCGTGATTTCTTTGCCAACGTTAACGCATTCCTTTTTGTTCGGTTCAAAGCCACCATTGGCTAGTACAGAAGAAGAAAACATTAAGGCCGATATTGCTAAAAGCGTTTGCTGTTTCATAAGAGTCCCCAACTACTCGTTATAATCCCGGGTTTAAGTCATACCGTAAGAAGGAGCATATATTTGCTCTCGAATCTGTAAGAAATATAGCAGGCCTTTTATTCTTGTTAGGTACTTCAAAACATACGCTGTAATAAATCAGCGTTTACTTTATCACCATCGTAAGTATCAACCATTTGTCTTTTATAGTTTTATTATGACAATTCGTTAAAGAGACAACCTACTTACGTATCAATTCTTATCATTCTACGCACTTAATAAAAAGCCTATCCATAGTATCGGCCACAGCAACAGCATTCTGTAGCAGCATCACTTTTTATTAAGTGGCGTTATTAAATCACCTTAGCTTTTTTGGGACAAGGGAAGTGATAACATTTTCTTCACAGATGACCGTTCAACGGTTCTTACATAAGTGCAGACTCGCCGTCATCACAGACGGCTACCTGCATCGAGTTTCTCAACCGTATTCATGACAACGCTGCCCATATCTTCTAGGCTAATTACACTTTTTGCAGCGCCCTTTTCAATTGCTACTTTCGGCATTCCAAATACAATACAACTTGCTTCATCTTGGCAGAAGGTTTCACTACCTGCATTACGCAACTCAAGCAATCCCATTGCGCCGTCGCTACCCATTCCTGTTAGCAGTACACCTATGGCATTACTGCCTGCGCTTCTGCACAGCGAGGTAAATAGCACGTCGACAGAGGGTTTATGTCCGGACACACGCGGCCCATCAGAAAGCCTAATTCTGTAGTCCGCACCGCTTCTCTCGATTTCCATATGCTTATCACCGGGCGCTAGATAGGCCTGCCCTGGCAATAATCGCTCACCGCCTTTTGCCTCTTTAACCTGCATTTGACATACAGCGTCTAGCCGTTTGGCAAACGTTGACGTGTATCCAGCAGGCATATGCTGAGTAATCACAGTAACTGGCGCATTCGCTGGAAAAGTGCTTAATACTTCTTTAATGGCCTCAGTGCCTCCCGTAGACGCGCCAATTGCTATGACTTTCTCTGTTCCTGAGTAACTAACAGTCTTGACGGCAGCAGATTTAGTAGGGTTACGTTTTTTGACTTTAGAGCGGGCTGCTGTACGAATTTTTTCTACTATCATTTCATGATAATCAGCCATACCTTGAGCCACGCCAATTTTGGGCTTTGCCACGAAGTCAATAGCGCCAAGTTCAAGAGAGCGGAGGGTGGCATCCGCTCCCTTTTCAGTAAGCGTTGAAATCATCACAACGGGCGTGGGCTTAGCGTTCATTAGTACTTCTAAAAACCGTAGCCCGTCTACTTTTGGCATTTCAATATCAAGGGTTATAACATCGGGCGCTTTTTCGAGGACCAGCTTTTTAGCAACAAACGCATCGGGTGCTGCACCCACAAGTATCATGTCAGGTTCACTTTTAATTATTTCGCTAAGGATCTGCCTGATCAGAGCTGAATCATCCACTACCAGTACTTTAATTGTCATTTTAAATCCTCAAAAAAATCTACGTCACCGCTTGCATCTTGGTTACTAAGCTCCCAGCGATGCTGGCTTTCTCGCTCAATAATTGTTGCATTATTAAGCTCATGGATACGTTTCATGAACACATTGCCGTTGGTAGGGAAAAAATAAATTTTGCGGGCGTAGGTGTCGCAAAGATCGCTCGCGATGATTGGAATTTTTTCAGTGTTCAAAAATTGTGTAACAAACTCTGCGTTAAACCTGCCCACATCACTTTGTACAAAAGACGGGACGACCCTTCCCCCTCCAAATACCTTTGCTTTCAACCTCCTTTTGGACGCACCTACTTTTATCAGCTCGTTAATGAGCACCTCCATAGCATGCACACCATACTTCGCCGCCATTCCCTGCACTTTTTCGAACTCTCCCGCTGTTTTATTCACATTAGGAAGCATGAAATGATTCATTCCCCCCACACCGGTTATTGGGTCGAACATGCAGGCTGCTACACAAGAGCCGAGAACCGTGACCAACATTTTATCTTGAGACGTAACAAAATATTGACCAGGTAACAGCTTGATGGCATCAACTGAAAAACGCTTATCATAGTAGCTAATAGGAACTTCAAAATTACAGGGCTCCACGTAATCTCCTAACCGGCCGGGCGATAAATGGTCTTCCCTACAGGCCTAACAAGATTAGTATGCATATTGAAGTTTTCAGAGTGCCCCGCCATATAAAGCCCTGTAGGCTTAAGCATATCTACCATCCTTTTCAACACATTCAATTGCGTCGGTTTATCAAAATAAATCATTACATTTCGACAAAAAATGATATCCAGTGGCGCTTTAACGTCCCAACTTTTATCGGTAAGGTTGAGCTTCTTAAACTGCACCATTTGGCGCAGCTCATCGACTACCTTAACCTTTCCCTCGTTCGCACCTTTTCCTTTATGGAAAAATTGCTTTTGACGCTCAATAGGGATTTTGGAAATTGAAGCTAACGGATAAACCCCGGCTTTCGCCTTTGCCAATACCTTACTATCTATGTCTGAGGCGATTATTTTGACTGGCGTTTTAAAACTACCAAACGCCTCAGCAACCACCATCGCAATAGAGTAGGGTTCCTCGCCTGTTGAGCTAGCAGCACACCAAATATTGGTAACGTTTGAATGCTGAGCCAAATAGTCGGCTAACGCTGTAAAATGATGAGGCTCGCGAAAGAACGAGGTCAGGTTAGTCGTCAGCGCATTAATGAATTGCTCCAACTCTGCTTCAGACCTACCAACAACTGCAAGGTAGTCATTAAAGCTCTTCAGGTTCAGCGCTCTTATACGCCTTGCCAATCGGCTATACACCATTGCTTCTTTCGCGTCGGATAAATTAATTCCCGCCTTTTTAAACAGCATTTGCTGAACTTTTTTGAAGTCCGCTTTTTCGAAAGCGAACTCCCTTGTTCCACTGCGTTCTTGTACTTCTGCCATCATTAAAATGACTCCCACTCCGCTTCAACAGGCATCGCAGGCTTCAAGGCTTGAGCCCTTGGTGCGTGGCTAACTGAAGACGGCATTCTTTGCTGACGGAATTGCCCTTGCGGTAAGGCAGCGATTTGCTGCTGATCAGCAGTCAGCCCTCTTCCTACATTAAACACTGAAACACGTTCATTCAGCTGAGAAGACTGTTGTCTCAAACTGTCTGCCGCCGCTGCAGCCTCTTCTACCAACGCCGCATTTTGTTGTGTCATTTCATCCATTTGAACAACAGCACGACTTACTTCTTCAATGCCACATGCTTGCTCTGCTGAAGCCGCTGCAATTTCAGACATGATGTCGTTTACACGTTTGATGGACGTCACAACTTCTGCCATGGTTTCGCCAGATTTCACGACTAGTTGGTTACCACTTGCGATCTTACCTACCGAGTCAGATATGAGCTCTTTGATGTCTTTCGCAGCCTCAGCTGAACGCTGTGCTAAATTGCGTACTTCTGACGCTACTACAGCAAATCCGCGGCCTTGTTCTCCTGCTCGAGCAGCTTCTACGGCTGCGTTAAGCGCAAGAATATTTGTTTGGAAAGCAATGCCATCGATGACGCCTATAATGTCTGAAATCTCTTGGGCAGATTCATTGATTTGAGTCATGGTCTCGACCACTTCTCCAATCACCTCTCCGCCTTGAGATGCAATTTTACTTGCTTGGGCTGCTAGACTATTTGCTTGGTCTGCATTTTCAGCATTGAGTTTAACCGTACCGGTAAGTTCTTCCATGCTTGATGCGGTCTCTTCAAGGCTCGAAGCTTGTTGCTCAGTTCGGCTAGAAAGGTCCGCATTACCGGTAGCAATTTCACCCGACGCTACGTTAATAGTCTCTACCGCTTCGTTGATATTGGTAATCGTGCCACGCAATTCATTAATGAACTGATTAATGGCTTCACCAAGGACAGCAAAATCACCTTCTAGCGCGTGATCGATATTTACTGTCAGGTCGCCCTCTGTCAGCTTGGTCATTACGTGCTTGATCTCATCTACCGCCTGGGTTCTACCCGTAATATCTGAGGCAAATTTAACTACTCTGAAGGGCTTGCCGTTGTAATCAAGTATTGGGTTATACGAGGCCTGAATAAAAATTTCTTTCCCGTTTTTACCTAGCCTACGATACTCGCCCGAAGAATAAGAACCATTGCGCAACCCTTCCCAGAATGCAGCATATTCTGGGCTCGCTCGGTAAGAAGGGTCTACGAACATGCTGTGATGCTTACCCTTTATCTCTTCTAGCGTATAGCCCAAGGTGTTTAGGAAGTTTTCATTGGCATCTTGGATAACACCGTCCATATTGAATTCGATAACGGCTTGTGATTTACCAATGGCAGCGAGTTGCCCCTCAAAATAAGCATTTTTTACTTTTTGTTCAGTAATATTGCTTGCGTATTTGACAACCTTTACAACATTTCCACTCATGTCGAGTATGGGATTGTAGGTGGCTTGGATCCAAACGTCAGTGCCGTCTCTTGCGACGCGATGAAACTCGCCAGAATAGAATTGTCCTTCAGCAAGTTGCTTCCAAAAGATTTTATACCGGTCTGACTCTCGCTCTTGCTTTGTAACGAAAATGCGGTGATGCTTTCCTTGGATTTCATCTAAACCATATCCAACCGTAGCTAGAAAATTATCGTTAGCAGTGAGAATATTGCCATGCACATCAAACTCAATCACCGCCTGAGATTTACTAATGGCGTCTATTTGCCCTGTATTAAAGGCGTTTCTAAGCTTTTGTTCGGTAACATCTGACGCATACTTAACAACCTTAAGGGGCTGACCGAATTCATCGAATATTGGATTGTAAGAGGCTTGGATCCAAAGCTCGCTGCCATCTTTTTTAACTCGTTTGAATTCACCAGATTTGAACTCTCCTTTTTTCAAATCTCGCCAGAAAGCTGCATATTCGGGGCTCATTTTATAATTTGGCTCTACAAACATGCTGTGGTGCTGCCCTTTTATTTCGCTCAGGTCATATCCGGTTGCTGCACAAAAGTTTTCGTTAGCATTTTGTATCTCGCCATCTAAGTTAAATTCTATAACCGCAAGCGATTTGCCAATGGCATTAATTTGACCTTCGTAATCTGCATTTTTTCTTTTCTGGTCGGTAACATCGGTAGCAAATTTTACTACACGAATTATATTACCGAGCTTGTCGTATATAGGGTTGTAAGAGGCTTGAATCCAGATCTTATCGCCGTTTTTAGCAACACGGCAATATTCACCGCTGTTGCGTTCGCCATTTCTAAGACCTTCCCAAAACTTGCTGTATTCTTGAGAAACGCCGTAATCGGGTAACACAAATAATCTGTGATGTTGACCAACGATGTCATCTTTTGAATAGCCAGTAACTTTAAGAAAATTTTCGTTGGCGTCTTCAACTATGCCATCTGGCGTAAACGATATGACCGCTTGGCACCGGTCAAGCCCATCTAATACGCCCGTTTTGTATTGAAGCTCCTGGTCATTTAGCCACTCAACCATGGTGCCAATTTTTGTACCCTCTGCACTTTTGATCACGGTCAGCTTTAACGTAAACAGCAAATCGCCGATGGGAACTAAGAAGGAATCTTTGCTATTACAGCTGTCATAACGATTGGCGAGTTCATTATTGTTGGTAAAAAATTTGGCCATAGGCATGCCATAAAGACTGTGGTGGTCAACATTTGGTAACGCTGATTTAAACTTCTGCTGATGTTCTTGTATCAGTGCCAATAGTGCTTTGTTTGCAAAAGTGATTAAGCCTTCAGCGTCGACTAGCATCAAACAGGCCGAACTCTCACTTAGTGCCTGCTCTTGGAAACGAGAAAGGCTTTGTGCTGCTTCCAACTCTTCGTTGTGAAATATTTTAAATACACCCATTGTGTTACCACCTCATCAATAGCGACCCGTTTACGACTCGCTTAAAACGTATAAAAAAGCGAGTTTTTTTAAACTCGCCTTTCCCTCTTCGTTAGAACGATTCCCACTCATCGCTGCTAGGGACCTTTGGCGCAAGCTTTTTAGCGCTATTTAGCTTGGTCACTGGCGCTATTTTTTTCTCGTTACTTATTGCAAAAGATTTTGCAGGCTTCATTTCGTGTGAGTCTGCTCTGTCACCTATATTGAACGTTGAAACCCGTTCAGATAAGTTACCAGCCTGCTGCTGTAAGCTTTCAGCCGCTGCTGCCGCCTCTTCAACCAGTGCAGCATTCTGCTGTGTCATCTCGTCCATCTGCACGACCGCTTTGCTCACTTCTTCTATTCCACAGGCCTGTTCAGCACTTGCTGCGGCTATTTCAGACATGATGTCGTTTACTCGCTTGATGGATGTAACCACTTCTTCCATGGTGTCGCCGGACTGGTTAACTAACTTATTACCGCCATCGATTTTATTAACCGAGTCTGAAATGAGTTGTTTTATTTCTTTCGCAGCCTCAGCAGAACGCTGCGCCAAATTGCGTACCTCAGAGGCTACAACGGCGAAGCCACGGCCTTGCTCCCCTGCTCTGGCTGCCTCAACGGCCGCATTGAGTGCCAGGATATTGGTTTGAAAGGCAATTCCATCTATCACACCTATAATGTCTGAAATTTCTTGGGCAGACTCATTGATAGAAGACATGGTATCGACCACTTGGCGAATTAACTCTCCGCCTCGGCTTGCAATCTCACAGCTTTGAGATGCTAGGCTGTTCGCTTGCTCTGCATTTTCGGCGTTGAGTTTTACCGTACCGGTCAATTCTTCCATACTGGAAGCGGTCTCTTCTAGACTCGACGCCTGCTGCTCGGTGCGGCTGGAGAGGTCGGAATTGCCGGTAGCAATTTCAGACGCCGCGGTGTTAATGGTTTCTACTGCCTGGTAGATTGAACCTATTGTGCCCGACATTTCAGTCACGAATTGATTAATCGCGTCTCCTAATATTTGGAATTCGCCTTCAAACTGCTCATCGAGCACAGCTGTGAGATCGCCCTGTGACAAACGTGTCATTACGTCGCTAATGGACCCGATTATGCGACGCATATCGTCTATAAAGCGGTTGATAGACACGCCCAATTCCTTGAACTCTCCATCAAACTCATGATCAATACGGCAATCCAGATTCCCTTCAACCAATTCGTTCATAGCGTGTTTAATGTCTTTAATTGCTTGCTTAGTAGCCGTAATATCAATGGCGTACTTCACCACACGATGGGGCCTACCGTTTTGGTCCAAAATAGGATTGTATGACGCTTGGATCCAAACCTCTTTGCCACCTTTGCCAACACGCTTAAATTCGTCAGAAAATTGAACACCTTGGCGTAGTTGCTCCCAAAACTGAGAATACTCAACGCTGCGTTTATAATCGTCTTCAACAAAGATGCTGTGATGTTTACCAACTATTTCTTCAAGGCTATAGCCCACCGTATTAGTGAAGTTCTCATTAGCATTTAAAATCTTGCCATCCAAATCGAATTCAATTACCGCTTGCGCCTTATTTATTGCTTCAATTTGCCCTTCAAAATAGGCGTTTTTAAGCTTTGATGCGGTTATGTCAGTCGCAAATTTAACAATGCGAATAACTTTTCCATCACCGTCAAATACTGGGTTATACGTTGCCTGAATCCATACCTCTTTGCCCATCTTGTCGAAGCGACAAAACTCTCCGCTTTGACCTTTACCCGCTTTAAGGTCGCGCCAGAACTGACTATACTTCTCTGACCGTACGTAATCAGGGTCACAAAACATTTTATGATGGTTACCCACAATTTCATTCAGGCTATAACCTAAGGCGTTAAGGAAGTTGTCATTGGCGTGTTGAATGACACCTTCAGCGTTAAACTCGATAACCGCTTGGGCATTGTTTAACGCTTCTAACATAGTACTCTTAATGAGAAGTTCAGACTGATCAACCCACTCAACCATAGTGCCGATGTTTTCTCGATTTTCGTTGAAAAATGGGGTCAGAGTAAGTTTAAAGTTCAGGTCACCAATGCTAATTGTAGAAGTCATTGTTGACTTTAATTCGGCTAAAATGCCGCGCTGATGTGAAGGGTTTCGATGAAACTGATCGATGTTTTGTCCTTCTAAGTTATCCGCCGAAAAACTTGGCAAGACAGCTTGAAGCTTTCTTTCGTTCTCTTTTAATAGCGTCTTCACCGATTGGTTAGCATAGATAATGTTCCTATCGGCATCCGCCATCATAATGCAGCAGGTTGTAGCATCTAACGCCTGCTTGTTGCGCAATGCTTGTTCAACGTCAGTTGCTTTAGTAAATTCTTCTAGCCACGTCATAATGCCCATTTTCTCTAGACCTCTACCGCTTGTGCTTTCGTTTCAACTAAACCCAATTCATTGCTCGTTATCAGGCTTTCAATATTAACTAAAATGACCATGTGCTCGTCGACATCAGCCAGTCCGTGAAGGTATTTACTGTCGAATGCCACGCCAAACTCAGGTGGCGGCAGCATGTCTTCTTCTGAAAGGCGGATGACATCAGACACACCGTCAACCACAATACCCACGATGCGGTCGTGCACATTGAGCATAATGACTATAGTGAAGTCGTTATATGTCGCCTCTCCCACATTAAATTTAATGCGCAAGTCCACAATCGGAACGATATCCCCGCGAAGATTTATCACCCCTTTGATAAAGCTAGGCGCATTGGCGATTTTAGTAACTTGCTCGTAACCACGAATTTCTTTAACCGTCGTAATATCAAGCGCGTAATGCTCTTCACCTAGAACGAAACTTAAAAATTCGTTTTCTCGTGATGCACCAACGGCTTGCTGTAAGGCTGCTTCGCTCATAGTGAAACCTCTTCATTAAGAATATTGATACAGTTTGCTGCCACTGAATCTGCGTCTAAAATCATCGCGACCTTGCCATCACCCATAATGGTAGCGCCGGCTATACCTGCGACCTTCTTGTAATGTTGCTCTAAACTTTTAATAACCACTTGCTGCTGACCGACAAGCGAATCCACTAAGACTCCATACCGCTTTTTGCTACTTTCAAGTAACACAACAATGCCTTTGGTAGGTTCTATAACCCCATTATCAACTTGCATTAGCTGAGTGAGCGAGACGAGAGGCCAATACTGGTCTCTAATCCATAGCACCTTGTCGTTGCCCAGTGTTTTGACTTGCGATTTGGTAGGTTGAAAAGATTCGATTACGTTGAGGAGTGGGATAACGAAGATTTGATCTCCCACTGAAACACACATCCCGTCGACGATAGCGAGGGTAAGAGGCAGGTGAATGTAAAATGCTGACCCCTCACCTTGTGACGATTCAATTTCAATACGGCCACCGATGGACTCAATGTTACGGCGAACTACGTCCATACCCACACCGCGACCCGATACATCGGTCACCTCTGCGGCGGTAGAGAAGCCCGCTTGGAAAATAAGCTGCCAAATCTCGCTATCTGGCATATCAGGCGAGACTGGAAGTCCGTTCTGCATCGCCTTTTCTAAAATACGTTCTTTGTTTAAGCCTGCGCCATCGTCAATAATTCCGATGATGATGCTGCTGCCTTTTTGCTCAGCGCTTAGTATTACGGTTCCGTTTTCTGACTTACCGCTTGCAAGTCGTTTTTGAGGGCTTTCGACGCCGTGGTCAATACTGTTTCTTACTAAGTGAGTAAGTGGGTCGACAAGTTTTTCGATTAAGCTCTTATCGATTTCTGTATTGCCGCCTTGGATAACTAAGTCGACTTTTTTACCCAACTTAGAAGATAAATCTCTTACTACCCGAGGGAATCGATTGAATGTCATATTCACAGGCAGCATGCGCATCGACATGACGGATTCCTGAATTTCTCTCGTATTGCGTTGCAGTTCGTCAATCGCTAGCTGCAAGCGCTCTCCGATTTGGCCCTCTACTTCTTGACCTACGTTAGAAAGCATAGATTGGGTAATCACCAGCTCGCCGACTAAATTAACCATGGCATCGATTTTAGTCGTGTCCACCCGTATGGATGCCGCTTCTTTAGGCGCCGCTTTTGGTTTAGGCTTAACTGGTTTAACAATTGGCTGTTTAGGCACTGACTGAGCAGCTTGCTCAACGTCTGGTTTTATCGGTAAGTTTTCTGGTGCGTAGAAGCCAAATCCTTCATCAACTGTAGCTTCACTAGCGTTTTTTTCTGCCTGGGACTTACTTTGGCTTGGCACATCTTCATCATCGAAAAATCCAAAGCCTTCGATTTCTTCTGACTTCGTGTCGGATGTCGCCGTTTGGGCTTCACCTTCGTCATCATCAAAGAAACCAAAGCCCTCTATATCATCGCTTACAGCAGAGGTATCCTGCTGATGAATAGACTCTTGCAAATCATCAGCGGTCTGCCCAGAAGCCAGAGCTAACGTTTCTTCCAGTACCTTTATACTTGCCTCTATTTGGTCTTGAGGAAGTTCGGTTTGCTCTTTATAAGCTGCTAAGGTGTCTTTCAACACATCCAATGTCTGAAGAAATATGTCTACAATGGCGGCAGTAACTTGAATTTCTTGATTTCGTGCTTTATCGAGCAAGTTTTCCATAACATGGGTGAGGTTCATCAACGCATCAAACCCGAAGATGCCACTGCCCCCCTTAATTGAATGCGCTGCTCTGAAAATACTATTAAGCTCTTCAGGGTCGGGGTTATCTACATCTAAGGTCATGAGCAACTGCTCCATGTCCTGGAGATGCTCGTCGCTCTCGTCAAAAAATACGCCATGGAACTGATTTACATCGATAGTCATAAATGACTCCCCTTTACCCTAAACACGCCGAAATTGGATTAACCTAAAACACGTTTCATCACATCAAGAAGTTTATTCGGGTCAAAAGGCTTCACCATCCAACCTGTCGCACCAGCCGCCTTTCCTTTTGCTTTCATATCATCACCTGCCTCGGTCGTGAGCATGACGATAGGCGTTGATCTGAAATTTGCTAGGCCACGAAGCGACTTGATAAGTGTAAGGCCATCCATTCGAGGCATGTTTTGATCGGTAAGTACAAAATCGAAACGAGCCCCCTGGCATTTGTCTAAAGCGTCTTGGCCATCTTGTGCTGTTGTCACGTTGTAGTTCGCTGACTTAAGCGTCATTTCCACCATTTGGCGGATTGACACAGAATCGTCCACGATCAGAATGCTTTTACTCATAATTCAACCACCTTTGTGAATATTTGAATGAATCTCACTTGTCTGTGAATATGTTTGTTATTAAAAAAGTTCTACGTCGCCAGCATCCATTGATGTTGCGGAAACCGGGTTATGATCTGCTTGTCCTTTGTCTTTAAGTGAAATCTGATAATTAGCCAAACTTTCTTTAACGTTCTGCGCAGTTTGGACATTAAGACCGTTCAGCTGAGCCACTACAAAGTCAATGATCTCTCGCGTATAAGTCAGGTTCTGCCCGTTAATATCGCCAAACTGCATTCCTCGTATGGCGGAATTAGTCGCATCAGATAGCTGTTGACGAATGCCCTCTAGTTCACTTGCGCCTTGAATGTCAGCCTCAGCTTTGCGAATTATGCTTTTGAGTTGCTCGCTGATAGCGTCTTTGGCATTTACCACATGAGATATGTCTTGAGAGGCAACGACTTCAGCGGTCTCGGTGAGCTTGTTTATTAGCGATCTAATGTTTTCGATTTGCGTTTTAATTACGTCACTGAATTGGGTTGAGCGCGTAGATAGTGCGCGAACCTCGTCAGCAACTACCGCAAATCCGCGGCCTGCCTCTCCGGCACGAGCAGCTTCTATCGCCGCATTTAGCGCTAAAAGATTTGTTTGAGATGAAATGTCGTCAATACCACCTAGCGCTTCAATTACGGTAGGCATTGCCTGTTGAATGGTCTGTACCTGAGATTCGAGCGCCCGCGTCGATTCGGTCATTTCTTTGGTTGATGCGATAAACTGCGTCAGCGTAGTGTCAGTCTCTGACGCAAAACTGCGCATCTTGTCAGCGTAAGCGCAGTCGCTGTTGTCATCGTCTTTAAGTAAGTTATTAATGCTGACTTCTTGTTGACCTAACAATGACTGAAGCGAGATAAACGCATCACTTAGTGTTCCCACTGCATCCGTTTGCGTAGAGAAGATATCAGCGATATTTGATGAGGTGACCGATAATATCTCGTTAGCATCAGCAATGGTTTCTGCCATTAAATCATTGCCACTGCTTGCTTCAATTGTCGAGACCGTCGCTGCTGAACGAACCTTATTAGGAGCGCTAAGTTGCTCAGATATTTTCGATAAAAAGAAAAGAAGTATTAGGACACACGCTGAGCTGGCAGCCAGCGCTAGATGCTCAAAAGAAGTGAAGAAGAGCGCCCAACTTATCGCCATCGTTAGAAAAGCTATCACGAAGGAATTGCTTTTGTTGGAAAAAAAATTATCCAAATAATCTGCAGCTATAGCGACCACAATTACACCTCTGTTGTTCTCACCGCGCGGGCGGATGTACAAAATACAAACAAAGTATGGTCTATTTTCTAAACCCAGCAATTATACTTTTGATTATTTTTGTTCATTTAATACATTGGTGACATTTGCGACATAAAGGCGTAAGAAAAATTAGAGACGGGAACTTGCACCTAACGCTTCAAGCGTATCCAAAATTGCGTCTGAGATATCTTCTAACGGCTTGACGAAACTGGCGGCTTTAAGCTCGACAGCAACTTTAGGCATACCATAAACAACACAGGTTTTTTCATCCTGACAAAACGTGACAGAACCTTTGGTGTGCATATTTTTAAGACCTTGCGCTCCATCGCGCCCCATACCGGTAAGCAGCACGCCCACGGCATTAGCGCCTGCATGCTCAGCGAGTGAATCAAACATCACATCAACAGAGGGTTTATGCCCTGACACCTTAGGTCCATCGTCAAGTATTAAGCGGTAGTCAGCGCCACTCCTCTGCACTTTTAAATGTTTATTACCTGGCGCTAAATACGCAAAACCAGGCAATAAGCGCTCTCCACCTTGTGCTTCTCTCACGGTTATTTCACATAGGCTATCAAGTCGCTTGGCATAGGTTGTTGTATAGCCTGGCGGCATATGCTGGGAAATGATGGTAGCCGGCGCATTGCGGGGAAAATGCATAATTACGTCTTTTATTGCTTCGGTTCCCCCAGTTGATGCGCCTATACCAATTAACTTTTCGGTTCCCGTGTAGCGCATGGAAGCATGTTTTGTGCAGCGAGTTGGGGTTGGTTGACCAAGCTTAGAGTGGGCGGCCGCTTTTATCTTTTCAACGATAACCGCTGCGTACTCAGCCATGCCTTGCGCTACACCAAGTTTCGGCTTTGCCATAAAATCGATCGCACCTAGTTCCAACGCACGTAATGTTGCATCAGCACCTCGCTCTGTCAGGGTGGATATCATCACAACCGGGGTCGGCATCGCCTTCATCATTACTTCTAAAAAGCGCAACCCGTCCACTTTTGGCATCTCAATGTCTAGTGTAATAACGTCTGGCCTGAACTCTTGTACCATTCGCTTTGCAGCGTAGGCATCTGGCGCTGCCCCCACCAGCAATAGGTCAGGATCGCGCGAGACTATCTCTGACAGAATTTGACGTATTAACGCAGAGTCATCAACGACGAGAACTTTTATAGGCATGTGACTGTTCCGGAAATGAAATTACACCCGCTTTAGCTTGTTCAGAAAGTAGAATTCGATGGGTAGATTCACGCTCATAAAGAGTGGCATTGTTAAACTCACGAATTCGCTTCATATAAACATTGCCATAAGCCGGAAAGTAATAAATTTTGCGTGCATAGGTGGACATTAGGTCACTACTAATAAGCGGTATATTCGCATTGTCCAAATATTCTAAAACGAATTCAGCGTTAATTCGCCCAATGTCTTGCTGCACAAATCCCGGCAATACCTTTCCTCCGCCAAACGCTTTGGCCGCTAGCTTATTACGCCGTGCGCCAAGATGAACTAGCTGCTCTATGAGCATATTCATAGCGTGTACACCGTATTTTGTCGCAAGACAATCATCAAGATTCGTGGTTAAGTTGAGGTCTGGCAGCATAAAGTGGTTCATACCGCCAATCTGCTTTTCCTGATCGAAAATACACGCGGCTACGCATGAGCCAAGGATGGTTACTAAAGCTTTATCTGAAGCTGTGGCGTAATACTGTCCTGGCAAAAGTTTAACGGCTTCTTTTTGGAGTCGGTTATCAAAATATCGAATGGGGTTTTCGTCCTGACTCATACTGCAAATTCCTTTTAAACGACTGGCCGATAAATGGTTTTTCCCATGGGAGCGACCAGTTCAGGATACATCGTGAAGTTTTCAGAGTGCCCTGCGACATATATACCGTCACTGCACATCAATTTAACCATGCGAGCTAAGATTTTGCGCTGCGTGGGCCGGTCGAAGTAAATCATGACATTACGGCAAAAAATTACATCCACTGGCGCTTCTACACACCAACGTGGCGACATTAAATTTAGTGTTTCGAACTGCACCATTTTTTTAAGCTCATCCACTACCCTTACTCGTCCAGATTGTGCGCCCTTCCCCTTATAGAAAAATTGCGTTTTATAGTCGTAAGACAGCTGACTAATACTGTTTTGGGCATACACACCTTCCCGGGCTTTTTGCAGTACTTTACTGTCGATATCAGTAGCAAGTATTTGCACATTAGGGGTATAGGTGCCAAACACCGACGCCACTGTCATTGCAATACTATAAGGCTCTTCTCCCGTGCTGCTTGCGGCGCACCAAATGCGCTTAGTTTGAGGTCGCTTTCTTAAATAATTAGCAAGTGCATCAAAGTGATGTGGCTCTCTGAAAAACGCCGTGAGGTTAGTGGTGAGCGCATTAATAAAATGCTCCATTTCATCTTTACAGCTGCCTACGTAAGCAAGATACTCTTTGAAGCTTTTCATATCCAGCAAGCGCAGCCGCCTGGCAAGGCGGCTGTACACCATCGCATCTTTAGCGTCAGATAAGTTAATGCCAGCTTGTTTAAACAGCAGACTTTTTACCCGTTCAAAGTCTCTTCGGCTATATGAAAATTCCCTTTGTGCATCCGTGCTTTGAGTGGCAGTCATACACTAAAATGCCTCCCAATCCGATTCGTCGGGCGCGGCTGGATTAAGCGCTTTCATTCGCGGTTTAGGCACTTCACGCTCTTTAGGTAATGCTTTACTGACATTTAGCGACTGTATATCAGTGTGCTGGGTAGTCGTGCGACTACTTCCCACTTTAAACACCGACACACGTTGGGCTAGTTCACCCGATTGCTGTCTCATGCTATCTGCGGCCGCCGCGGCTTGTTCAACTAACGCTGCATTTTGCTGGGTCATTTCGTCCATCTGAACCACCGCATTGCTCACTTCCTGTATTCCGGTGGCTTGCTCGGACGATGCTGCTGCAATTTCAGACATGATGTCGTT
>Ga0115005_10002039_pt1 | contig 16128 bp, 15 predicted proteins | sample ArcOceMetagenome_FD_87163 | JGI IMG/M metagenome (GOLD analysis project Ga0115005, IMG submission 87163) | Marine eukaryotic phytoplankton communities from Arctic Ocean - Arctic Ocean - Greenland ARC118M Metagenome | ecosystem: Environmental > Aquatic > Marine > Oceanic | place: Arctic Ocean... | reverse complement strand
GAAACTTAACAAAAATGCTCTGGAATACATCTTCGATAAGGTCTTTGTCTATTACCCTCTTGTTTAAGTAGGTATAAACTCGATCTTTATGTCTTAAATAAATTACTTCAAAGGCCATATTATCACCTTTCTTATAAAGCTCCATGAGCTTACTATCATCTAAATGTGAAAATGGATTTGCCATCCTCTACCTCTTATTACGAATTATATGTCTATTTTGTGACAAAAACTTTTCAAAAGTACCCCGAGGGGGTATAATTAATCAAAAATACAATAGTTTTACTAAAAAAGTAAGTTTTTTGTCACAAATTCTATCTATCTCTCGTAATAGAGTATGAAGACACTTAATAGGGGGTACTTTTGAAAATACTAATATTTGCATCATTATTTTTTGTCTCTATTTACTCATGGGGCCATGGTGGTGAGGACCATTCTATGGATAAACCAAAAGTGAAAAAAACAAGTCCAGATGAAGAACTTAAGCAGAAATATTATAAAATTAATGAGCAATATATAAAGTCAGTTAAGCCTGTGTTTAAAAATTCATGTTTTGACTGCCATGGAGATAAGACGAATTATCCTTGGTACTACAAGCTTCCCGGCGTTAAGCAATTAATTGATCATGATGTTAAAGAAGCAAAAAAGCACTTAGATTTCTCAAAAGACTTTCCTTTTGTAAGTCATGATACTCCTGTCAAAGACCTTGATGCAATAGGAAAAGCTGTAAGAAATGCTACCATGCCACCTTTTAGATATCGAATTTTACATGGAGACTCTGAACTAACTGAGGATGAAGTTAAAGAGGTTGAGAAATGGATAAAAGAATCAAAAGAGACGTTAAAATGATTAAGTATATTATAGTCCCTATATTGTTTGTATCATTGAGTGCAAGTGCAATCACTTTCAATGAAGCTGTTAAAGCTTTGAAAAAGCATGAAAGTATTGAAGCAGTAAGTTTTAAATCAAAAGCTTTAAGCGAAGAAGCTGAATTGAAAGGATCATGGGGCGACCCAAAGTTTAAAATTGCAGCAAAGAACTTTCCTAAGGATACATTAGAAAAAGATCAGACTCCTATGACAGGTATTGAGTTTGGAGTCTCACAGAAAATTGCGTTAACAACTAAGTATGGAAATATTGAAGATGCTTTTAATTCCCTTTCAGAAGCATACCAATTTGAAGCCGATGATAAAAAAGAAGCATTAACAAAAGCACTATGGGAAATTTTAATAATAAAGAGAAAAATTACTGAAGAGCTAACAATACTTAATGAGAATAATGTATGGATTACAAAAATATTAAAGATAAGTAAAAGGCTATACTCAACAGGTAAAATATCTCAACAGGCCATATTGGATATACAAATTCGAAAGTCTGAAATTGAAAGTGAACAGAGTAATAGAATATTTGAACTTTCGAGCATTGATGACAAGTTAATTTATCTTATTGGAAGCTCATCAATTGATACGAAGTCGATCCCTTGGAATAAACTGGGTAAATCATCAGAGACAATAGTAGATAACAAAGAACTCAGCTTTAAACAAAAGCTAAGAGCAAAAGATTTGAGCCTGACAGCAGCAAAACTAAACTATGTACCTGATTTAACGGTTTCGTTGGGTATAACCAAACGCTCAAATATTGATGGAAATGGTGACTTTGTAGGTGTCTCAATCAGTTTTCCTCTACCTTTTTCTCGGGTAAAATACTCAACCCACGGTAAAGCCGTGGAAGAAAAATATATGGCCGTTAAAAACTATGAAAACTATAAGAAGAAAAAGGTAAGAGATATTTCCGTGTTAACAAAAGAATTACAGAAGACCATTAGTGAACTTAATATTCTTAAGAATAAAACAATTAAATTTGCTCAGAACTCAAGACAAATAACTTCAAAGTCATATGGGATTGGTAATTCAACTTATGTTGAATTACTGCAAAGTGAACTTAAATTGCAAAAAATTCTTATGCACAAGGTAATGTTAGAAGCGAAAAGAGATATAAAAAAGGCAACTTTAAAATATGTTAAGGGAGAATCTTTAAATGAATAAGCTAGTGAAGGTCACAATCTTTATTTGTATTTTACTAATAGGGGTCTCTTGTCAAAAAGAAACTTCTACAAGTAATAATAGTACAATTAATAACAAAGAATCAAAAACTAAAGTGTATTATACCTGTTCAATGCACCCACAAATAAAAGAAGATAAGCCTGGTAAATGTCCTATTTGTCATATGAACTTAACTAAGATCGAAATTGACGATGAGGATGATGTTCCTGTCGTAAGTACACCACCAGAGAAAGATTTGTGGCAATGTGAGAAATTTCCAGATGTTACCAGTGAGTCAGAGGACGTTTGTCCAATGGACGGAACACAAATGGTTAAAAAGGAAAAAGAAAATAAAGCGGCATTGGTAATCGCTAAGGTAAAATTGAGAAAAGCACAGCTTAAGCATTTTAATCCAGATTATTTTCCAGTTACTAGTATGAAGATGACAAAAAAAATTCGTCTCCTTGGGTCAGTACTTCAATCAGAAGAAAAAGAAAGTAATATACCTGCAAGAATAGGTGGGAGAGTTGAGAAGGTTTATGTCAAATCTACGGGGAGTTTCGTTAAAGTTGGTGATCCAGTTATAGATCTATATAGCCCTAAACTTATAACAGCAGGTGAAGAGTACTTACTTGCAAGGCAAAGTTATTCTAAAAGTAAAACTAAAGAATTTAAGGATATGCTTAATCAAAGTATAGAAAGACTTAAATTATGGGGTATAAAAAAATTTCAATTTGAAAACTGGTATGAAAAAGGAAAAATACCTAGACAGATAACTATTTATTCCAATGCAACAGGAATTGTTCGAACAAGAAACGCAACAGTTGGTAAATATTTTAAAGAGGGGCAGAATTTCTTTGAACTATCAGATCTTGCAGATGTTTGGGTTGAAATGGATGTCTATGAACACGACTCCTCACTTATAAAAATTGGTCAGAAGGTTGAACTTGAGTTCACTGCTATTCCAGGAGAAGCATTGGTCGGCGAAATTGACTTTGTTAACCCAGTTCTTGATAAGAAGTCTAGAACACTCAAGGTAAGAGCAACGATAGAGAATACTTCCGGTAAGTTAAAGCCTGGAATGATAGCCAATGCTGTATTGAATATTGATATAGATGGTATGCCACTTGTTGTCCCAAGAACAACAATCATTGATACAGGAAAAAGAAAGGTTGTTTGGGTCAAAGTTTCAGGGAAAAGTTTTCAAGCGAAAACTATTCATGCTGGTTATGAGTCTGAAGGCTATGTTGAAATTAAGCATGGACTAATGGAAGGTGAAGAAGTTGTTATAGAGGGAAATTTTTTATTAGATGCCCAGGCACAACTTTTTGGTGGTTACGAAGATATGAAAGACTCGAAAGCTTCAGGGCATAATCACTAAGGATAAAATATGATTCAGAATTTAATAGAGCTATCCATTCGTAAAAGAGCCATTGTTGTTGTTGGCTTTGTTTTTATTGCACTTTTGTCTGTATTTAGTATTAAGACTGCAAGAGTTGATGCAATCCCAGATATTGGCGAAAACCAGCAAATTGTTTTTACTGAATGGGCAGGAAGGTCACCAAAAGATATAGAAGAACAAGTTACCTATCCTTTAAGTGTCATGATGCAAGGGATTCCCGGCGTAAAAAATATTCGTGCAACTTCAGCATTTGGTTTTTCAATAATTTATGTGATTTTTAAGGATGACGTTGATTTCTATTGGAGCCGTAGTCGTGTTTTGGAAAAACTATCCACTGCAACTTCCGAACTTCCAACAGGTGTTGTACCAAAAATGGGGCCGGATGCAACAGGGCTTGGACAGGTTTTTTGGTATACAATTGAAAATGACAAAGGAGCATTAAGACCAAAGTCACTTGCTGAGCTTAGGTCTATTCAAGATTTTTATGTTCGTTATCTTCTTCAGGGGGTTGAAGGTGTAAGTGAAGTTGCCAGTATCGGTGGTTTTGTTAAGGAATATCAAATTGATGTGGATCCAAATAAGTTATTTGCTTATGATGTACATTTCTCAAAACTAATTAAGTCTATTCAAAATAGTAATATTGATGTTGGTGCAGAAGTTGTTGAGGATGGTGATCGCGAGTTTGTTGTTAGAGGAAAAGGTTTTTTTAAAAAGATCGAAGATATAGAAAATGTAGTTGTTACTATTAAGAATAATTCTCCTATTAGAGTAAAAGATTTAGCAAGTGTGAATATTGGTGCTGGATTTAGGCGAGGAGCACTTGATAAAAATGGTATTGAATCTGTTGGTGGCGTTGTTACTATGCGCTTTGGAGAAAATCCGAAAGAAGTTATTGATAACGTAAAGAAAAGATTGAAAGTAGTTGAACAAGGACTTCCAAAAGGGGTGAAGTTAGTTCCTTTTTATGATCGTACAGAAGTTATTGAAAGAACAATGGGGACAGTTTACTCGGCGCTAAGTCAGGAAATTATAATCACGATAATTGTAATCCTACTTTTTTTATTACACTTTAAATCTTCAATTTTAGTTTCTCTTACTTTGCCCTTTGGTGTCGGAATTAGTTTTATACTAATGAAGTTCTTAGGCATTGATTCAAATGTAATGAGTTTATCTGGTCTTGTTATTGCCATTGGATCTATGGTTGATATGGGGATCATCATGACGGAGAATATCTATTCTCACCTTGCAGAAAAGCCAGAAGCCTCTAAAGAAGAAAGAATTGAAATCATTGTTAAGTCTGCTCGTGAAGTTGGCCCTGCGATATTAACTGCTGTGGCAACGACGATAGTTACCTTTTTACCTGTTTTTGGACTAGAAGGGAGTGAAGGAAAGCTCTTTGGTCCATTGGCCTGGGCAAAGACGCTTGCAATGTTTGGTTCTGTAGTTGTTGCAATTGTTTTAGTTCCAGCACTGTCTGTATATTTACTTAAGGGAAAATTAAAGCCTATCGAAAAGAATAAGGTAAGTTCATTAATTGTTGATACTTATAAACCAGCACTAAGTTGGATGTTAGAAAATCCGAAAAAATTTATTATATTTCCAACGATAATATTTTTGCTTGGAATATTTGCTTTTTCTAAACTTGGTAAAGAGTTTATGCCCTCACTAAATGAAGGTGAAATTCTTTATATGCCTGTTACTACACCTGATGTAAGTATGACGAAGGCAAGAGAACTTCTTGCTTATACTGATAAAAAACTAAAAGAGCACCCACTCGTGGCGAACGCAATTGGGAAGTTAGGAAGAGCGAATACTGCAATAGATCCTGCTCCGATAGCTATGTTTGAAACTGTCGTTAAGTTGGTTCCAAAAGATCAATGGCCTGATGGTGTATCTATATATGATATTATGAACGAATTAGATGGTGAATTACAAGTACCGGGTCTCGTAAACGCGTGGTTGTTTCCTATTGAAAATAGAATAGCCATGATTTCTACAGGTATTAAAACACAAATTGGAATTAAAATATTTGGAGATGACTTAGAAACATTAGAGAGTCTTGCTGCTAAAATTGGAAAAGAAGTTGAAAAAATCCAAGGTGCTTACGGTGTTTACGCTGAGCAAATTACAGGTAAGCCATATATTGAGTTTGACATAGATAGAGTCTCTGCAAGTCGTTACGGAATTAATACAGGAACAATCAACAAAATTCTCCAAACAGCTGTTGGTGGAATGACTATTGGGCAGTTTTATGAAGGAAGAGAGCGATACCCAATTCGGGTTCGTTATAAAAAAGAACTTAGGGATAGATTAGACGAGTTAAAAAAAGTCCTTGTTTCAAGCCCTTTAGGTCAACATATCCCGTTATCAGAGTTAGCAGATATAAAAGTTGTTACAGGGCCAGCGGCAATACAATCCGAAAATGGAATGCTTCGCTCCCTTGTTCTTTTGAATGTCCAAGGAAGAGACTTAATTGGATTTGTAGAAGATGCAAAAGAGCATATTGAAAAAAATGTGGAACTTCCTAAAGGCTACTCTATTGTCTGGGCCGGACAGTATGAGTCACAAGTTAGGTCAAATAATAGATTAATGATGCTTGTACCAATTGCCTTAATTATAAATTTATTTCTTATTTATTTTGGAATAAAAAATCTTCGTAATGCAGGAATTATATTTAGTGCAGTTCCTATTGCATTTGCTGGTGGGTTAATCCTTCTATGGGTTGGTGGCTTTAATACTTCTGTAGCAGTTTGGGTTGGGTTTATAGCACTTTTTGGTATTGCTGTTGACGATGGAGTCGTGATGATGACTTATCTTCAAGCTGCTGTAAAAGCACATAAACCTACGGACTGGGAAAGTCTAAAAGAATGCATCGTAGAAGCTGGTTCTAGAAGAATAAGACCATTAGTTATGACAACAACCACTACTGTTGTCGCATTGATACCAATTATGTGGTCAACAAGTACAGGTAGTGAGGTTATGAAACCTATGGCCATTCCAACTCTAGGTGGAATGCTCGTTGAGCTTGTAACATTATTTATTGTACCTGTTGTGTACTCATATTTTGAACATAGAAGAATATTATTAGAACAAGGAGAAAATTATGTGTCCTAATTGTGAAAAAAAATTATCATTAAAGAAATCATTCTTAGTATTAAGTGTAGTTGCACTTGGGCTGTTTGGAATGGAGAGTTATGCTTCTGGAACTCATGGAAGTCACGATCATAGCAAGATGGATCATTCTAAGATGGATCACTCAAAGATGAAGAAGAGTAATCGTAAGTCGTTAACAGAAGCTACAAGAAAGTCTGTTATTTCAGTCCTAGAAGCTAATGAAGCTCTTCATAATTCATTTTTTAAATACGATGGTAAGTCGGTTGAAGAAAATGCTAAAAAACTTAAAGTCGCGATTGATGCAATCGAGGATAAAGAGGTTGCAAAGCTTTTAAATTTCTCTAAAGGTAAACTGACTGAGATTAAGGCTTCAAACGATAGAAAAACTAACAATAAAAACTATCACCTTGTATCCATGGCCTTAATCCATATTGTGAATAAATATGATGTTGGTTCAAAGTACAACGCTTACTCATGTCCAATGGTTAAAAAGAAATGGCTACAAAACAGTAGTAAGATCGCAAAAGTCCATAACCCGTATGCGCCAAATATGCCTCATTGTGGCTCACAAGATACAACTCACTAAACCAATTCCTTAAGGAGGAGTAATGAAAGTACTATTTATATCTATTTTAGGAGTTTTGTTCCTAAGTTCATGTGCACATCACCATAAGGAAGCTGGAGGCCATCATCATCATAAGTGTAAGATGAAGAGTTGTTCAATGATGAGTAAGGATGGAGCTATTTTTAAGAACCATTGTGCAATGTCAGTTTCCATGGGGGATATGCATGTTGAAGGAAAAAAAGATTTTAAAATTGAACATGGAGGAGAAACATATTACTTTTCTTCTAAAGAAAAAATGATACATTTTAAAAAGAATATAGAAAAGAATCTGACACGCGCAAGAGATAATTGGGCAGACTTTGATAGAAGGTAACTAAATCTAAGATGCTGAGATAGGTTAAAGTTGTCTCAGCATTTAATTATTGAAGAGCCCGTTTGTGATCACTACGGTTTATCTAGCCTGTTACATTGTGAGTGCTGTGTTAATCATTTTACTTTAATTTATCTAACAATGTTTTCCTATGCCTCTTGCGACACTACTTGTTTTAGCTTTTTCTCGTATGGAGTGGGAAGAAACTAAGCAATCTGGCAAGTATGCAAAAAACGTCTTTGTTTCGATAGTAGTGTCTTTATTTTTTTTATTTTGACTATGGCATCTTTTTTAATTCACGTTTTATAATGTCTGCTCCCGTGGATTTGTTCCAACTCTTACTTGTATCTTTTCTTAGCTCATTTACATACGTAATTCTGGTATCAATACACGGGGAATAGCTAAGTTTTTGATTTTTTATGATAAGGTATTATTATTTTAATACGCAACTTAGGGGATATTGCTGCTTGAGATGAAAGTTGCCTTTTAGTGAGTTTAGGTATATTTGTATATTATGAAAATTTTATTAGTACTCTTACTAACATTTTCAATATTTATAGACTTCTCATCTTCTTCGCATGAGGTAGAAGAATCCGTGTCTAGCTGTGATAGCTATTCAATATGTCAGGATTCCGATTTTCATGACACTAAAGCTGGGCACACAAGCTCAGATGACTGTGATCACTGCCATTGTCATGCGGGACATGTACACACAGCAATTTTAAAACAGACTATAACAAGCCTAAACAGATTGAGTAGAGAAAATTATACTCAGTTTTCAACTGACTCAATATTCACAATTTCTGACTATAATTCTGAAATTATACGACCTCCTATTGCCTAAATCTAAAGGCATATCTTTTTTATTTTAAATTAAATAATTAATTAAGGACATTTTATGTATGTTTATTTAGCGACAGCTGTACTGTTGTTATCTGGCAGTGTAATCGCTCGTGAAGCATGTAATATTACGACTGCAAAAGACTTTTACTATCATATTGCTGAGAAAAGCCCTGTTTTAGATGAAGTTCTAAAGAAAAGGTCTCAAGCTGAATCAAAAATAGAAGTAGCAAAACAAAGACCGAATCCAGAGCTAGACTTTGAATACCTAAAGGGCGATGAGTTTGGTGTAGATGTAAATACCTATAGCTTATCTGTAAAACATGTAATTGAGTTTGGTAACAAAAGAAATAGAAGAATCGAAAACGCACAATATCTTTCGAATTTTAGAAAGCAAGAGTTAGATATTAAACTCTATAAGCTAAATATAGATTCTACGATTAATTTTCAACGAGTTGCTCAACTTAAAATAACAATAGATGCTGTAAAAGAAGCAATATATACTTTTGACAAGGTTATTAAAAAACTATCTCGAAGAAAAAGATTAAATCCAGAGGAAACCGTCTCTTTATCTACTTTGCGACTAGCATCTAATGATTACCGTGCAAAATTGAATGATTTTGAAAATGAGAGATCATTAATTGAAGGTCGGATTTCTTACTTTGCTGGCTGTGTATCTTTAAAGCCTACTTATTCAAATCTACATTATAAACCGATGGCAGTCGACAAAAAGGCTGGAGAATCAGGCATTCTAAAACTTGAGCAACTTAAGGTTGCCCTTGCTAAATCAAGTCTTGAAGTCGAAAAAAGCTTAGGTTATTCAGATATTTCTATCGGCCCAGCAATAGAGGTTCAGAATAAAGGGAATGATGAATTTGTTTCAGGTGGTATTGCTGTTTCTTTCGCACTACCTCTGTTTCAAACAAATGATGGTGGAAAGCTTGAAGCTTCTAGGAAGCTTGTTGCGCAAAGAATTGAATCAAGAAATCAAAAAAACTTATTGCTAATTAAACGTTCAAGACTTGTAGAGAAGTATAATCGTTCTCTAGCAACACTTAAAAAAATGCCATCACTTAAAAACCTTGAAAATGAGCATCAAAAAGTTGAAAAACTGTTCTCAAGGGGAGTGGTTTCAATTCCAATGACAATTGAATCACATAGGCAGCTAATTGATTTTTTGATTTCACGATTTGAAACAGAAAATGACTTACTAGGCACGTACGGAAACATAACTTTAATTGATGGTGATTTAGCATCATTCAAATCAATACTTAAATAGGAGCAAATTATGAGTAAACTACTTGTATTATCTATAATAATATTATCAATTGTGTCTTGTAGCAAAGGTGGAGATGAGCGAGTTGCTGAACAAGAAAGTATTAGGGCAACTGAACAAGTAAATGCTGAAAATGAAAATAGAAGAAGATTAAGTGAGGGGCCTGAGCAAGAACTGAATGGTATTAAATATTTCATGCGTTCTGTTGAAGGTGAGTATAAAACTAGTATTGAGATTTCGGGAATACCTCTTGATGTTTACATAGAAATTATTCCATCAAAAGAAATTGTTTTTTATTCAAGGATTAGAACATCCGATGAAATTCTTGCAGACAAACAACAATTAACTCTTACGGTAAAGGCATTAATCGAAAATCCAAACGTTTTAAATAGTGGTTCTACTTGTATTTTTGAGGAACATAGACCAAATATAAGAAGAGGCCAAATGAAGCTGATTAAGGAAGGTTGTAAAAATACATTTAGATTGTCACTCGGTGAAGGAATCAATGTCTCGGATATTATTACAAATAGGCAGGAATATGTAGATCAATTGAAAGGTTCTCTTTCAACAGGTGTTAATAGTAAGAAATATGATCTTTTACTTGAGAGGTTATGATATGAAATCTATTAGTTACCTTTTTACAGTATTTTTTACACTGAATCTTTTTGCATCTACTGAGGTTATTTCATTAAATGATGTAGCTTCAAAAGTTAAAGAGTCTAATTTTACGGTATTAGAGAATGCACAACGAGTGTATCAAGCAAAAGAAACAATAACATTCAGTAAAAGAAATTTGTTACCGAGGTTAAATTTTTGGAATATTTTGAAATTACCTTTTGATTGGGCATCCGGGATTGATATCGTTCAAGATGTAGCTCCCTTTTTGGTACCAAATAACTGGTTTCGGGTTTCACAAAACAAATTGTTCTACCTTGCTCAGAAAGAGCAATACAGAGCCCTTTGGGCAAACGAAGTAATGACATCAAAACTTTTGTTTTTGAATGCTCTAAGAGACATAGATTTTTACAATGCATTAAAAGTACAGAAGGGTAGAGTTCAAGAACTTGTTGATATAGTAGAGACAAGGTCTGTTATGGGCGATGTACCTCCACAAGTTGTAAAGTTTTTGAAAATAAGGCAATTAGAGATTGAAGAAGACTTACGGTCAATGGACGCTTTGATTTTTGAAGAAAAAAAGGCTATTTCAATGTTGATGGGTATAGAACAAGAAAAGAATATTGAGTTTTTACCCGTAGCTTTACCTGAAGTCGAAGATCTATCACAAATCTCTTTTGATACATTTATATTTAGGGCCTTAGATAATGCACCAGAAATTAACCAATACAATTATATTAAGAGTTCGCTAAGGTATATTCGTAAAGAAGCATATTTTACATTCTTGGGTTCTTCTACCACAGCAAGAAGTTCAGCCGGAGGTGTCTTTAACAGTATCCCTCTTCAAGATGGCCTTGGATTTGGTATGAGTAGTACTCTTAGGATAGCAGCTTCTGAAGGGAAAATTTTAGATATTAATATTAAAGCAACTAAAGAGGTAATTAAGAAAAATTTGTATAACTTAGTTTATAGTTTTAACTCTTTTATTGAAAATATTGATAACCAAAACAAAAGACTTCAACTCGCTGATGACAATTACAATATTATTAAAACTCAATTAGTCCTTGGTGTTAGTGTCGACCCTCTCGAAATGTTAACAAGTATTGAAAACCTATTTGATGCTTCGATATCTTTGGTTAATTACAAGTATGAAGTTGTTAATACGATGGAAAAACTAAAAAGGTCTATCTTTAATGGAGATTATACTAAGAAAGAAGGAAAATTAGATGATATTCTAAAGGGAGTTAACTAATGAATAAATTATTAGTATTGTCATTGTTAATGTTTTCAGTAGTTTCCTGTAAGTACGGGACAACATATGGAAATCTAAAAGGCTTAAGTCACTTGAAAAGTGAAGTTGAGAATGTTTCAAATCAGGATTTAACAACTGAAAATCAAAAGGTTATTCGAACATATTTTTCTAATATTAAGAATCTTGTTTATGAATTTAAAAACAATTCTCGAATGCAATCCTATACACACAAGAGATTTTTTAAGTATTTTAAAGGTGAATTTTGTGACAAGGGTGTACTGGGTATTGATGCTTATAATGAGATTATGAACAAGTGTACTGTTAGTGGGTTCTATATATGTTCCGATGAAGTTAAGTTTTATAAAGAGATGCTCTCTGAAATTAAAACTCTTTTTACAAAACTTGAAATAAGCAAGATTATAGAAAGTGAGTCATGCAAACAAAAACTATTAAACTTAGAGGTAATAAATGAATAATATAGTACAATTTTTACTTACAATTACATTAGTATTAGCAATGGGGGCCGTGCAAGCTTCTAGTGAAGAGCATAAAGGGCATGATCATTCGAGTAAAACTCATGATTCTCATACTGAAGATGATGGCCACAATCATAAAAAGAAAAAAAATGAAGATCACTCTGGACATGACCATGACTCAAAAAAGCATGATGATCATAAAGATGATGATAAACACTCAGGCCACGATCATACAAATAGTAAACACGAAAAAGGAAATGACGAAGATCATGAAGGACATGATCATGGTGGAGGAAAGGCCATAGGAAAAGGAAAGGCCATTGAGGTTGTTGATGAAGTTAAAGGCTTTAAACTCTCTAGAGAAGCCATTAAAACACTAAATTTAAAACTACAAACAGTTGATGGTGACGAGTTTGAAATTGTTAAATCAACACTTGTTGCTTCAAAAGGAGTTAAAGGTCTTTATCGATTCAGAGGTGGTTTTTTTAAATTTATGCAAGTTAAGCTTTTAAAAGAAGTTAACGGGAAGTACCTCGTAAAAGTAAAAGGTGTAGATTTTGGGGATCAAATTGTAACTAATGGTGTTGGTCTTCTAAGGGTTACTGATGTGTATTCAACTGATAAGTCTGAATATGGCCACTCTCACTAGGATGTTTTAAATGATAAATAAAATTATAGAATTTTCAGTAAATAGTAGGATGTTCGTTTTTATGACCACCTTAATATTACTGATTTTTGGATATAAATCCTTTCAAACGCTCTCGATTGATGCTGTTCCTGATATCACAAATACTCAGGTACAAATTAACACACCAGTTAAGGGATTAGTACCTGAAGAAATAGAAAGAATGGTAACGTTTCCAATTGAATATTCAATGAATGGAATTCCTGACGTCGAAACAATCAGATCTATCTCTAGATTTGGAATTTCACAAGTCACAATTGTTTTTAAAGAAGATACTGAAATTTTAAGAGCGAGGCAGTTAGTAAGTGAAAAACTTCAAAATATAGAATTACCTGATGGAATTACTCCTGAAATGGGGCCAATCAGTACAGGCCTTGGTGAAATATTTCACTATTCTGTAGCGGCAAAGAGTCCTGAGTCTGATCCTCAAAAAAGGCTCGTACAGCTAATGGAGCTTAGATCCTTACAGGACTGGTATATTAAACCTCGACTTCTAACAGTAAAGGGAGTGACAGAAGTAAATACTATCGGTGGGTATGAAAAGCAATTTTTTATACAGCCAGATATTAAAAAAATGTCTAAATATGGATTACACTTTGAAGATATCGAGAAGGCAATTGAGAGTACAAACCTCAATGTCGGCGGTGGTTATATTCAACAGACGGGTGAGCAGTTACTTGTACGAGGAGTAGGGTTACTCCAGTCTTTTGATGATATAAAAAAAGTTGTCGTAAAAAGACTTTCTGACTATCAAGTAATTAAAGTTTCAGATATTGCAGAGGTTAAATTTGATAAGCAAATTAGAACTGGGGCTGCAACTGTAAATGGGGAAGAAAGTATAATTGGTACAGCTTTTATGCTTTTGGGAGAAAATAGTAGAACTGTTTCTGTTGGTGTTGATAACAAGCTAAAAGAGATTGGTAAGGATTTGCCTGATTGGGTCAAGTTAGATGTTCTCTATGATAGATCCGATATGGTTGATGCCACACTAGGAACAGTTAAGCATAATTTATTCATGGGTGCCGCACTTGTAATACTCTTTTTATTATTGTTAGTAGGTAATTTACGAGCAGCTATTATTACTTCTATCATAATTCCTATTTCACTTCTAATAACCTTTATACTAATGAAGTGGCAAAATGTTTCTGGGAACCTAATGAGCTTGGGAGCCTTGGATTTTGGAATTATCGTCGATGGAGCGGTCATTGTTATAGAGAATTGTGTTCATAGATTACAAGGTGAAGGAAAAAAACTTAAAAGAGAATTGACTCGTGCCGAGGTTAAACGAGTTGTTACAGAGGCAGCTATTGAAATTAGATCCGCAGCAGGATTTGGTGAGCTTATTGTTATAATTGTTTTTGTACCTCTTTTCGCTTTAACTGGTGTTGAAGGTAAGATGTTTGGGCCTATGGCGCAAACATTTATAATGGCACTTTGTTCTGCACTTGTCTTATCGTTTACGCTAGTACCAGCTTTAGCCGCTACATTTTTAAGTGGAAAAACACGAGATAAAAAACCTTACTTAATGGCACTTGCTGAGAGAATTTTCTCTCCAGCTCTTGATACTGCTCTAAGGTTTAAAAAAATAGTTCTTGGTATTGGGTTAACATCAATAATGGCCGGTTTCTTTATGTTCTCTCAAATGGGTTCTGAATTTATTCCACAGCTTGATGAAGGCGACTTTGCACTACAATTTATCCGACCAGCAAATATAAACACTGAGAATTCAGTTAAGTTTCAGATGTTATCTGAAAAAGTAGTTAAAGAGTTTCCTCAAGTTAAAAATGTATTTGCGAGAACTGGAGCCGCTGAGGTTGCGACAGACCCAATGGGGGTAAATATATCTGATTCCTATGTGATGCTAATGCCAAGGGAAAAATGGCCAAAGGATGAGAAGATTCAATCTAAGCAAGACTTAATGAAAGCTGTTAAGGCTAAGATTGAACTTCATGTACCTGGACAGGTTATAATGGTCTCTCAGCCAGTAGAATTAAGGTTTAATGAATTATTAGAAGGTACTCGTGCAGATGTTTCAGCAAAAGTCTTCGGTGAAGACCTTGATAAAATAATTGGTTACGCCAAAGAGGTGTCTGAGATTGTTGGGGCGATTGAAGGAGCAGGTGAAGTTGAGTCGGAATCTAAAGGGAAATCACCGATGTTACAGTACTCACCAAAGACGGATGAGTTGGCTCAACTGGGAGTAACTGCAAGGCCTGTTTTAGATGCAATTAGCACAGCTATAGGCGGAAAAGAAATTGGGCACGTATATGAAGGTGTTCGAAAATTTCCTATCGTTACTAGACTTTCAGAAGAAGAAAGAAAAGATGTTTTTACCATTAGCCAACTTCCAGTCGGTATTTCAGAAGGGTATACAGTTCCTATATCTCAAGTGGCAGACATCGACTTTGTAGAAACTTTCACAGCGGTAAGTCGAGAGAACTCACAAAGAAGAGTAGCAGTCCTGATTAATCCAGAGACTCGTGATATTGAGTCCTTTGTTAACAAAGCAAAAGGGTTAGTAGATGAAAAGATTAATCTTCCTGAAGGGTACTTTATCGAATGGGGTGGAAGCTTTAAAAATTTACAGAGTGCAAAGGAGCGTCTTTCTGTTTTAGTCCCCCTTGCTATGTTGGTCATTATTGGAATGTTATATGCAGCCTTTAGAAACTTTGCTCAAGTTATTCTGATTTTTGCTTGTGCTCCTATGGCCTTACTAGGTGGTGTACTATCTCTAAACGTTTTAGGCATGCCGTTTAGTATATCAGCTGGAGTAGGGTTTATAGCTTTGTCAGGTATTAGTATTTTAAATGGAGTTGTTCTCGTTACCTACTTTAATAGACTTATCAAAGATGGCAAAACGCCAGATGATGTTGTTAAAGAAGGTGCAATGACACGTTTAAGGCCAGTTTTAATGACTGCACTAACAGATATTTTCGGATTCTTACCAATGATGTTTTCTACAGGGTTAGGAGCTGAAGTTCAAAAGCCACTTGCCACTGTTGTCGTTGGCGGTATTTTTACAGCAACAATTTTAACATTAATTGTTATTCCAAGTTTATACAGATTATTTATTAATTACATGCAACCAGATTTAAAGGAGATTTAAATGAAAACATTACTATTAATTAGTTTAATTGCTTTTACAGTATCATGTGCACACCATCATAAAGAGCTTGCACATCATGATCATAGCAAAGAACACCATAAAAAGGGTGATGAGTTTAACAAGCATTGTGCAATGTCTGTTTCTGAAGGCGATAGTCATGTTAAAGGTAGTGATGATTTTGTTTATGATCACGGAGGTTCGAAATATTATTTCTCAAGTAAGGCTAAAATGAATGAGTTTAAGCAAAATGTAGAGAGAAATATTTCAAATGCAGAGAAGAATTGGTCTACTGCCCAAGATAGAAGGTAGTTTTAGTGGCGCATGATCATACTCACAATCATCAAGGAAGTAAAAATATATTGCTAGCGTTTTTTTTAAACGCTAGCTT
>Ga0115005_10002037_pt1 | contig 16135 bp, 15 predicted proteins | sample ArcOceMetagenome_FD_87163 | JGI IMG/M metagenome (GOLD analysis project Ga0115005, IMG submission 87163) | Marine eukaryotic phytoplankton communities from Arctic Ocean - Arctic Ocean - Greenland ARC118M Metagenome | ecosystem: Environmental > Aquatic > Marine > Oceanic | place: Arctic Ocean... | reverse complement strand
CTGTTATAGTGTATGGCAAAATTGTTGCTTCTGGAACTGTAAAAGAAATAAAAGCTAATCCTATAGTTCATGACGTTTATTTGGGTTATGAAATTACATGAGTTTTCTTTTAGAAATCAAATCACTTAAATCATGGTATGGAGCAAGCCAAGCTTTATTTGATGTAAATTTAAAAATTAAAAAAGGTGAAGTTGTAGCCTTGCTTGGTAGAAACGGTATGGGAAAAACAACAACTGTTAATTCAGTTTGTGGTTTAATGCATAGATATGAGGGTGATATAAATTTTGGTGGGTTTCCATTGTCTGGACAGCCTAGCTTTAAAATTGCTCAAAATGGTATTGGGTTAGTTCCGGAAGGGAGAAGAGTGTTTTCAAACTTAACAGTTTTAGAGAATTTAATTGCAACGGCAAGAGACGGTGATTGGTCCTTAAAGGAGATTTACAACTTATTTCCAAGATTAGAAGAAAGAAGTTATCAATTAGCTTCATCTTTATCTGGTGGGGAACAGCAAATGTTAGTTATTGGAAGGGCCTTGATGACAAACCCAAAACTATTAATTTTAGATGAAGCAACTGAAGGTCTTTCTCCAACTGTTAGGTCTGAAATTTGGAAGGTCATAGAAAAGTTAAAATTAAAAAACATATCTATACTAATTATAGATAAATCACTTAAACAATTATTAGAATTGGCAGATAATTTTTATATTCTTGAAAAAGGAAAAACCGTGTGGAATGGAGCCTCAAAAAAACTTACAAATGAAATTGCTCAAAAATTTTTAGGAGTTTAGTTAAAGAAACTCAAAATAGTTATTTTTTATTTTGATTAAAGTTTATTTATATTCATCACATACATTTTCAATTGTAGATTTTAATTTAAGTGAAATTTCATTAATTTCATTCTCATTAATTATAAACGGTGGTGCTAGCAAAATATGATCGCCTATACTGCCATCAATTGTACCTTGCATCGGATAACAAATTAAACCTATATTTAATGCTTCTTTTTTAATTTTATTAGCAATATTAAATTTCTTAGGAAATGGCTCTTTAGTAGACTTATTTTTAACTATTTCTATTCCTCTAAATAGACCTCTTCCTCTAATATCGCCTACAAACTGATTTTGGCCAATATCTCTTTGTAAAGTTCTTTGAAGAATGTTTCCCTTTTCTTTTACTTGTTTAAACATGCCTTCGTCTATTAACTTTGTTAAAACTGCTAGTGAAGCAGCGCAAGCAATAGGATGACCTAGATATGTATGACCATGTTGAAAAAAACCGCTTCCATTAGATATAGCGTCATATATATAATCTTGACACATCATTGCCCCAATAGGTTGATATCCAGCTCCCAAACCTTTGGCTATAGTAATAATATCAGGTATTATTTCTTCTTCATCACATGCAAATAATGAACCTGTTCTTCCCATTCCACACATCACCTCATCGAGAATAAGTAATATGCCGTATTTGTCACATATTTCTCGAATTCGCTTGAAATATCCTGTTACAGGAGTTACTGCGCCTGCTGTAGCTCCAACTACTGTTTCTGCAATAAATGCCATAACATTTTTAGATCCTAAAAATTTTATTTGATCTTCAAGTTCATTGGCAACTCTTAATCCATACTCTATTTCAGTTTCGTTATTTTTTTGATGACGATAAGGGTAACATGGTGAAATCAATGAAGTATCAATTAAAATTTTTTCAAAAAATGTCCTTCTCCATACATTTCCTCCTGCAGCTAGAGCTCCGAGTGTATTGCCATGATAGCTCTGTTTTCTTGAAATCACTCTATGTCTTTCAGGTTGACCAATTTCAACAAAATATTGTCTTGCTAACTTTAAAGAAGCTTCAACTGCCTCTGAGCCACTTGATACGAAGTAAACCTTATTGAGTCCTGAAGGAGATTTATCAGCTAAAAGTCTTGCTAATTTTTCAGCTGGATCACTTGTAAAAAAAGAAGTATGGGCAAACGCTAACTTTTCAGTTTGTTCAATTATAGCTTTTTGAACAGTTTTATCTGAATGACCCAGACTTGAAACAGCAGCACCACCAGAGGCATCAAGGTACCATTTCTCATTTTTATCAATTATATAACAACCTTCTCCTCTAACGGCATTTGGCAAATCATAATTAGTATGACGAGGAAAAATATTGCTGCTTTTCATTTTCTATCCTTTTGTTTCTTTTTTCTTCTATGTTGATTGAGATATATTAAAATTATTATAATTTTTAGTTTTGTATAATATGTCGTTTTTTGCAAATATAACTAATATTTTAACGAATAAATAAATGTTTCAATTAGCAATAAGAATGGATGTCTTTTTAAGAGCCTGTAAAATGGCTTCTATAGTAGGGATTGTTTTAGCTATAATTAACCGTGGAGATCATATTTTATTTGGCACAATGACATTTAATAGTAGGATAAAAATATTGAAATTTTTTTTTGTTCCTTTTTGTGTGTTAGGAATTTCATCAGTTTTTGCGATTAGAAGAGAGATAAATTTTAGTGATTAAAAAAACATATACGCAGTTTCAAAAATATACATATATCTATTTTACCTTTGTTCTTACGTTTTTATTATTAGGTAAAAGCTACGCTTATGAAGCAAAAGAAGATTATCTATTTGAAGTTCAATTTGGAAACCTTATTGTTGGTAAAGCTGAAGTTTCAGTAATAAGCGATGAAAAAAAAATAATTGTAAAAGCAAAAACAAGAACCGCAGGTTTTTTAAATACCTTTTATGAATATCAAGGAGAATTAATTTCAATATCCCAAGAAAATAAAGAATTTTGGAAACCCTACAAATTTACAACTAAGGGTTTATTTAATAATAAAAATCGATATTCAAACCTCACCTGGGGGCCAGACAAATCTGTTAGTTATAAACTTGATCCAGTATTAGATCTAAAAGAAGTTCATCGAATTGACAAATCAAGTCTTATTAACGTTATGGATCCTTTAACATCTATAATCAATGTAATTGAAAATATTAAAAACAAAAAAAGCTGCGATCAAAATTTTAAAATTTTTGATGGTAGAAGAAGGTATGATTTAAAAATAAAAAGTTTAGGTGAGGGTATATTAAAAAATGATAGACCTAAATCATTTAGTGGTGATGTAATAATATGTGGTTTAAGAATGTTTCCCATAGGAGGCCATAGGTTAAAAAGTAAATGGAAACCAGAAGAAGATAAATTCAGTGATTTCAAAGTATTTTTTGGAACAACTTCTTCTGGTTTATTATTTCCAGTCAGAATGAATTTAGAGAGGTGGTTTGGGACAGTTGTTGTTCGTCTTGTAAGCAAGGATATATAAATTATGAAACTTGGATTAATAGGAAAAAATATACAATTATCCCAAGCACCAGATATACATAAACGCCTTGGAAATTTATTTAAAATTCCTGTCAGTTATCAAATATTTGATTTAAAAGAAAATGATGAAAATTACTTTTCTGGTCAATTGCTAAGACTTAAAGATAGAGGTTTTACAGGAGTTAATATTACTTTTCCATTTAAAGAAGAGGTATTAAAATATGCAGATATAATTAATCAAAGTTCATTAAATATTAAATCCTCAAATACCCTAATTTTTAAAACAGATATTATTGCGGAGAATACAGATTACACCGGGTTTTTAAGAACCTATAAATTTCATTTTGGGAAGATTAAGCCTAAAAAAACTTTAGTACTAGGGGGAGGTGGTGTTGGAAGAGCAATCACATTCGCATTAGGGTCATTAGGTGTAGAACATATTTATTTATATGAAAAAGATAAAGTAAAAGGGAAAGTACTAAGACAAGACTTAGGGTTATTTAAAATAAATTGTACTTTGATAGATTGTAATCAATTAAAAAAAATAATATCTCAGGTTCAGGGTATAGTTAATTGTACCCCTCTTGGTCATCATGATTTTCCAGGTTGTCCCTTAGGTGAGTTTATGCCCAGGAATAATCATTGGATTTTTGACGCAGTTTATACGCCTGCAAAAACTACTTTATTAAAAAAAGGTGAAAAGGTAAGAGCTAAAATAATTTCTGGAATTGATCTTTTTATTTTCCAAGCCCTAGATGCTTTTCTTTTATTTACTGCTGAAAGAATTGATAAAAATGAAATATCCAAACATATTCAATTTTTAAGAGAATATTACTTTAAGGTGCTTTTTAAATAATTTAAGTTTTATTTTGAAAAACTATTTCCTCTGATAAAAGCTTATTTATAGCATCTTCATTATATCCAGCTTCTTTCAATATATCTTTTGTATGCTGACCTATAATAGGAGGCTTATGTTTAACTCCAACAGAACGAGATCTACTAAATTTTATAGGTGATGAGACGCCCTTATATTCATCCTTACTGATAGTCATTTGTCTTTCTTTCGTTTGAGGATGATTAATAGCCTCTTCAATATTTCTTACAGGACCAGCTGGGATCCCTGCTGCTAATAATTTTTCAGAGAATTCAACACCATCTACATTACTAAGTGCATCCTCTAGGTATTTGGTTAAAGCTATTCTGTTTTCAACTCTATCCCCATTTGAAAGAAATCGTTTATCTGTAATAAGTTCATCTAAATTTAGTGCTTTGCATAATCTTACAAATCCTGCGTCATTTCCAATACCCATAAATATTTCATTTGTAGCAGTCTTAAATTTATCATAAGGAGCAATATTGGGATGTGCGTTTCCAGTAGCTGTTCCTGGTTTTTTAGATAGGAAGTAGTTACCAGTATGAGGATGCATAAGTGCTAAAGCTGAGTCATATAGAGACATATCTATAAATTGACCTAGTCCAGATTTATGTCTTTCTTGGATTGCCATCAAAATACCTATTGTAGCGTACAATCCAGTTCCCATATCTACTACGGGAGCGCCAACTCTTACATCACCACCACTGGCATGCCCGTTAATAGACATCATACCTGTCATTGCCTGTACAATAGCATCATATCCTGGAGCTCCTCCAAGTGGCCCTGTTGCTCCAAATCCTGATATTCGACAATGAATTAATTTAGGAAATTTTGAACTTAAAACTTCTTCATAGCCTAATCCCCATTTTTCCATAGTGCCAGTTTTAAAGTTTTCAATCAATACATCACAAGATTTAACAAGCTCTAATATTAATTCTTTACCTTCCTTTTTAGTTAAATCAATTGCGATAGATTTTTTATTCCTATTTACGTTAATAAAATATGAAGCCATGTCATTAATAAAAGGTGGTCCCCAACCTCTTACTTCGTCTCCAATTTTTGATTCAACTTTAATTACCTCAGCTCCATGATCAGCTAAAATTTGAGTTGCATATGGACCTCCAAGAACTCGAGTAAGGTCTAATACTTTAATTCCATTTAATGCGTAGCTTATTATATTATTTTGATCTGACATTTTTTCACTTTTTTAAATTGTTAATATGATTTAGGTAATCCAAGTACACGCTCTGATATATAGTTTAAAACCATTTGAGCGCTAACAGGAGCTAATTTAGGTATAAGAGATTCTCTTAATAACCTTTCTACATGATATTCTTTGGCATACCCCATACCTCCTAAAGTTATAACAGCTTGTGTAGCTGCTTTAAAACCAGCTTCTGCTGCAAAAAATTTAGCTGCATTAGCCAATCCACCCGAGTTTTCTCCGTTGTCATATTGATAAGCTGCTTTAGCAATCAATAATTCAGCAGCTTCTAATTCAATCCAGTTCTCGGCTAATGGATGTTGAATACTTTGATTCTTCCCAATAGGTCTATCAAACACAACTCTTTCTCCAGCATATTTAACAGCTCTTGATAGAGCATTTTTTCCTATTCCTAGAGCTTCTGCAGCAATAAGTATTCTTTCAGGATTTAAGCTATCTAATAGGTATCTGAAGCCTTTGCCTTCTTCTCCAATTCTATCAAAATCATCTACTTCTAAGTTATCAATAAATATTTGGTTACTGTCTACAGCAGATCTTCCCATTTTAGCTATTTCTTTAACTTCAATTTTATTTCTATCTAAGTGTGTATAAAACAAAGTCAACCCATCAATATTTTTTTTACATTCCTCAATAGGTGTAGTTCGAGCCAATAGCAGTATTTTATCGGCAATTTGGGCCGTTGATGTCCAAATTTTTTGTCCATTAATAATATATCCATTATTAATCTTTTTTGCGTATGTTTTTAATTTTCCAGTATCTAAACCAGCATCAGGCTCAGTTACTCCAAAGCATGTCTTTTCTTTTCCGGATATTAAAGGTGGTAGCCATTTATTTTTTTGTTCATTATTTCCATGAACTACGATTGGATGTGGTCCAAAAATATTGATATGTATAGAAGAAGCAGCTGCCATTCCTCCACCAGTTTCAGAAATTTTCTGCATAAAAATTGACGCTTCTCTAATACCAAGAGCAGAGCCTCCATATTCTTCTGGCATACAGATTCCTAACCATCCTCCATTTGAAACTTCTTCATAAAAACCATGAGGAAATTTACTTTCTCTATCACAATTAAGCCAGTAATCATCATCAAAATTTTTCATGATATTTTGAACTGATTCAATGATTGATAATTGTGTTTCGTTATAACTAAAGGACATCTAAATCATCTTGCCATATTATGATAATTTTCATTAGGCTCCATTTCTGTTGCTGAAGCTAACCTATTAGTCATATTAAACATACCAACTATAGCGCTTATATCCCAAATATCTCTATCTGTATAACCTGCTTCTCTAAGTTCATTTCTATCCTGTTCTTTTATTTCAGAAGGGTCGCGTGTTAATTTTTTAGAAAATTCAAGGAGTTTTTCTTGTTTTAAGGGTAGTTCTGCTGAACGAAAATTTGCCGCTATTCTTTCTCCTAATTGAGGATCATTAGATATCTCTCTTACTGCGGCACCGTGAGCAACTATACAATAATAACAATGATTTTCTGAAGACACAGTCACTGCAATCATTTCTCTCTCTAATTTTGTTAAGCCAGATTCTCCTAACATTAGAGAATTATATAATTTAGTAAAACCTTCAAATTGTTTAGGAAATTTAGAAAATGAAGCAAGAACATTTGGAATAAATCCAATTTTTTCATTTACTATATTTAGGTAATTTTGAGCCTGCTCTTCACCATCTTTTTGACCATCATAATCTAAATTTAATTTTGTTAAATTTAGATCTTGACCTTGCTTCTTTATTTCTTCCATTTATTTCTCCATAATCCAATTAGGGTTTCTTTTTTCAAAGAATGCATTAATACCTTCAATAGCTTCAGGGTTTTCCCATACGTCTGCAAGTGCTTCCACTGAAAAATTAATAATAGCTTCATCAATCTTAGGTGACAAATCTCTCACTAGTTTTTTAGAAGCTGAAACTGCATTAGGTGCATTTAAATAAAATACATTAACTTCTTTTTTAATTTCTTCATCAATTTTAGTTTTATCTACAAATGATTTTATTAATCCAAAACTCTTAGCTTCTTCAGGATTAAAAACACGAGCGCTTGTGAATAAATCAATGGAATTATTGGCGCCAATTTTTGATATAACATAAGGACTAATAGTCGCAGGAATTAATCCAAGTCTTGTTTCAGTTAGAGCCATTTTAACATTTTCAGTAGATATAACAATATCGCAAACAGACATTATTCCTATGCCTCCACCAAAAGCATTACCTTCAACTTTAGCAATCAATGGTTTAGGAAAGTTATACATTTTGTTTAAAATATTTGCTAATTTATATGCTTCTTTAATGCGTGTTTTTCTATCTGAATTTATTTGTTCCTTCATCCAATCTAAATCTCCTCCTGCACAAAAGGATTTGCCTTTAGCTGATATTATTACAAACCTAATATTGTTATCTTTAATTAAACTATCAAAAGTTATATTTAATTCTTCTATCATCAATGGTGACAAAGCATTATGTCTGTCTGGTTGATTTAAAATTATTTCGGCAAAGCCACTAATATCTTTTTTAAAAATTATTGTTTTATATTCGCTTTTAACCTCAGTCATAAGTACCATCCATTTTGAGTTTCAAAGCTATTTCGGCACATTCATTTATTCTTTTAGTATTCAGTTTAGTTTCATAACCTAGTGATAACAAAAGTTCATTAACTTTTTCCGTGGCAACATTTCCTTTGGATCCAGGTGAATATGGACACCCACCTAACCCTCCTACGGATGAGTCAAAAGTTCTAATGCCATAATCTAAACATACTCTAATATTATCTAAAGCATTTTTAAATGTATCATGGAAATGCCCTGCTAATTTATCAGGGGTAGTAAATGTTAAGCATTCATTTAATATTTTTATAGTTTGATCGGGGCTTCCTTTACCAGTCGTATCACCCAATGAAATTTCATAACAACCCATTTCAATAAGTTGTTTGGCAATTTGTGCTACTTTTTTAGGATCAACCGTATCTTCATAAGGACAATGAGAAACACAACTTATATATCCACGCACGGGTATCTTCTTTTTTAAAGCTTCTACAACTAAGGGCTTAAATCTCAATAAACTAGTTTTAATATCACAATTAATATTTTTTTGACTAAAAGTTTCTGAAGCCGCTACAAAGATTGCTATTTCATCTACTTTTGATTTGATAGCATTGTGAAGACCAATTTCATTAGGGGTTAATGCTGTATATTTAATATTTTTGTTTCTTTTTATTTTAATAAACACTTCAGAGGCATCAGCAAGTTGAGGGACCCATCTAGAGCTTACAAAACTTGATGTTTCAATTTTTTTAAACCCGCACAAAGATAGTTTATCAATAAATTTTACTTTATCATTGGTTGATATAAATTTTTTTTCATTTTGCAACCCATCTCTAGGGCTCATTTCAAAAATAGTAACAAAATTATCCACAGAAAAACCTATATTATTTCAATTATTTTTTTAAACTTAATAGTTTCATTTTATCAGACACTTGTTGTCCATCAATAATAAATATTCTTTCAATAATTCCGTCTCTTGGTGAAGTAAGAGAAAATTCCATTTTCATTGCCTCAAGAATAAAAAGTACATCACCTTTTTTAACTTTAGAGTTTGCCTTAATTTTTTTAATTTTAACAATCCCATGCATTGGTGCAATAATGCTATCTTCCAAGTTATTAATGTAATTTTCTTTAGATTGTAATAAACTTTTATTAATTACTTCGAATGTATGTTGTTTCGTAAAGAAGGTAAAAATTTGATCGCCACTATTTATATCTTTTATACTTTGAAAGCTTAAATTTATATTTTTCCCTTTTAGATATGCTTCTATTCTTGATTGGTTAATGATTATTGATGAGAACAGAAATATTTTTTTATTAAATTCAATTTCTATTTCATTAGGACTGTAACATACGATTTTATATAATATTTCTTTTTCTTTCATGCTTATTTTTAATGGATAAACATTAGGTTTCCAAATATATAAATCAGATAAAGTATTAGTAGAAATAATTTTTAATGCTTTAAAAATAACTACTCCAACTAATGCTTTAAATCTATCATCAATTTCATTGTTGATTAGAAATTTAATATTTTCTTCAATAAATTTTGTAGTTACTTCACCATCTTTAACATTTTTATTATTTAGTAATTTAATTAATAAATCTAAATTTGTTGTTATGCCTGCTATTTCAATTTCAGATAAATAATTTATTAAATGTTTTATAGCTGCATTTCTATTGTTTCCATGAGCTATAACTTTAGCAATCATAGGGTCATAAAATGGAGTTATATTATCTCCAGATTTTGTTCCTGTTTCAACTATACAATTTGGATGATTTAAAGTGTCTGGAAATTTTAGATGATAAATTTTGCCACTTTGAGGAAGAAAATTTTTATTTACGTCTTCGGCATATAATCTAGCTTCAAAAGCCCATCCATTTATTTTAATATCATTTTGTGAAACTGGTAATTTCTCTCCATTAGCAATCTTTAACTGCCAATCAATTAAATTAGTAGAAGTTATTGCCTCAGTAACTGGATGCTCAACTTGAATTCTAGTATTCATCTCCATAAAATAAATCTTATTTTTATCTATTCCATTTTGGATGTCAGCTATAAATTCAATTGTGCCAGCGCCTAAATATTTTATTGCTCGTGCGGCTTTAACTGATAGTTCACCAAGAAAATGTTGTATTTCATTATTAAGATTTGGGGAAGGAGCTTCTTCTATAACTTTTTGTTGTCTTCGTTGTAATGAACAATCTCTATCAAATAAATGAACCACATTTCCAAATTTATCAGCAAAGATTTGAATTTCAATATGACGAGCTTTGGGTATATACTTTTCTAAAATACAATTAGAATCATTAAAATTTGTTTTTGCTTCATTAGAAGCTTCTTGAAAAGCTATTGAAAAATCATTTTTATTTTCAGCTATTCTCATTCCTCTCCCACCGCCGCCTGATCTTGCTTTGACTAATAACGGGTAACCTACTTGATTTGCTTTATTTGTGAGATACTTTATTTCCTGTTTATTTCCATGATAACCAGGGACAACGGGCAAGCCTGCTTTTTCCATAAGAGTTTTAGCTTTATCTTTTTCTCCCATGTTTCTTACAAGATTGCTATTAGGCCCTATAAAAATTAACTTATTTTTTTCAACGTTCTCTATAAAATCAGCGTTTTCTGATAACAATCCATAGCCTGGATGAATTGCATTAGCTTTATGTTTTTTAGCTATTTGTATTATCAAATTACCATTCATATAAGTTTCAGAAACTAAAAATCCTTTAATATGGATAGCTTCATCAGCAAGTTTAGTATGTAAGCTATCAATATCTAAATCAGAGTAGATAGCTAAAGTTAGAATATTTAATTTTTTTGCACGCTGAATAATTTTACATGCAATCTCACCACGGTTGGCAATTAATAATTTTTTTATTTTTTGTTTATTCATATGATTTACATTCTAAAAATACCAAATTTAGTATTTTCTATTTCTTTATGCAAAGTTACTCTTAAGCTGGCAGCTAGGATATCCCTAGTTTTTGTGGGGTTAATTATACCATCATCCCAAAGGCGTGCTGAAGCATACAAGGGATGTGCCTGTTCTTCAAATTGATCTATAATCGGTTTTTTAAATTGATTTTCAATGTTATTATTCCATTTACCTTTGTTCTTAATAACATTATTTTTCTTTAATTCAGCTAATACACTTGCAGCTTGCTCTCCTCCCATTACAGATATACGAGAGCAAGGCCAAGTCCATAGAAACCGTGGGCTAAAAGCTCTACCACACATCCCATAATTTCCAGCTCCAAAGCTTCCTCCAATTAAAATTGTAATTTTAGGTACTTTAGTTGTAGCAACCGCATTAACTAGCTTAGCTCCATTTTTAGCTATTCCTCCATGTTCAGCATTTTCTCCAACCATAAAGCCAGTTATATTTTGCAAGAAAATTAAAGGAATTTTTCGTTGGCTACATAGTTCAATAAAATGTGTTCCTTTGAGTGCACTGTCAGAAAAAAGAACACCATTATTTGCTATAATGCCACAAATCATTCCATGTATATTTGCAAAGCCAGTTATTAATGTTGTTCCAAATTCTTTCTTAAATTCATCAAATTCAGATCCATCTACAATCCTGATAATAACTTCTCTCGCATCGTAAGGAACTTTATTGTCAGCGGGAACAATTCCTAAAAGTTCTTGTGAGTCGTATAATGGAGGATTAAAATCATTTGTATGAAAATTATTATTTTGATTTATATTTAAGTTTTTAATGCATTGTCTTGCTAAAGCAAGAGCATGTTCGTCATTGTCGGCTAGATAATCTGCTACACCAGAAATTTTAGTATGAACTTCTCCTCCGCCTAGTTTTTCTGGATTTGTTATTTCCCCAGTTGCAGCTTTGACAAGTGGTGGTCCTGCTAGAAAAATAGTTCCTTGATTTTTTACAATAATTGTCTCATCAGACATTGCTGGTACATATGCTCCTCCCGCAGTACAACTTCCCATCACAACTGCTATTTGAGCAATACCTTTAGAAGACATATTAGCTTGATTATAAAATATTCTTCCAAAATGTTCTCGGTCAGCAAAAACTTCATCTTGGTTTGGAAGATTTGCTCCACCTGAATCAACCAAATATACACATGGCAAATCATTTTCTAGAGCTATCTCTTGAGCTCTAAGATGTTTCTTTACTGTAATTGGATAGTAAGTTCCTCCTTTTACAGTTGAATCATTGCATATTACCATTACGTCTATATTGTGAATTTTTCCTATTCCAGTTATTATGCCGCCTGAAGGACATTCATTATTATACATATTATATCCGGCTGTTAAACCTACTTCAAGGAAGCCGCTTTCGGGATCAAGTAATTTTGAAACTCTCTCTCTTGGCAGCATTTTACCACGATTTTCATGACGTTCTTTTAGTTTTTCTCCACCTCCATCCATAGCTAAATTAACAGCTTTGAGGGTAAGGTCTAAGTCAATATTTAGTTGTTTTTTATTTTTTAAAAAATCAGGATCATCTGATTTGATTTGTGATTGAAGAATTGTCATATGGTGGTTTCCATAAATAGTTCTCTACCAATAAGCATTCGTCTGATTTCAGAAGTTCCTGCTCCAATTTCATATAATTTGGCATCTCTTAATAGTCTTCCTGCGGCAAAGTCGTTTGTATAGCCATTTCCACCGAGTGTTTGAATTGCTTCTAAAGCAATTTGTGTAGCTTTTTCAGCTGAATATAAAATACACCCAGCAGCATCTTTTCTTGTAGTCTCTCCTCTGTCGCATGCTTTAGCTACTTCATAAACATAAGATCTACATGCATTCATGGTGGTGTACATATCGGCAATTTTACCTTGCATGATTTGAAACTCTCCGATTGATTTACCAAATTGTTTTCTTTCATGTATATATGGTACAACTATATCCATAGCTGCTGCCATTATTCCTAAAGGTCCTGCAGCAAGTACAACTCTTTCATAGTCTAATCCACTCATTAAAATGGATGCACCTTTCCCAACTTCACCAAGAATATTTTCTTCTGGGACAGGGCAGTTGTTGAAAATTAATTCAGATGTATCAGATCCGCGCATGCCAAGTTTATCTAGTTTTTTCCCAGCTGAAAAGCCAGACATTGATTTTTCGATTATAAAAGCTGTTATCCCTTTAGATCCATCTGATGGGCTAGTTTTAGCATAGACTACAAGTGTATCTGCATCAGGCCCATTAGTAATCCACATTTTTGTTCCATTTAGAAGATAGGTTTTGTTTCCTTGTTTTTCTGCATGAAGCGACATTGAAACTACATCTGACCCAGATCCAGTTTCACTCATTGCTAAAGCTCCAATTTTTTCTCCACTACATAAGTCTGGTAAATATTTTTCTTTTTGTTCTGGAGTTCCATTTCTATTGATTTGATTCACACATAAATTAGAAAAAGCTCCATATGAAAGTCCAACAGATGCACTTGCTCTGCTAATCTCTTCAAGAGCAATACAATGAGCTAGATAACTCATTTCACTTCCGCCATACTTTGATTCTGCAGTAATACCTAGTAGACCAAGTGCACCAAGTTTTTTCCATAAATGATTAGGAAATGCATTGTCTTTATCAATTTGATCAGCTATTGGAGCTATTTCATTCTGTGCAAATTTATTAACAGTTTCTCTTAAAAGTTCGTTATCGTTGCCAATTGAAAAATTCATGGAATGTAAGAACATAAAAAAGCCCCCTATCTTACAAGTTTCTAAATTATAACATAACTAAGTTTTTCTTTCGTTCCATATAAATTATATTTTACTTTACTTTAGTTCATCTAATGCTCGTTTTTTTGCATCAGCACTTTCAATTCCTGAAATATAGAGTAAACCATTCATACGACGCATTAAATTAGCTTCAAAGTCATCTATAATACCATCTGCAAGAATAACTCCCCACATCATTTGAATTACTTCAATTCGTTCTTGATGATCCATTTCGTTTAATATAATTTTAATTTGAGAAAATATCTCTATTCTTTTATTATTATCATTGAGAGCTGTATTTATATTTTCATCAGCATCAATTTCACTAAAGTTAAACTTATTAATTAATAATTTTTTAATATATTGCACTTCTTCTTGACCAGTTTCTCCATCAATTTGGCATGCTTCAATAAGCAAAATAATTACAGCTTGTATGTCTTCGCCTTTATATTCTTCCTCTTCTTCGGTTTTAGAAGTAATTTTTTTTAGCGCTGTCTTTAGATTTGAAAACATATTTTTTCCTGTTTAGTAAAATTTAGATTAAAAATTATTTTATACTGATTGGTAAAATGAATAAAAACTAATTTTTTTTCAAGCTTTAAAGTTTATTATTTTTATGTAAACTAAAAAGAAATCAATTTTGTATCAGTAAAAAAACTTTAATTTTAAGGAGGCGGCCTTAACAAAGGTTGAGATAATATATGGCAAGTGATGCATTTCTTAATTCAATTGAAGTTAACTTTAAAAAGGCAATTAAGTATATTCAAAAAACTCATGGAATAGAAGCTTTATCAGATGATCTTGCTAATCAAATAATGATGGCAAATGCAACATATGTAGTAAGGTTTGGCGTTAGACTTAGGGGTACCGTTCATACTTTTACAGGCTATCGTTCAGTTCATTCTGACCATTTTGAACCTGTAAAAGGTGGCATCAGATATGATATGGCTGTTAATCAAGAGGAGGTTGAGGCTTTAGCTGCATTAATGACGTATAAGTGTGCTTTAGTCGAAGTGCCTTTCGGAGGATCTAAAGGTGGACTTATAATTAATGTTAAAGACTGGTCTCCAGAAGAATTAGAAAGAATAACAAGACGTTTCACTCAAGAGTTAGCAAAAAGAGACCTAATTCATCCATCTCAAAATGTACCTGCTCCTGATGTTGGTACCGGTGAACGTGAAATGGCTTGGATAGCTGACGAATATAGGCGATTAAATCCTACGGATCTGAATGCTTGGGCTTGTGTCACTGGTAAACCAGTCAATAAAGGTGGTATTTCTGGAAGAACTGAAGCGACAGGAAGAGGAGTTAAATACGCTCTTAAAGCATTTTTTGAACATCCTGAAGATATTAAAAAAACTGGTTTGAAATCTGGTTTAAAAGGAAAAAGAGTAATTATTCAGGGTTTGGGAAATGTAGGGTATTATGCAGCCTATTTTCTATCAAATGAAGACGGAGCGCTAATTACTCATGTTATAGAACGTGAAGGCGCAATTATTGATAATGAAGGAATAGATATTTTATCTCTTAAAAATTATCTTATTGAAAAAGGAACTATAAGAGGCTTTAAAGGCTTCTTAGAGAGTGGAGCAGAAATTCTTGAGGCTGAAGCTGATATTTTAATACCCGCAGCCATGGAATTGGTAATTACGAAAGATAACGCCGAACGTATTAAAGCACCTATCATAATTGAAGCAGCTAATGGACCAATTTCTTCAGATGCAGACGATATTCTTAATAGACGTGGAATAATAATCATCCCAGATCTTTATGCAAATGCAGGTGGGGTAACTGTTAGTTATTTTGAGTGGATTAAAAATTTAAGTAGGATAAGGCTTGGAAGACTTCAAAGAAGAGCTCAAGAAAATCAGGTATCACTTCTTATTGAAGGAATTGAAAATATGACAGGAAAAAGCTTCCCAGTAGATTATAAATCAAGATCTATTCAAGGAGCTTCAGAATTAGATCTTGTCCGTTCAGGGCTAGAAGACACAATGATGGATACATATGATGTGATAAGTAAAGTGTGGAATAGTAATAAAGATATTCCAGATTTAAGAACTGCAGCTATGATGGTTGCGATCCAAAGAGTAGCTCAAAGTTATTCTTCTTTAGGTATATAAAAACATAAAAAAGGAGGACTAATGTCCTCCTTTTTTTTTCTAAATATAAATTTACTTTCTGAAGTCAGGGTAAGCTTCCATACCAACTTCACTTAAGTCCATGCCTTCCAACTCTTCTTCAGGTGTTACCCTTATTCCCATTGTTATTTTAATGATATACCACAGGATTGCTGAAGCAATTATTGTAAAGGCGCCAATTGCAGTTATACCATAAAGTTGAGCTCCAATTGTTGCATCTGAATTTGAGAAAACAACAGCGATTGTTCCCCAGATTCCAGCAAATAGATGTACTGGAATAGCACCTACTACATCATCAATTTTTAACTTATCTAGTAACGG
>Ga0115005_10002036_pt1 | contig 16139 bp, 14 predicted proteins | sample ArcOceMetagenome_FD_87163 | JGI IMG/M metagenome (GOLD analysis project Ga0115005, IMG submission 87163) | Marine eukaryotic phytoplankton communities from Arctic Ocean - Arctic Ocean - Greenland ARC118M Metagenome | ecosystem: Environmental > Aquatic > Marine > Oceanic | place: Arctic Ocean... | reverse complement strand
TTATAAAAATTGAAAAGTAAGGGTCGTATTTTCAAAAAACAGCGGACATAAAAAAACCCAGCAAAACGCTGGGTCAGGCATACACAAAACTGTGCAAGCGTGCATCCTACACTAGAGGGTTGTTACAAACGTAACTCGGTTACAAACACGCCAGAGCGTATTTCAAATTCGTTTTAAAGCACAAGCGCTATGCTTGGCTATCGCCTTCATGCTTAGCAATATCATTTTTGATGAAGCGGTATACGCTCACAAAAAAACCAATTGTTAAAGCCACGATAAGAAGCCCTGCAATTACATATTCATCAACGTACATGGCGTTACCTCACAGAGTGATTAATGTTTACACCCTAAGATTAGCAACCCATTGAAAATGAAAATTGACTTGAATCAATATGGATTTCACACCCTGCCGATTCCCATATAAAACCTGACATGGGTCAATTTTTAACCGTCCTATTTTTCAAGGTCGTTATTTTTAGCCGCCACCATACCTGCCAGCTTGATAATAACTTGATCCTTAAACTTCTCTCTTATATCGGCATTTAATGCACCTAATAAGCGCCTATCCACTTTTAATAAGATGCAGACTTCATTGGCAATAACATTGGAGGTACGCGGGGTATTTTGAATAAATGCAATTTCACCAAAGAAATCGCCAGGGCCCATGTTCGCCAACGGGGCTTCGATTCCATCCAATGTCACCCGGGCAGAACCGCTTAATAAGATGAAAAAAGCGGTATCCAGTGTATTTTGTTCAATGATGTATTCGTCTTCTTGGGCCACATAAAAAGAAGCCTCTGTATCGATGACCTTCTCCTTTTCAAAGGAGGTAAACGCTTTAAAGAAAGGGACTTTATTGAGGATAATCAATATCCTACCTCGCCCCAGTGTCGTGATCCTTTTCATCCCCCTCCCCTTTCTTAAACGCTTTTTTGACAGTGATAACCTAAGCTTAGCTTAACTGCGCTTGGGCGAGCGATAATTCGATTCACTGCTAGAATAATACTCAACAGGACGTTTCTTCCACTCTCACCGACCAGTAATATCATGAAGACATTAACGCTATATTTATTAGCAGCTTTAGGTATAACCATGGCATTTAATGGATATGCGCAGGAGGCTGACACCCCACAATCACCGCCACTTTCCGCCAAGCAGACAGAGCAAGCTCGAATGGAGGCTCTGGCTGTACTCATTAAACGCCAGCAATATCCACAAGCCTATGAATTAGCCCGTCGCATGTTAGAGGCCAATGAAGGCCTGCCAAACTTCGATTTCCAATACGGTATGGCGGCAGTGGAAAGTGGCTACTACGATCAGGCCCTATTTGCTTTTGAGCGCTTAGTACTGGGTTTTCCAAACCAACCAAGGTATCGCTTAGAACTGGCCCGCACTCACTTTTATTTACGCAACCTTATTCGCGCAGAGGTCGAATTTAATAATGTATTGAAACAAAAGCCGCCTGTGCCTGTTCGAAAAAACGTGATGCTTTTTATGGATCGCATCAACGATTTAAAACGCAGCGTTGAATCAAAATTTATTTTTGTTCTCGATGCCGGAGGGGGTTACGACTCCAACATAAACAGTGCCACCAGTGAAAAGATATTACCAAGTACAGAATTAAACGAGGTTCTCGCCACTCTCGGTGATATCGAATTAAATGATGCCAGTCGCGAAACTGGTAGCGCTTACTGGAGCGCCCTTGCTCACATGGCGTACATTAGCCCACTCACAAAAACCAGTGCATTTGATTTGCGCTTGGTGGCGTCAAACCGAAATAATTCTGAAACACCTATTTACGATCTCACCACAGCAATGGCAGAACTGGGTTATAGCTTTTTTACAGGCCCGGTTAAATGGCGCGGCGCAGGGCGCTATCAACATGTTCAACTTGATGGTGAAGCATTATTAAATAGTCAGTCGTTTATTGGTCAAGGGAATTGGATTTTAAATAAAGGCGCGTCCATCGGGTTTGGTGTCAATTATGGCATGTCCAATTACCCAGAAGATGACGATGGCGACATTACCCAGCAGCAGTTTAACCTTTCATATGCCAGCGCCCCTAAAAAAGACAATTGGAAGCTCACCCTCATCTTTGGCAGTGACAGCGCCGATGAAAGCAGCAATAAACATAATGGTAAAACCTATCAGGGTTTTACCTACCAAAGCACCTCTCTGATGAGCCAGCGCACCTCACGTTATTGGCTATTAAGCGTATTAAGTAATGAGTACGACGCTATTAACCGCAATATTTATAGCAAATTACGTAAGGATCAAAATGCCACTTTTGGAATCGGCTGGCGCTACAGTTTCAACTCTCACTTTAGTGTGCGAAATGATTATAGCTTTACCCATAACGACAGCACATTAGAAGCTAACACGTATCAAAGGGGCAAGGCCGAAGTGGGCTTGTCTTATCGTTTTTAAACCAGAGTTGTTCACTCAACTTTTGGGGGAGGTAGTATGACACTCATCAAACAATTGGGCCTAACCCTAGGCCTCATCCTGTTATTGATTCAATCTAGTTGGGCGGTCAACTTGGCAGGCCATGTAATTCTCACCAAGGGAAATGTAACGGCCATCGCCGAAGATGGCAGCGCCCGAACACTGAAACGACGCTCGCAAATTTTTAACGGGGATACTGTCAAAACCGGCCCTGCAGGTTCGGTACAAGTTCGCTTTGTGGATAAGGCCTTAATGACGATTAAAGCCAATAGTGAAATGAATATAGAGCGCTACCTTTTAGCCCAACAAGGCAGTGAGGGGGAAAAAGAACAAGTGCTCATGAGTTTAGTGAAAGGCGGCTTTCGCACCATTACCGGCACCATCGGTAAAGGTGACAAAGATGCTTATAAAGTGAATACGCCAGCGGCATCCATTGGTATTCGTGGCACCAATTACGAAGTGCAACAAGAAAGTGATGGCGGCTTTGTGATGGGGGTTTATAGCGGCGGCATTCAAGTTGAAAACGAAGCGGGCACCATTGAATTAGGTGAAGGGGCTGATTTTAACTTTACCCGAGTAAAACCCAATGGCTCGCCTAAAGGTTTATTGGCACCGCCACCTGCCCTAGGGAAAAACACCGCAACCGAACAAAACGAAGAAGAATCACAAGAAAGCGCAGACAAAGAAAATACGGACAACAGCGAGGGGGATGAAAACTCAGAAGGGGATAGTGATACCGAATCTGACGAAAAAAGCGATACCGATTCGCAAGATGCACAAGCAGATACCAGCACCAGTGAGAACGAAAACAACGCCCTTGCTGGTATTGACAACCCTGCCGCAGATATTGGTAATGATGTTACTAACGCCATTGATAACAAGTTAGCCGACACCATTCAAGAAACGGCCGATAAAGTAGAAGAGATATTAATTGACCAAGGCATTATTGGCACGTTTGATTTTAATGATCCCTACCGTGGTATTGACGCCACTAACAGTGACAACCCGTTTTTAGACGATGTGATTACCGATGAGCAATATGCTCTGGCTGAGTCTGGTAAGTTGGCGGTGCTTGCTATTCCCGTTAACAGCACCAACTCTTACGCTGGTGACTCGCCAAGTATATCCACATTAGAAGCTCAGCTCGTGTCTCCTGATATTGTTAGCTCCAGTGAACATAGTTTTGCCTCCGATCCTGGAAAATTCAGGCTTTCTTATGAAGTATATAATCTCACCACTAAGCAAACAGACCGCTATGAGATTGAAGTTGTCGTAGATGCTGAGACAGGAGGAAATGGAGGATTAGAATTTTTTATAGACAATGCGTTAACTAGCACAACTTATCGCCTAAATGATCAGGAGGTAACTGCATCAGTACCGGGGCACATAGATATTCAGTACGATCCAATTAATGAAAAATATAGTTTTTTACCCGTTACAAATGATCCGGACAACTTCATTCTAGAAATGGAATTAAATTTTGACGACGATGGCCAAACTCCATCAGCCGCGACCCTCGCGCTACAACAAGAACTGGGTTCAGGAACAAACTTTGATCGCGATGACTGGTATGCTGAAAGTGGCTTAGACATGGTGATTGGTAATGGCTCATGGGACAACACCAACAACAAACCAATTTTAGTCATGCGCGATAAACACTCTTACCAGAATCAAGATGGCACCACCGTAAATGAAGAACGCATTGAAGTAGTCAGCAAACCTCTTGAAGCAGACTCAACCGTAAACAGCCTCTTAGCCTTTGCAGCCTGCGCCGATAGCACACCACAACAAACATGTGACATCCAAGTTGACTCAGTGGCCGCTGGTAAAAATATTCGTTGGGGTGCTTGGTTGGCGGAGCCAGGGGAAGGCATTCAACTCAACGAATTTAAAGTCAATGACAATACGCTCGAATTTAGAGAAGAAGAAAACATTCTTGCTTTCTGGGTTGCTGCAGAGCGTGCTGATATTAACCAGCTTATTGGTAATGCCACTTTCACCGCAGATAGTGATTGTGCTAAATTCAATCAATGTATTGGTTTTGCCGATGATGGCATCGTGCAAAGCTTAACAGCACAATTTGATGTAAACTTTACAAGTGGTGCAATTACCAATGGCAACTTAACACTACAAACCACAGAAGACCCAGACTTAGGTATTTTAGGTGGAACAGGCACTGTGATGTCCACATGGAATGTAAACTTTTCAGGGCAAATGAGCACAACCGATGATGGCACAACTAAGTTGCCGGAATTTCAAACCAACTCAATTGCAAACGGAAAAATTGATGGTGTAGATACCGACATAATCGGTAACATTGGTGGTATTTTTGTTAAACCCGGGGACAAATTTGCCGGTGGATATAACCTAGGTACAGCAGATGGCACCAACAAACACGCTGCTGGAGTTTTCAGTTTAGATAAACAATAAATCCTACAAGCATAAAAAAGTCCGGCTCCATTAAATGAAGCCGGACTTTTTTATTAACAATGAATTAAAGTGATGCGTTACGATTTCTTAATTGGGCAACCGTACAACTGCTGGTGGTGCAATTCTCCAATGTGTAACCGGCAGGGTTGATCGTTAATAGTCCAAATCCTTTTTTCTTAGTACTGGTTACCACGTAGTGCGGCAACTGAACGCCTGTGATCTGCCAGTAATCAAAACTGTGTTCATGACCATGCACACCTAAATCCACACCTAAATCTTTTAGGTCTTGGCTTAGCGTTAAATCAAAATCCCAAGGGGGAATATGGCTAAACACCATGGTGTAATCACGTTCTGCATCCCCTGCTGCCTCCGCTGCTAACCAATCACGATCAGGCACATTGGTGAACTCATACTTGTTGTCATTGTAAGCAATGAATTTGCTGTTTTGGTAGGTAAAACTGTAATCCTCTGGGCCAAATACACGGGCCCAAAGATCTTTACCAAATGCCAATGCATCATGATTACCAATCACTGCAAAAATTGGCTGCTTGGCTTTTTCCATTACTTTACATACCCACTCGTACTCTGCTTTGGTGCCGGTATCGGCAAGATCGCCGGTTAATAAAATAAAGTCGACTTCCGGCAAGGTGTTCACGTGCTTTATAAGTTTTTCAAATGACCCTGGGTATTGCTGAGGGTCACTAATAATGGCCACTTGATATTCAGCGCGAGGTCCAACCTTTTGCTCGTAAGCTTTTAAGCGTTCAATATTTCGTGCAACAGACACCTCATCAGAGCAGTCCGCATCCAATGACCAAGGGCTCACTTCATAATCACAACCCGACAACACAAAGACAAAAATAAGCAATGCTATAAACTTGGCTTTCAATTTCTTTACATTAAAAAACATAACGTGCTCCAAAACCCCAATTCATAATGCCTTCTAAGCCGATATAATCGTAATTGTCATGATAAAAATCGGGCTCTCTTATGTACCCTATGAAACCCACATCCATTATCGACATATCAAAGTAGGCTTGTAATTGTGGCGTCACCTGAAGCGCTGCTTGATAATTAAAAATAATTCTGAATGCCGAGGGTGTGTAGTATCCATCCGGATAACGCTCAGGCAGTTGCACAAATAAATCAGGGTGGTCGCCAATCAATACACCCACGCCGAAATTAAATGGCGTGAACGCCATTCCCTTTATGTCCCAAGAAGTGGGGTTCTCATACCGGTAACGAAGAGAATAAAGCAGCATCTCTTTGTGATAAGACAATTCTGGCACATAGCCAATACCAATCATCAAGTTGTGCGAGTCTAATCGGGCACCGTAAGACGCATGGGCCAAGCCCATTAATGAGCCTGACTGAAGATCAAGGTAATCTTCAACATCATCGAATGCCGACACATTTATTGCACCAAACAAACTGAATATAAGTACTACTGCACGCCCAATTGCCACAACTGCCTCTCTTAATAACTGGCCATAACAGATCTGATCTGTTCATTTTTCGCATTAAATCCTTTTTTGATTTGAGACACTAGCCTAAAAATTGGAACAATTAGATCTAATTTTTACAATACCATGTTGAATTTGGCCTTAAACCCACGTGCCTTAAGGGTTTCTTAAGAAATGAACCGGAAATACTCAAAATGTTTTTTTTGGAACAATCCGTTGCTATATACGCCTTTATTCGTATGTAAGTGATTATGAGTGAACCATTTCGCCATTCGTTGCGTAAACATCCTGCTACTTTGAAAAAGCGATTTTCAATTTTTGTACACTAGGAGGCATCATGGCCCATTACACCGCTCCACTGAATGACATGAACTTTGTTTTGTTTGACGTCCTGCAGGCACAAGATCTAAGCAAGTGCCCTGGTTTTGAAGACGCCAATGAAGAAATGATTCGTGCAGTCTTAGACGAAGCCGCAAAAATGGCTGAAAACGTTTTCCAGCCAATCAACCAATCCGGTGATATCGAAGGCTGTCACTACGACCCTGAAACCAAAGCAGTGACCACCCCTAAAGGCTTTAAAGAAGCCTACAAGACCTTTGCACAAGGGGGCTGGTCTGGCTTATCTGCTTCACCAGAATTTGGCGGCCAAGGCTTACCACACTTACTTAAAATCGTTGTGGACGAAATGGCCTGTTCCACCAACTTATCCATGGGCATGTACCCAGGCTTAAGCCATGGTGCCATTGATGCGCTTACCCTGCACGCCAGTGACGAGCTTAAAAACAAATACTTACCTAACCTGATCTCCGGTGAATGGACCGGCACCATGTGTTTAACCGAACCACAGTGTGGTACAGATTTGGGCTTGATTCGCACAAAAGCGGAACCACAAGCGGACGGCAGCTATAACATTACCGGTACTAAGATTTGGATTACTGGTGGTGAGCACGACATGGTGGATAACATCGTACACCTTGTATTAGCTAAATTGCCGGGCGCGCCCGATTCAAGTAAGGGGATCTCTTTATTCTTGGTACCTAAATTCTTAGAAGACGGCACCCGCAACCCTGCGTTCTGTGGTGGCCTAGAACATAAGATGGGTATCAAAGCATCCGCTACCTGTGTGATGAACTTTGAAGACGCAAAAGGCTGGTTAATCGGCCAAGAAAACGAAGGCCTTAAATGCATGTTCACCATGATGAACTCCGCTCGTATCATGGTGGGTATTCAAGGTTTAGGTCTGGCTGAAAAGGCATACCAAATCAGCCTTGGTTTCGCTAAAGAACGCTTACAATCACGCTCACTTGCAGGCCCACAAAGCCCGAATGAAAAAGCGGATCCAATCATTGTTCATCCAGATGTTCGTCGTATGCTGACGCAACAAAAAGTGTTCTTAGAGGGCGCTCGCTGCATGGCTTACTGGACAGGTCTGCAACTGGATCTCGCCGAGCATCACGAAGATGAGAGTGTGCGTGAAGAAGCGGACGATATCGTGCAAATCATGACGCCAATTGTAAAAGCCTACCTAACGGATGAAGGCTACTTCTCAACAGACCAAGCATTGCAAAGCATGGGTGGCTCCGGCTTTACCCAAGATTGGGAAGTAGAACAGCTATTACGTGACGGCCGTATTGCGCGTATTTATGAAGGCACTAACGGCATTCAGTCCCTTGACCTTGTGGGTCGTAAACTCATGATCAAAGGTGGCCGCCTACCGCGCACCTATTTCAAAGTGATGAATGAAATGGTGTCTAAACTAGACAACGAGCTGCATCAAGCACACTGCAAAGATTTACTACAAACATTGCAAAATAGCCTGATGTGGTTAGCCAGCAACGCCGCTAAAGATGCCGAGATTGCAGGTGCCGCCGCCACTCCAATGTTGAAGTTGTTCTCACTCACCACCATGGGTGTTATGTGGTCAACAATGGCAAACATTGCGCAAGCTGATCTTAACTCTGGCAAATACACTGAAGATTTTTATCAAGGCAAAATCAAAGCCGCTGAGCACTTCTTCCGTGTCGCTAAACCTCAAGCTGCGTTATTACAAGCAGACATCGAAGCGGGTAAAGATTCATTAATGAACTTCACCCAGGAACAGTTCTAATTATTTGCTAACAAACAATTAGAATAAAAAAACCCGTTATGGTTAATCCATAACGGGTTTTATTTTTTTGGGTGATAACGTTCTAGTTAATTAAACAAGCTCTTGTAACTGTTTAATAGACTGATGATATAACTGACGAGTACGCTCAAGGGTTACGCCTATTTGCGGTGCGATTTCCCTAAAGTTTTGTCCTTCATGGATTCCTAGACCGTGATACAGGCGCACAATTTTTTGCTGACGTTTTGGTAAGTGAGTTAATAACCCCATCAAATAATGCATATCGCTGTCTCTTGCCACTTCTTCTTGTGGCGTCGACTGAGTAACATCATCACTTGTAATGGTCTCATCCAAGGTTAAGCCGTCTTCTACAAACGATTGATTCATGGATAACGGCAGGTTCCCCACATTTTGCACATTGCGGATATGGTCTTCATCTATGCCCGTTACTCGCTGCAACTGAGCCACCGTTGGGTAGACTCCATTTGCTTTAAAGTATTCTTCTTTGGCGCGGTCGAGTTTAAAAATACGATCGCTAATATTAGTGGGCAACCTCACAACCGCCCGCTTTTGGGTTAACACCCCTTTAATGGCTTGCTGAATCCACCAGTATGCGTAGGTAGTAAAACGAAAGCCTTTATGAATGTTGTACTTTGAAGCGGCTTTTAATAAGCCAATGGCCCCTTCTTGAACCAGCTCTTCAGTATCAATGCCTTTATCGCTATAGCGTTTTGCGATGTGCATCACCAAACGCATATTCGCCTGGACCAAACGATTGCGTTGAGATTCATATCGTTTTTTAAGGGCTTGCGCTTGCTGTTCTAGGGAAGTATCCAGTTGATCCGCTTCAGACAGCAAAAGATCAAACACATTTGAGCGATCACACTCCAATTTCACCAAGCACAAAGATAGGGTTTTACAGGATACGTTATGACTCAAGTCCATACTCGGCACATTACGCGCAAGTAGCCATAAGTCGTATTGGGTGAGTAAGTCATCGAGCATGGGGCCCGTTTGATACTGCTCCAGCAGAATATCCATGACCTGCTCAAGTAAGTGCTCTTTGGCCAGTAAGGTTTGCGCCAGTTGCTCCATGGCATCATCCATGGCAAGTGCGATGGCTCGCTCTTGCTCAGCATCTAGGATACTGATATCTGGGTAATGTTGAATTAAGCGATTTACGTCATCTGCCTGCATCGTGTCACCTCGTTTGCTATATAGTTTATATACGAGGTAACACATGAATTAGATGTTTAAGACAGGCCCTCACTTAAAGCAGAAACGTCATCAAACACATATGTCGGCTCCAGCGCAGCCAAATCGATTCCTTGGTGGTAACCTTGTAGCAAGGCCACACTATGAACCCCCGCCTGCTGTGCGCAAACGATATCAGACCGACTATCCCCTACCATTAGGCATTGCTCTGGGTTGATATTTAAGGTTTCGAATATATGAAATAACGGCAGTGGATGGGGCTTTTTCTCAGCTAGACTATCGCCTCCCAAAATGAATGAGAAAAAATGTCCAATGCCTAAGTGCGTTAACAAATCTGGCACAAACTGAATGGGTTTATTCGTCAACAGAACCAAGGTTTTGCCTTGTTGGTGTAGCCGCTTCAACAACGCAAGCACGCCTGGATATAAGGTGCTTTCTTTACATAAGAACAACTCATAGGATTTTAAAAATTGCTTATGTAACGCGCCCACCTGGCTCGCGTCCAAAAGACCTAAATGCGCCAGAGCGCGTTCGATGAGCTTTAAACTGCCGTTGCCCACCCAGCTACGAACATCACTTTGCAGCACTGATTCATATTTCAGCGTGGCTAGTGCATGATTTAACCCAAGGGTTAAGTCGGGCACGCTATCGACTAAGGTGCCATCAAGATCAAAAACAATCGTGTCGTAGGTAGTTAAATTCAACATATAAAAAAGCCCTATGGACACTTAATAAAAATGAACACAGGGCTGACCTTTTAATAATGATTAATTGGTGGCTTTTGCAATTTCCGCACGCATGGCTTCAATCGTGGTTTGGTAATCTGGCGCATTAAAAATAGCGGAGCCGGCCACAAAGGTATCCGCACCGGCCGCCGCAATTTCGCCAATGTTATCCACTTTGACACCACCATCGATTTCAAGGCGGATATCAAAACCAGAGGCATCGATTTTAGCGCGGGCTTGTTTCAACTTATCTAAGGTTTGCGGAATAAAGCTTTGTCCGCCAAAACCTGGGTTCACTGACATGAGCAATATCATATCCAGTTTATCCATCACGTAATCTAAATAGTGCAGTGGTGTCGCAGGATTAAACACCAAGCCCGCTTTACAGCCCGCCGCTTTAATCAACTGCAAAGAGCGGTCGATATGGTCAGAGGCTTCAGGATGGAACGTAATGAAACTTGCACCGGCTTCTGCGAAATCCCCAATCATGCGGTCCACTGGGCTCACCATTAGATGCACATCAATGGGTGCTGTCACACCATGGTTACGCAACGCCTTACACACCATAGGCCCGATGGTTAAATTGGGGACATAGTGATTGTCCATCACATCGAAATGGACGATGTCTGCACCCGCTGCGAGTACGTTATCCACTTCTTCACCTAAACGGGCAAAATCAGCAGAAAGAATGGATGGGGCTATTAACGGGGTCTTGGTGGATGCCGAGCTCATGATTTCTCTCAATTTCATCAAATATAGCAATGCTTCTTATTGTACCTAATTTCCGGCTCATTGCCTGCATTGGTGTGTAAACACACAAATGAAGTTAGTACTCATTCACACTCTAATAAGGATGGCTTTGCTTTTAAATGACAATTTGATTACTCTTGCGCCATTATGTCGCAACGCATCTACACCCTTTCACATGCCCTAATATGGCGAATGCAGTGACAACACAATAACAATAATATTTAACATGCGGTTATCCCTAATAGGCTCAATTATGTATCCGATACGTATTTCTTTGGCTTTTATTCTATTGGCTTTGCTTGCCCTGCTTTTAACCCCCATGACGTTATTACGTCCAAGGCATCGCAATAATATGGGCGATGTTTCCCAGATTTGTGGGCGCTTTATGCTGTGGTACTGGGGCGCAGATGTAAAAATCGAACACCCTGAGCGCCTAGAACCCAACTCGCCCTGCGTCATCATTGCCAATCATCAAGACACTCATGACGTCTTTTTTGCTGTGAACATTATTAAGCGCGGTACCGTCACCTTGGGCAAATGGGAGATGCTCTATGTGCCGTTTATTGGCGGGCTCTTTTATTTAGCGGGCAACATCGTCATCAAACGCAGCAATAAAGCGAAAGCGCAAAAAGCATTAAGCATTGCGGCTAAAAAAATGAAAGAAGATCAGTTGTCGGTATTAATTTTCCCAGAAGGCACCCGTAACTGGGGAAAACCGCTACCGTTTAAATTAGGGGCTTTTAAGCTGGCCATCGAAGCGCAAGTTCCCATTCAACCTGTGTGTTTCTCACTGCGCCATATCACGATGGACTATAAAAAATGGTGCAGTGGTACGGTAAGCGTCAAATGCTTAGAGCCGATTCCCACAGAAGGTTTGACTCAAGACGATGCGGCACCATTAGCCAGCCACTGTCAGAATTTAATCGAGCAAGAGTGCATTAAGATCAGCCAGTAACCTGTATTAAACACGCATAAAAAAAGGCCCATCGGGCCTTTTTTTGGTCAGCTTTGTTTTCTGGCTTTTTTAATTTTGTCGTACGCGGTTTGAATGTCTTGTGTTTTTTCTTTGGCGATTCGCATCATTTCCTCTGGTAACCCTTTGGCAACTAATTTATCAGGATGATGCTGACTCATCAGTCGGCGGTAAGCTTTTTTCAGCTCGGCATCAGTTGCATTCTCAGTCACCCCCAACACGCCATAAGCCACTTTTAATTCATCACCACTGCGTTGAAATTGGTCATTAAAGCGACCACGGAACTGCTCTTGACTGGCACGTACTCGATTATGAATCAGCTCAAACTGTAACGCGCTGACCCCCAGTGTTCGGCATACTCGATCAAGAATATACTTCTCCTGTAAGCTTAACTGGCCATCGGCATAGGCCATGCTTAACAGGATTTCTAAAAACATTTGTATCAATGAGCCACGGTGACCGACCGCACGCATAAAATGCTGTAGCTCTTTTTGCAGATCTAAGTGAGGACTTTTGCCCTCATTAAAATAGCCAATGGCTTCAAGACGCTGTTCTTCATTAAGCCCCATTTGATCCATGATAAAACGGGCTTGTTCGATCTCAGACTCACTGACACGTCCATCACTTTTCGCTAACTGCCCCATGATCAAAAAGGTCACGCGGAAAAATGCATTTTGACTAGCACCACGCTGGCCACTTGGGCTTTCTTGGCGGGCATACATACGATCAAAAGCGTTGCCCAATAAGAAGCCCAGCAATAAACCCAAAGGACCACCAGAGAGCAAGCCAATAAACCCACCAATAATTTTGCCAGCCCAGTTTTGTTTATTCATTGTGTGCTCCTGGCTGTAAATGGATATCTAATTCGTTTAAGCGTTGCGGTGTGCCCACATCTAACCAATAACCTTGGTAGATCTGCCCACTCACTTGCTGCTTACCCATGGCGTGTTTTAGCAAAGGCGCTAATTTAAAGGCACCAGCCTGGCAATCATCAAATAATGCTTTATGCAGAATACTGACCCCACTAAACGTGAACGCAGTGTCATCGTCATGCTGTTTTGTTTGCACTTGATCACCCGCCAGCACAAAGTCACCGCTTAAATTATGTGGTGGATTGGGCACCAACCATAAATGAGCGAGGCCCTTTAGTTGATGCTGCTGAAGTGTGTGATAGTCGAGGTCGAGCCAGACATCACCATTAATCACACAAAAAATATCATCGCCACATTCAGTTAATAATGGCAAAGCATTGAAAATTCCACCACCGGTTTCCAGCGCCTGTGGCTCATGGCTATACACAATGCGACAGCCTAACGCTTGGCCATCTTGTAAGTGGGCTTCGATTTGCTCACCAAGATAAGCATGATTAATCACAATGCGCTCAAAACCCGCCGCCACCAGCTTACAAACGTGATGCTCGATCAAGGGCATGCCCGCCACCGCTAACATGGGCTTGGGGGTGTGATTGGTCAGCGGTCGCATTCTTGTGCCAAATCCAGCAGCGAGAATCATCGCGGTCTTGATACCCATTAAGCCGGCTCACCATCGGATGCCGCTAATTCAGGCAGCAGTCGACGCTCCAACCACTGGTTAAATTCATCCAGTGTTGAATACTTAGCCGACACTTCCACAATGTAGTTAAGGGTACGTGGAATATCATTCATGTAGCCGGTTTTGCCGTCACGGTGGTTTAAGCGAGCAAAAATACCCACCGCTTTTAAGTGACGCTGGATGCCCATCCAATCAAACCAGAGCATCAATTGCTCGTCACTAATGGCCCCTACCAAACCTGCATCACGGGCTTTAGCAAAATAATCACGTGCCCACTGCTCAACTTGCTCCATGGGCCAAGCCACATAGCAATCACGCAATAAGCTCACCACATCATAGGTGATCGGCCCCAGTACCGCGTCTTGAAAATCGATGATGCCAAGAGTGTCATCTTCGCACACCATGATGTTACGGCTGTGATAATCACGATGAACCGGCACCTGAATCTGACCCAGCGCACTTTCACGCAACACCGCAAAGGTCTCACGCAGCATATGCTGTTCTTGAGAGGTTAAGGTTAAGCCTAGGTGCTCACCTAGGTACCAATCGGTAAACAGGGCCATTTCCCTGTCTAACAAGGCCTCATCGTACAGAGGCAAATCAATACGTGTTTTTTGTATGCCAATGAGGCTATCGAGTGCTTGGTGATATAACCCTTCTGCACTGGCGTCATTTAACAGGGGTAGGAGTAATTGGTCGCCCATATCGCTAAGCAGCATATACCCCTGCTCTAAGTCGGCTTTAATCACCTGTGGCACATGAATGCCTTGGACAAACCAAGACTCGGCAATTCTGACAAATGGCTCACTGTTTTCTTTATCAGGTGGCGCATCCACCGCAATATAAGTGGTGGCGTCTGTAGTTTGTCGGAAGTAACGACGGAAGCTGGCATCACCCGACACCACTTCCAATGAACCTTGTGGCACTTCAGAGCTCGAAGCGAGGGCGTCAATCACCCATTTTTGTAAAGATTGTTGGCGGTCATCCATTATGAACACTGGCCCTTGTTTGGGATAAAACGTACAATTTTGGTTTTGCTGCGCACGATAGCATAAGTTTTGGCTTTGATTCTTAATTTCACTTGGGAATTTTGACAAAAGCCCGTGCAGCCGACGTACATTTGCCACGACTATTAACAACATACGTTTTAGCTTTGATTAGGAACTTCAACCATATGCCACGCCAAGGGCTCCTTCTTCTTGCCATAGTGGCTGCCTCGACTCAGGCTAATTCCGTCGCACCTTATGACCAGCTTGGCTGGACGTCTCGCGATCAATTGCCCGTCGACATGCAACAAGGCTTACCCAGCTTTTGCAGTGGTAACTACCTGCCTGAATCCCTCACTTTTAATCCCGATGATGGCAATGGCGCCATGGAAATCCAAAGTGACTCTGGTGAATTCGTCGAACAAAAAGGCGCTGTCTTTAATGGCAATGTCGTGGTTCAACAAAACGGACAACAAATTAACGCCGACAGCGCCACCTTTAATCAAGCGTCTGGTGCGGCAACCTTCAGTGGTGCCATCCGCTTTCGTGGTGCCGACATGTCCATGAGCGCAGCAAGCATGGACTACAACATTAACACCGGCGAGGCCAGCTTAAACCAAGCCCACTATGTCATCGCCCCATTACACCTTCGCGGCGAAGCTGGTCGAATGGAGCTACTTGAACAAAACAAAGCCAGTTTATTTGATGCCAGTTACACCTTCTGTGAGCCTGGCCACAATGACTGGGATATTGCCGCAAGCGAAATTCATTTAAACCAAGCCGAAGGCTACGGCGAAGCATGGCATGGTCGCTTGCGCATTAAAGAAATACCCGTGATGTATTTGCCTTATTATCGCTTTCCACTTGGGCCGGATCGTTTAACCGGTTTTTTAAACCCAGAAATCAGCCTCAGTGTGCGCACTCCAGGCGGTGACCTTGGCAATACCGAGGTACGCGTCAATCAGTTCGCCACACCATTTTATTTTAATATCGCGCCGAATTACGATGACACCTACACACCTCGCTTCATCGATGGCCACGGCATCATCCAAGAAAATGAGTTCCGTTACCTAAATGGCGCCGGTCGCGGTGACTTTACCGTCAGCTATTTAGGCTCTGACGAAGCAAACGACAAACTCAGTACAGATGAAGACTTCCGTCAAAAAGAACGCTGGTCACGCTCGTTACACCACGTAGGCCAGTTCTCGCAGAACATTCAAAACCGCATTCATTATGATGAAGTGAGCGATGAAGACTTTGAAGACGACTTTAATCGCACTGGCATCATTAGCCGCACCAGTCACTTAAAGCAAAATGCAGAAGTGGAGTACAACGATGGCACCTGGCAGGTGCTAACCCGTGTTGAAGAATATCAAACCATTGATGAAAACGTCGCCGACAGCGACCGACCATTCAGCCGTCTACCGCAAGTTGAACTGTCACGCCTAAATCACTTCAACTACAACACACTGAGCTATGACGGAAAAGTACAGGCCA
>Ga0115005_10002032_pt1 | contig 16156 bp, 12 predicted proteins | sample ArcOceMetagenome_FD_87163 | JGI IMG/M metagenome (GOLD analysis project Ga0115005, IMG submission 87163) | Marine eukaryotic phytoplankton communities from Arctic Ocean - Arctic Ocean - Greenland ARC118M Metagenome | ecosystem: Environmental > Aquatic > Marine > Oceanic | place: Arctic Ocean... | reverse complement strand
TTTGGATCAAATGGTCGACACTAATGGGTGGAGAGATCATCACCAAATTGAAGATGGAGGGAAGCAGCTATATCCTGGAAATGGAAGACCCGCTCTTGGATTCTACTGGTTCTCCAACGTTTGCTATGGTATCAAAGATTACCTCGAAGTTGTTCCTACTATATTCAACAACTGCGAAGATGTGATCTCTTATGAAGATGAAGAAGAGGCCAGGGACCTATACTGGAAGGTTACAACTGAGGAAGAAGAACTCTCCGAGGCAGAACAAGTCGAATTATTGAACAAGGCCGTCAGCCTTAACCATTTTGTTGCCGAGCCTCACATGATGCTTTCTCAGATCTACTACCGCCGAGGGAAGTACTTCGAAGCAGCAGTTGAAGCTAGATCGGCCCTTCAAAAGTTTTACACCATTGCTAGCAATTGGGACAAGCGTCGCTCCTATGGACATTGGATAGGATTTGGCCGTGTACTTTTGTTGCGTGCGAACCGTATGATGGAGAAAGAGGAGTGTTCTTTCCCATGTGTAGACCCCAAGAATCCTCTATATGTCAATTACAACAACCTCAAGTTGACAAGTCTTAGAGAAGTCGTGAAGGAAATGAAGGAGAGAGAAGAGTAATGTCTGCAATCGAGGTCGGGTTTGGATAGTTTATTTTGTTGCGAGGAAATCTTCGGATTGAGAAAGATGAGCGTCCTTTCCCGTCGTATGTGACCACAGAAATCGTCTCGATGTCAATTGTGATGAACTAAATTGAAAAGTTGAACATAATAGAGAAGAGAGTGATAAGAGCGCCTACACGTACTGCAAAAAACGACGAAAGAAAACATAGCAAGAGATCAATTGATGTGGTATTGATCAAAATATCAATTTTAGGTTAAAAACTGTAGTTTATACATTTTTAAAATTGATTGCATCGGCAATGTCTCAGTTCTTTTTGCAGAACTATTTCTCTGAGTATTTGAAATGGACTGTGAATGCATGTGAATCTACTGAACTTCCCATATTTTGTTTCATTTTTACCCTCAGCACCAGCTGAACAAAAAAACCATGTGTGTGGTACTGAAACCCATTAACCACAAGCATGTACTTCTCCAGTGTTCTTTCCCCCGCCTAGAACCCAAATACTATTATTGCCAAGTATCCAAGTGAAATGACTTTAGATAGGTAGATAGAGAAAGGAGCAACTTCTGCAACCGACAGACGGAATGAAACATAGCAAGAGATCCATTGACGCAATCTTCGTCAAAACAAAACTATCGATGTTGCGTTTGCACGAAAAAGCTAGAAAAATGAATGCTCGAGAGCACTATCGATTGTAGGTTTGCTATAAGTTATAAATTTTGAAACACCCGGGCAAACGACTCAGTCGTTGGGCGGTATTATTTGTCAAGAGTCTTCTTTTTCTCACTGCTTGCTGACCGAGCAAATGAAAGGTGGTTCTTTGTTAATTTGAAACGAAAAAAAGGATAATTCTCTGGAAGCCTTTAATTCATAAAACAGGTTCTTTTCCAATACTGATTTCGGACTTGAGGGCTGAATGCACACCGATGATTTACACGCAACAGCTGAGTCGAAACTGCAATTGATGTTGGGCCTCCTATTATCCATCATTTCATTATTTTCAACCTCAATGAACCAACCATAGTCTATATTCCTATCATTGCCACTGCCCCAAAACTCCAAGGGCATATCAGAATTTTCCTTGATTAAAAGTTCCTGCTGATCAAGTGCCAGATACATGCTATCAGTCGAACACGATTTGATGGAGTTCTGATAAAAAGGTTCCTTTTGCTCTTTTAATAATAAACAACTCTCCTTTGATAGGGATTTTTCCAAATCTTCATTGAAGAGTTGCAGGTGGGAGAAGCTTGATGAACACTTTCTCAACATGATATTTCTAGAGCGCAGTGATGAGAAAAATAGTCATAAGGAGAAATAGTCACAGGGACCTACGAATTCATTTTCCACTTTCAGCATTTTCAACGGACGAGAGAATCAAACGACGCACAAACAACAATTCGTGATTGATTTCAATTGTCAGACAGTTTCTTTAGCATATTGAATATCGCCGATATTGACTAACAAGCCAAATATGTGGATTTAAACACCCTAAAGGTCATAGGGCCGCTATCTTGCTCCTATGACCTTTTCTGACCGGTGAATATGTCATCCATGTGGTGATTGATAATTGATAAGGCCTAAACAGACATAATAGTTGATTAGTTGAAGTTCTAAATCCGACAGAGGTTTACTTGCTTACTGACATTTGGTGTCTTTTCATATCATCCAAGATTGACATCATATTCTCTCCTCTTCGAACCCCTGTCGCTTCTGGGCACCCTTCTCGTATCGAACCATATGTACTTTTGGCAAATGAAAATACAATTTGACGCACGACCGTAACATTCAACATACCGTTGCTGTTGAATTCACAGTTTCGAACTAAAGAATGTCAAACGGGTTGCTTAGTCCCCGCCCAACAGAAAATAATATTGAAATCCATTTATCAGAAGCCCGACGCTGCTCTTATAAAACCTCTATGAATCGTAGTCGTTTTCGGCAAAACAAACACATATTGTCAATAAACGTGCGACGTGCGGTTATAACTAACTCCGTGCAAAGTATCGGAAAGGAACAAGATACATCACACATGAATAAAAAGATCGAGAACGAGCTTAGCGACCTTTCACATCTCCCAATGAGGACGCGCTCATTATCCTGCGCAGGTGGAACAGAAATCTCAGTTCCTTTATCCACCTCCACCTCCACTGGACGCAGCCTAAGGCGCAGGTCAAATTCTCTCCCACTTCCAACTACCGCTGCGTCAAGAAGAGTGATCTTTCGCACCCTGTACGAAAGCATGTCTCAATCATCCCCCCTTCTTCAGAACCAGAAACGAGGGGTTAGTCCAGTGCAGACAGCTGTTCTTGGTGTTTCTGTTCGTGCCTCTCCGCAGATACAGGTGCAGGTGCGGAAGGAATTTGAAATTGATGAGTTAAAACACGAGGCTGTTGCTATCGGGGTTGAGTCAGACAACTCAAGTCCCACTTCTATATCAGAACAGCACAGCTCTGCCCAAGATCTGACTCCCGTCGAATCATTAAAGCCAAACATCGAGAAGCTACCTATTTCCATAGAAGTAAACAACAAGCAGTTGACTAAGTCACTGTCTCTGGAAAATCTGCCCGAAGCTTGTCCTACCCCTCCCTCTTTGCCCGTTGGAAAGGTACAGCAGGTGAAACCAAACAACACCGGCGCAGTTAGGAGTAACACGCCTGTCTCCAATGGCCAATCGAAGAATTCAATCAATAGCATGAAATTCCATAAGAGCCAAAATACACTGTCGAAAAGCATGATACCGACTGCAGACCTCCCTAAGAAATTCAACGATGACAAATCGCATCCACAATCACAAGAATCGCCGAATTCGATTATCAATTATATTCACAAACGCATTCAACCCGGACCTTCAATATTAAGAAAGAAGACCTTGCCTAATTTGACAACCACTCTTCCACCCGGCGCTCAAGTAACGTCAGAATTGCAGCATGATGATTCGTCTACAACAATACAAGGGGAAACCCAAAATAGTGCGTCTTTGAGACCGCGAGGGTCATCGTTTCAGAATGCATTACCTCTGCATAAAGCTCTTTCAGATTCATGTATCGACGACATTCAGAAGCTCTCTCTATCTGACGAATCTGACGAGTGCAATACATGCCATAACAATTCGAAGTCTCGACTTCCTTCACTACCTGTCTCCGACCATAGGGGAGGAGGTGCACCCCAAATTTTTTTCACGCGACATTTTTCGCATGAAGAAATGAAAGGTCCATGTAAGAAAAGGATCAGATTTGATCCAAGAGTTTGGGTTCACGAGATCCAGGAATGTACCGTAGAAAAGACTTGGTACAATGATTCAGATATGAGACGGTTCAAAAAGGAAGCTATCTTGCGAATCAGAGATTGGACAATTAAACAGCAGAGAACTTGGAGCACTGGAATGATTGCTACCGGAACGGGCAGAGTTATCGCAAGGAGTTCTCGTCTGCCTCCAGGAAGTATGAAAGCGCTTTACACCAATCCTGCTCTTAGTTTAGACGCAGAAGCAGATGAAGATGAATCGAACGCGGCTTCCATGCACAAAAAGCGAAAAACAGCTTTGCTGGAAGAGATAAAGACTGTTCTTCTGGTAGATTGCCATGACATTTTCCTCGGCTTGCTTACAAAAGATATTAAGGCGATGATGCCGCATGTTGAAGTCTCTACAGCGTACTCTGTCGACGATGCTCTGGATAAGATTGAGAAATCAAAACAGATTAACTCCTCGTCTCATGGATTCGATTTGATTGTCGTTGAACATAGGCTTCGTCCGTCTGCAAGAGGAAGGGGAAGGCTGGCAAAGAACAAAACTGGAGTCATGCCATTAAGCGGTGCAAACCTCATCCAACGCATTGCGTTTGACACAAAAGATATTAAGAACTGGATCCACAGCTCACAGTTAAGACATCCGTTAGTGATTGGTATGTCTGCATACTTGGAACAAGACGAAAAGAAACTACTGGATAGCGGAGCAGATATCGTGTGGGCTAAGCCTCCTCCAAAAATGAACAGCACTTTAAGAGATACACTTCTACTTGCAACAATGAAAAAAAGGAGACGCAAAAACTTACCAGAACTTCCTCAGCACAAAGATTAATCATAACATACAGATTGAATCAAATAAAACTGGAACTTTTCAAATACACATGCATAGAAATATTATCATGAGTTCGAAGCTCTGAATGAAACGGCACATGATATGCACAAAGAGTTTTGTTTTCGTGCAATCTTTCCTCTCTACTCATCACAATAAAAACGGCCTTTCTCCTCCTTGCCCTTGTACTGCTATCAAAGGCAATGCGTTGGTCCATACCTGGTACGTAAGCTATTCTCTAATCTAAAATGCACATGATACTTTCAACTTGTCTGAATAGGATACAACAACACAGGCATTGTAGGTAACAAACGGTTATTAAAACAAAGCAAAAAAGTGTTTGGCGCCATTCTCATTCTTGTTGAAAAATAATGATCTTGCCACAACAACGAACCTGCATGATCGCAAGCCAAGGTTTCGCAAGTCGCAAGTTCCACAACAACCACAACAGCACCGTCAACAAGTTCTCGCTCCTCAAACACCAGATAACCAAAATGACAGAATCAGTGGAACAAACAGATATGGAAGTAGATACCGGGGATGTGAGCAGTAATCAGGCGCTTCAACTACCTTGGGTAGAGAAATACCGTCCAAAAAGGTGAGTCAATACAACTGTACGATGAATCAGTTGCAAGGCCTCAAATTCCTCTCAACCGATACGTACAAATAATGTACAATTCACCTGTCCTACTTATCCCTCATTCAATTCACAAAATATCTAACTTTGAAAATTTCATGATAGGCTTGAAGATTTGGTGGCCCATGAAGACATTGTCAACATCCTCACCAAGCTCATTGACTCAGATAATCTTCCTCACCTCCTCCTTTACGGCCCTCCCGGTACAGGCAAGACCAGTACCATTATCGCAGCCGCCAAAAGAATGTATGGTCCAAAGGCATATTCTAGCATGGCGCTAGAGCTTAACGCAAGCGATGCTAGAGGAATCGATGTTGTCCGAAATCAAATCAAGGAGTTTGCGGGGACTCGGCAGCTATTTAATAGTGGAATAAAGCTCATTATTCTTGACGAGGCTGATGCAATGACTAGAGACGCACAGAATGCTCTACGTCGAATTATTGAAAAATATACAAAGAATGCGAGATTTTGCCTCATCTGTAATTATGTGTCAAAAATAATTCCGGCGCTTCAATCACGTTGTACTCGGTTTAGATTTGCGCCACTTTCGAGAGACCAGATTCATGATAGGCTAGTGCATGTGGCAGATGAAGAGAAGGTAGATTATACAGCGCTAGGCATTGAAGCTATTCTGAGTTTATCCGGAGGAGATATGCGAAGAGTTCTCAATTTGTTGCAGACAACTGCCATGTCTTCTGAAAAGGTTGATGATATTTCAGTTTATTTAACGAGTGGTGCACCGCTTCCAGTTGATTTGGAAGCCATATTTCAATCTCTCTTGAATGATAAGTTTGTGGATGCTCAGGCTAAAATCACGGCTCTGTGTAAAACAAAAGGCTATGCAATGGCGGACATTTTGTCACAGTTAACCATCATGGTGAGCGGCATGGAATTGCCCACGGGAGCCTTGGCTGAAATTTTAGATGGAATGAGTGGTGTTGAATACAGATTGGCTTTTGGAACAGATGAAGAAATTCAGTGTGCTAGTCTCGTTGGAGTCTTTGTTCGCGCAAGGACAATGATGAGCGCCAAGTGAAACACTCAAAGTTTGATTGGGTACAAAAGATAGAATGAAGGCATTCATTTGTTTAGGGGAAATTTCAAGCGTATATTTAAAATAAATAAGGTATTTTGTTGCTTTTGAGCTCTTTTTTGATGAGAAACCCAAAGTTCTCTTGCCTCACTTTTTCGACTCCACTAATGTTTGGCCGTTTACAAATTTGAAGGTGGAAAAGTTTCACAGCACAATCAAGTCATCCTAGCTTTAATCTAGCAAGGGCGCAACTTTCATCTTTGGTTTGGTAATCAGCAGTAAAAGCAAGCATAAACTGATAAACAGTTGCGCGCAATTTCTTTGTTCTTCTTGTGGCTGCGCTCGCTGACGTGCAGAAGAACACGGGCAATTATTTTCAAGTTCTTTTGTGTTCTGCACCACGGCAGCAGTATCTTGTATGCTTGTATCTTCCGCATCGCAGATAGAGTCATATGTAGTTTGGATAATGAACAGAGGTTGTTATGGCAATTGATAGGGCAGATCAAAACACGGAGATTACAGAACATAATACAGAATACGGATACGGCTCATTGGTATCAGTTGGAACCATGGAACATACGCAAGAACTAAATATGGAAGACAACAGCCATCAAGAACAACAAAGAACACCGCTTCGAAGATTCTTGTCAGGCATTGGCCATATCAAACGCCCATCGTGGAGACGGGCACCATTAGAAAACAATAGTTTTGTTGAAGGAAGCGCACTTCTTATCGAGCAAGCTGACTCTATCATTAGTGAGGAAGAAAACACATCAAACTCTGTGCGAACCGGGACGCCCGATTTTCTCAAGTTTTTCCTCTCATCAGTGGGGCCTCCCCAAATTGTCTTTTTATGTATGTTATGGGCTCTTGCACTTGGATCTACCATAGGTGTGGTTCCGTCTGTGTTGACTGACCAATATGCCAAAATATATCACAACTTTGATTCTGGAGATAGTTGTTCAAACTATGCAAAAGAAGATAAGCCGCACGCGTGTCTTGACGGATCAAGCGATGCGCAGACAGCGGCAGCTTCTGCATCTTTTGTGTCAAATACATTTACATTTATCACAAGTAGTCTCATTGGATCCATTAGCGATGAGCACGGGAGAAGGTATTTGCTCATTCTTGGAAACTTTCTAGCGTTACTTGGCCCTGTTAGTTTGGTTTATATACAAACGTTTCCATCTTCAAATCCTAATTGGTATTATGTTGCGTCATCTGCCGGAGGTGTCGTTAGTTGGATTTCGCTTGCGCTATCATCTTTGTCCGATGTTATGCCAAAGCAGTGGAGAGCACCCACGTTTGGACTTTTGCTGAGTGGATTTTCTGTCGGCTTTGCACTTTCTCCAGTTCTTGCATTGGGCTTTAGCCACTATGGCGTATCTCTGCTTTCCCTCTCACTTTTGATTGGAGGATTTTTTTACAGTTTGTTCTACCTTCCGGAGACCCTGTCACCAGAAACAGCAGAGGCTGCGCGTAACCAACGAAGTGAATATCACAGGCGATCAGACGAATCGCAAATGCGGTGTTTTTTGCGAACACTTGCTCGTCCTATGAAAGAATTATCCATCCTGAATAGGAACAATCTCTTTCGGCTTTTGTCGTCGCTGGCTTTTTTCAGCGGTATGAGTTCGTCAGCAGATCAAACACTATTACTTTATTATGTGGAAGATAGGTTGGATTTCAACGATCACGATGTAGCAGTTATGTTTGGTTTGATAGGTCTGCTAGGAATATTCGTACAAGGTTTTATGTTAAAGCCATTCACCGACTTAATTGGGGAGAGATTAGTTGTTGTCGTCGCATTTATCATGGGCGCAATCACAAATGCCCTTTACGCATACGCACCATCGAAGCAATATATCTTCCTAGCGGTATGCATTTCATCATTCGGTGGTATGTCGTTCCCAACGATATCTGCAATAAAGGCGAACAATGCTGAGGAATTTGAACAAGGAAGAATCCAAGGAGCTCTTTATGCTCTTAGCTCCCTTGCCAGTGCAATTGGCCCATGCCTGTTAAGGCTGGGTTATCAAAAAACAAAGGATACTTCGCAGCCGGGTGCGTTCTTTTTGATTGGTTCAATCTTCTTTATTGTTGCAACATTTTGTGGGTGGGCGCTGCCAAAAGACAAGGCAAACTCCACACAAAGGGGCACCACAGTTGAAAGAGAACAGGAAAATGAGGAGCCTTTACTATCCAATTCATAGAGTGTCAAGATCCCGCATGGAAGTCTTCGGGATGAGATATATTCAACATGTGTTTAATCAGATTTTACTCTGACGAAGAGCGAGAGCGAGAGCGAGAGCGAGAATTCTGTTGTGATGGATAAATCTATTCCTGGCGAGGACTTCGCAGTTGCAATTGCATTTGAATCGGAGACGTCAGAGAAGGAAAGCAAAAAGAGAAATTAATAAATGAAGCGTCATATTAGCAGTATAGTTATCGTTTTGCTTTGATTATTTGATCTTTCGTGTTGGAGAGTATGGAGAGAGTTTAATTGGGTGATTTCATTTGATTGTTGGAATCATCGGCGTTGCTGCTGCATCGTCGTTTGTTGTACCGTTAGACATGATTGGAACAGTGAAGGTGGTGACGTTAGCTTGTTGTAGAAAATACCATAACACGATTGTGATCGTGGCGTTTAGTGATATTTCCATGCATGACAATAGATAGTATCGATACCAATAGCCAAGTGAAAGTGTCGATGTTGCATGTTGCATTTCGAGAAGAAAAAAATGGCCCGCGCCCATAAATTGTCATTCCAAAAAAATTGAAAAGCTTGTTTCTACACGACCTCCTCCTCACTCCCCACTCCCATCACATCTCCTCGGTTGAAAACAGCAGGAAGAGACTACCATAATTGAAAACCACAGTACCACTGTTCTGTCCTGCTGCTCGCGTACAATGTCGAAACCAGATCCGGACACTATCAACACTGGAGAGGAGGAAGAAAATTCGTCTGTCGTATCAGAATCTAAAGAAGCTTCTGCTGCCGATATAGCACTAGTTGCATCGAAACCTCTTACCTATTTCAATACTAAAAATGGACCATTCTATACTAAGGCAAAGGAAATCCTCCAAACAGACGACTTTGAGGCCGCGTTATCCATGATTGAGACTGGTATAACCACTATCTTGTCCATGTTGCCCGGACAAGATAACCACGAAGCGCTCGGTCCTCTGTACTATATGTACGGAACAACTCTTTTGTACAGCGTCGAAGAAAGCCAAGATGGCCCAGAAGCATCCGTAATGGCTCAAGGCGCGGAGCAAACCGCCGGAGATCTAGAAATTGCTTGGGAGAACCTTGAAACCGCTAGAAGCATTTTGACAAAGTTGGAATGCCAAGGTGCTGAGGATGAGGAACATATGCTTGACTTGGCTCAGATTCACTGCCGATTGGCTGACTTATCGCGTCACAATGGTCACTACGAACAAGCAATTCAGGATTATGAATCTTGCTGCGAAGGCAGAAGAACTCAACTGAAGGATGATAAATTGTGGGACCGTAGAATTGCCGATGTTGAGTATTCCTTGGGGATGACAAGTCTTCTTCTTGCTGCCGAAGGAGAGAAGAATCTTATGGATAAGGAGGGCAACTATGATGAAAAAAAGGCAACGCAAAATCCTGCAATTTCTGCCATGGTTGCAGCTGCTGGAGGTTCTGCCCCTGACGAAAACGAGAAGGTTAATTTGTCTCCTGAAGAGATATCTGCGCTCAGAGAAAAATCAATTCGTCATTACGTTCAATGCGCTCGTATTCTTGCAGGCATCGTTGCAAGCAAATCTGGTGCAGATCCAATCGAAACGTCTGATGCAGACGAAAGCCTGGAAAACAACGAGAATAAGAAATGTTCTTCAGCGACAGCTACTGCTGCCGACAATATCTCAGTTCAGGAAAAGGCTTCCAATGCTCTTAACATCATTCGCGACCGTGTAAGCGAGTTGAAACCAACTAACGCTGAAGACACTGAAAAGATTTTTGATCTTACTGAAATGCTGGATGAGATCCAAGAAACTATTGACAATTGCGAAACAGACCGTGAAGGTCTGCGAGATGTAAACAAAATGAGAATGAAGGCAGAAGATGACATTAAGAAAGCAGATGCCATGGATGAAGCTTTTGGAACATCCGATGACTCACCCGCCGAAGGAAGTACAACTACTATTGGGTTTGGGAACACTGCAGCTTCTCCTGGAGTTACCAGCATTGGATTTGGAGCTGGCTCAACCACACAAGAAGATGGGAAGAAACCGGTGGCACCAATGATGGTCGTGAAGAAAAAGAAGAAAGCAACCACTCTTGAAAAGGATGATTCTAAGAGAACAAAGACAGAGTGAGCTTTCTTCAGTTTCGTTGCTGCTTCAGTGGTAGGAGTAGTTTAAATAATATTGAATAATATGTCAATCTGAAGGGAAATGCTACCAAGTATCAAAATTAAAAATAGTTAGTCTATTTTTCAATAGCAACTCCATCATCACAATCATTACTAAGGGTGATAACTTACACAAAGGTTGATCCCCCCTTTCCAAAAGAAATCGCTGGAACCTCACAACAATACCACTTCGAATCTCCTCCACGACGCAGACACAAATAACGCAAGCTAGCAAGCTACAAGACGTAAGAAGACACGGTCCCAACCTTGCGAGCTAGTAAAGGGAAACGCACTGAGTAACACAGAAAAATAAAATGTCTGAAGAAACACCGATCATCGAGGAGGTGACAAGCCCTACCGCGAACTCAATGACTCCTCGCGAAAAGGCGGCGGCAAGGCGTCGTAGAATCCTGGAGAAGAGCAGGGATCGCATGAATGTTGTGAATGGGAACCCTGTCCCTCCAACTGACGCCAATGATCCCGATCCTTCCGCCGCTGAGGAGAAAACCACAGAAAACGATTGTGAAGTAGAAGAAACTGAGCAAGCTGCTGCCCCAGATGACGCACCAGCACCTACGAAGTCTAGCAGCACAAGCGCAGCACGCATTGCTCAGATGAGAAGGAGAAGATACAAGAAGGCAGCTGAAGACGCTGCTGCGAAGGAAGAGGCCGACACCGAAGAGAGTGCCACTGATGCAGCATCCGGTGAAGAAAATATTGCGAAAGAAGATGGAAGCAACGAGGAATCAACTAAGGAAGAAGTTCCGGTACCTACACCCGCCTCAGCACCGAATACTGACAGTAACGGACAGTCCGAAGGTGACACTAAGAAGTACATGGGCGTTGTGAAAATGCGCAGGAAAAAGGCTGCTGAAAAAAGGAAGAATGAGGAAACTGCTATTGAGGACGAGCTGAAGGAGTTAAAAAAGAAGATCCCAAAGATTTTGAAGCCTAAACCTGTTGCTCTTGCCCCGATCATGTTTCAGCTGTTCACAGTGATCTTTCTTTTCGTTGCTGGGTTTGATGTTGGAATTCAAAATCACTCCATCATTAAGCAAGAAGTCCCATATATCCACGCCAATCTCAGTTACGTCGAACACGGAATCGGTGCTAAGAAGATTTTTGGAAAGGGCAATTCTGATAATCAGAACGTATTGACAAATTTGGGTTCCACAGGTTCTGCCGATTTTGCTGAAGAAGATGAGTTTGGGGATTTAAAGTCAAAACCTGCGGGGGCAACGTCCGAACATACTCAGGAGGCAAACATTGATCCACTTTTTGGAGTTGATTTTGACCAACTTACTGCTGGAAGTGGAGTTTTTTTCACAATCGCAAGGTTCGCTGTGTCAATTCATCGAACACTGAGTTATTTCTTTTTCTTGTTGCCACTTTCAATCTTTCGTTCGATCTTGGCCGTGCCGAAGAAATTGTTCGTGAACCCTCCTGTCTTCTTTTTGTGCGCTGTCATTATCAGATACGTCGGGAAGCATGTTTTTGGAGGAGCTATACCAAAATTGGATGACATGATCGAGGCTGAAGTAAAGGATGAAACGAAAGAAAAACCTGATCTTGCTTCAAATATTGCGTCAACGGATTTCTTATCAATGGGAAAGAATTTTGCAGCAAACTATGCAAAGACGAACTTCCCCAAGGTCGTAATGGTATTCACCATTTTGAAAGATGCAAGAGCTGACATGTTTGTAGTCCTTTGTGGCTTGTTTGTCGGGTTGATTGCTCCTGCAAGTATCATGCGTTCGAGCATCTCATCGGAAGAGCTTTAAAAAGTTAACATCAACACAACGCATTGATGCATAAATACGCTTATATAAAGATTCATTGTTCAAAAATTTTATTTCAAAAATACAAGTCTACGTGGAAGTTCTCTTGTTCTACATAATGAAATCTCAGTGATAACAGGAATGTCCTCGTCTAACGAAGAATACAACTGAGACGCAGTTGCTTGAAGAAACAGAACATTTGTCCAAAATCAATCATTAATTTTTCTTAGCTAACTTTGGCTCACGCTCAGGATGATAAAACATGCAGTCCTTTCGCGCACACTCCAATGCAAATTGACAAACTCTTTGTTTGGCTTTTCGTTGTAATTTTTTAGTTTTGGCATGTCCACCTCCCCATTTCAGAACGCTATCTGCTGCTTTCCCTTTCTTTCCGTCAGCTTCCACTCCATCTTGTTTCTTATTCTTGACCCCATTGTCAGTGAACTCAACGTCAGATGCTGGGACAGTGATATTTTCTTCTACGCAAAGTGGGCACCGAACTTTGAGCTCCATTCCTTTTGTTTTATCAGGTTTCAAAGACATGCATTTTTCACACATTAATACAGGCACTCCGCAAGTGAAACATTTTTTCTTGCCTATATATCTGTCCCATTTTTTCTCGCACACGCAGCACTTCGCAGGAAGATCTCCATCGGCGCTACTATTGTCTTTGCCCTTTTTCTTGCGAATTACTCCTCCGTCTCCATTTTTGTCGGCGGCAGATACTGCTTCGCGCTTATCAAACACAAAATTCTTCCCTCTCCAGAAGCCACCATCCGGAAAAGCCGTGAGATACCTTTCTACTCCACCCTGGAGCTGGTAAATGCCATCTACTTCACTTCCCATTTCCTTCCTTAAATAAGCAGAGGCGCGTTCGCAACGGATACCACCTGTGCAGAACATGAGGACAGTTTTATCCTTCAGCTTTTCTTTCGTTTCATCTTTAGCAAGCCACTGAGTAAAATCAGTGGACTTCCTCATCTTGGGATCAATGTATTCAGCACCAGATCTCGTCTTCTCAGTTTCGTCTAATTCGTCTCCCTCTTTCGGTTTGCTTTTAGAATTGCTCTTGGACTTCTCTTGTCCATCGAACCTGCCAATAACTGCCTCGTAGTGGTTTCGAACATCGATCACAACAGTGTTCTTCTTTTTGAGCATCTCATGGTATTCAATGGCATCTAAGTGCTTACCACCTTCACCACATGCTGCATCCTCTTCACGGATACCGTAAAATACTAATTCTTCGACTGGAATCACTCGCAATTCTTTGAAGTGCCTATCAGCGGGAAGATCGTCAATAAATTTGAAGTCTGTCTCTTTAAATATCGGGTCAAAGTTTTTCAAATCTTCCGCCACATGCCTCAACGCTTCATACGCAGTCACTCCACCTTGTGTAGGCATATCTACTGCCGATAATGTCGCATTGACTCCTTCCTGTGCCACTCTAATACGCCCCCCGATATTCCTTTTCTTCGCAATTAGCGACAAATATGTCATGAGTATTTTCACTTTGTCAGGGCTCCATTTCTTAGTTTTCTCTGTATATTGGTAAAGAAGAACCAAGGACGACTTTGGATTCTTTGATTTACTCTCGTCGATATCTTTTACGGTTCCGTTAGTTAGCAGTGTATTGGTATTTGTAAAATTTACCGAACACTTGACTAGAAGTGCATTTGGGAACCATTTTCCGAGAGACTTTCCTGTGTTTCCACCTTCTAGATCCTCGGTGCTTGCTTTGTTGTTTCCTCCTTTACTAGGCAGCGTATCCGTTGATGGTTTATCCGGTATTTGGATCTTTTCGTAGCTTTGCATAAAGTCGATGGCCTCTTGCTCTTCTTCTTTTGCTGGTAGGTCACTGTCGGGTTTTTGCTTCTTCAGAGCTTTCCGTTCCTTTTTACTGATTCTCCGCTTTCTTTTTATTACATTCTCACTTGTAGCATCTGCATTTTTGATGTCGTCAACCATTTTTTTAAGTTACTTTGTGCGAGTCCAATTCAGAGGTATTAGAACTGTATTGTGGTAGGTTGAAGGCAGTACCGGTATTGTTGTCAGGTTTTGGTTGTTGTTGTACTGTATGATAGATGATAGATAAGAATGATTGAGTGGTTGGAAATAATCCAATTTCAAGACCGGGACTAAGTTATAACGCCGCTTTAACCGCTAAGATACCCTTGGTCTGCACACACAACTTCAATTTCTTGTTCGAAGGTTGAAGAAAAAGGATTGTTTTCATTATCTATCATTATGACGCAAGGTTATCATTTCGTTGAGGGGGCACATTCGGGATTAAAATATAGTCCTCTTCTCCTGTAGAGAGTGTTGATGGGGCACAGGTGGCAAAGAAAATATTCCTCTTCAATGCGGGAGGAGCATTGATTAGCTTGGATTTTTTTTTCTCCCGACCAATTAGAGTGTGCGCCGCAGGCATCAGGTGAGACGTGTAGGGTTATTCACCTTCTAACTAATTAGGGTTGCTTCCAGCAGGGGAGAGGTTTCGTTTATTTGCAAACTCGTGACGGGTGTGCCCCCTTCAAAAATGAAATGAACTCCACAATTTTGCATTATAGATTATAAAAATATTACCAGTAAGCATTTTGAATTTGTTACACCACAACCATTCCATTTTTTGTCCACAACAAACACTGATCCTTCCGTCACGATTCGATTCAAAAATTACAAATCTTTCATCTTTACTTCTTCTTCAATTTCAACAAGACGAAAGGCGCACTCACTGATAGACCAGAACATGATAGAGATGATGATATGGAGGAATATGGAATGATAAAGTCTTGAAAACTCTGATCCCAGATGACAAAGCGAACGTTCCAATTCAACAAAAATCGAAACTAAAACTGCGAAAATGCAAGCACTCTTCCACAGATTTAGTGGAGACCAATAAGCAGATTCTGACGCCTCCTTCTTGCTGCAGTTCCATGAGAGCTTTCCCATTGTTAATACGACGTATGCGCCAATTGGCCCAGAGATAGATTTGGTTGCGATTTGTTCAAACTTCACCTTCACAAACCCGACTACAATTAGTGAAAATGATAATGATATCATTCCAATTGTGAAATTTCGAGGAACAGGAATCCTTTTCATTTGAATAATGCCTCTCCTATTGAATTTATTGTACCAGACTTTATACAATACCGTGCTGAGCATTAGATTGGTCACACAGCCAAAAGTGTCAATACACGGTGGCCCGATATAACCCGTTGCATGCTCAAATAAGTTGAAGAAGAATAGAGCTGTCATCGAAATGGTCATGAACAGTAATTCTATTCTGTCTGTTCGGCCATCAAACAACACTATTTTCGTTGCTCTTTGGAGGAAATGTATAGGAACCAACATTATCATTATCGAGGTAACAGTGCAAAACCCATTAAAGAAACCTAGTTTAGGTGGCATGGAATCCTCACAAGAGACAAACTGGGTATCATAGCTGGACATGGTATTACCGAAATTATGAATTGTTTGAGTAGAAAGGAAAGTTAGCTTTTCTCTTTTTGTTGTCGTGTAGAGACAAGGAAGAGGAGCGAGGAAAAGGGATCTAAGATTTGCGAAATCGCAAAATACGCGGTTCGCAATAAACAGGATCCCTGCTCACCACACGAGTGAAAACAAATGAT
>Ga0115005_10002031_pt1 | contig 16158 bp, 14 predicted proteins | sample ArcOceMetagenome_FD_87163 | JGI IMG/M metagenome (GOLD analysis project Ga0115005, IMG submission 87163) | Marine eukaryotic phytoplankton communities from Arctic Ocean - Arctic Ocean - Greenland ARC118M Metagenome | ecosystem: Environmental > Aquatic > Marine > Oceanic | place: Arctic Ocean... | reverse complement strand
CCGGAAAACTGTTCGAGGTTTACGTTTATTTGGCACAACCGGATAATGTTGTGCAAAAACGGTACTTTACTTTTGCCTCCGGAATAAAAATACCTACCTACCGCGGTAATGACACATGGACGACCGGACGACACAACTAACAACAACACATCCCTGCGATGCCATGCCACACTACACACATGAAAACATAACAACTAACACAATAAAATATCAATCAACGTTTCTTCATTTCTGTTGATAAACCTTTTCACATTTAGCCTCTCGAAACATCTCAACTCGCAATAAATAAACCATGGGCCGCAAAAAGAGACCAAAGGTAGAGGTCGCAGTGCCAGTGCCAGTGCCAGTACAAGTACCTGAGCCACAGCAGATCCCTAATGTTAATGTGAATGTTCCGCCACCACTTTCCTTATTAGCTCCAATTCCGAGAGATCCACGACGAACTGCCTCGAAATCAGATCCACGCACTTTGCCTCCCAATGAAATTCCTCTCTGTGTACCCATCAACAGCCAAACCAGTACCAGTCAACCGCCACCACAACCAGCACTCATTGGTATTTCCTTTCCGGTCCCCAAAAAACAAAAGGAGGAAAACATCAACGACGATGAAGCCAAGGAGAAGGAGTCAAGCGGATACGCCATGACCTCACACTCTGCAGATCTCATCACAGAGGACATTTACGTATCAGACGGATCCGATGATGAAGCAGATGGAGGAGATGGTCAAAGCGAGCCTTTGGATCTCACTCTCACAGCTTCCAAGATGGGTCTCATGAGAAGAGGTTTGCGCGGTGCTGCCATGTACCAACCCAAAACGTGGACTCGACCAGAGAGTCAAGAGAAGGAAGATGAAAAAGATGATACAAAGGAGGTTTCATCCGATGAGGAAAAGGAAGATACCAAGAATATGGATCCTGCGCAAAGAGCAGCTTATTTGGTGGTGGAGAAACAGCGGAAGGAAGAAGAAGCCCAGATTTTGAAACGCAAGTTGGAAAGTTCGGAAAATGCTGGTCGAGACCCATGTCTCTTTTCCAAAAGGACCGCTTTCGATATCCGTATGGATCAAATTGAAGAAAAACCTTGGGATAGAGAGGCTGGTGGGACAGGGGATATGACGGATTACTTCAATTATGGAATGGGCGAGGAAGACTGGTTGGATTATAGTGAGCGACAGAAAATGGTGCGGCAAGAGTTGACCGATGCCGGGCGCCAGCGGAGAATGCCCGATCCAACCATCGTCCCTGTTGCACCAAAGGCACCGAGTCGTCAGGCTCCAAGAGTTGCCGTCGCTGTCGCGAAAAAGGATGAGGATGAGGATGATGTCAGCAGTGAGGCTGTTGCAGTTGGTCCAACTCTCCCGGCAAGAAAAGGTACCGACGAGGCAAAGGATAGCGATGATAATGATGATAAGTCGAAAAGTACCGCGAGTTCAAGTGGTCTCGAGGGGGGAGCCTGGGGGGTTCCACCCGGTTCCAAACTAGCTCAACTCATCGAGGAGCAAAAAAGGCTTGAAAGTAGTGCTCCTCCGCCACCCACTCCTCCTCGTCACATGCCTCCAGGTCCTCCACCACCACAGCATCATGACGACTTTCATCCACCACCACAACATCATGCCGACTTTCATCACAACAATGCACATGGTGGTTTCAGAGATCACCAGCAGCATAATGATTTCCAACATAATGATTTCCAATCTAATCACTATCAGCAGGGGGGGTCGCAACATCTACCACCGCCTCCGCCTAGGATGCAAGGCGACAGCTGGCGTGATGGTAGAGGTGGTAGAGGTGGAAGAGGAGATGGAAGAGGATTTCATCCAGGTCGCGGCGGGCCACCTGGGAGAGGCTATGGACCACCGGGAGGAAGAGGTGGTTATGGACCACCAGGAGGAAGAGGTTATGGACCTCCAGGAGGAAGGGGTTATCCTCCTCCTCATATGCAACATCATGGAGGAGGAAGGTTTCATGGCGGAAGAGGCTTCAATCGAGGAGGCAGGGGAGGCGGGGGTAACTGGAGGCATTATTGAGATTAACATAATTATACTTGATAAACAACGCTATCGTTTTGATACTAGCTAGCCGATCTTGTTATTATTACTACATTTTCCTAAAAATTCTCCATGCTTTGCTTCCAATATTGATCCAAAGTTAAGGTATTCATATATCCTTTCAAACTGACGAATATTAGCGGTTCCCTATTCTTTTTCCCAATATGTTTCTTCTTTCCCACCCCTTTTGAGAATCGAATATTATTTTGTCGTACCAAATGCTGACTGTGTAGTCTATTTATCTATCTATTGTATACATATCAGTCAGCATAGGCCTGTCGTCCATCTCCATGGCATTACTTTTTTCGTGATTGGGCGGGGGGTACTCCTGAAGCTGCTTCTTCCCTCACAGATGAAATGAAACCAATGAAGGATGCGGCATCCTCAGCTTCACCCGTTGAAAGATTAAAGTCAGCCCTTATTTGGGCAGATGCAAGGCTCAAGGTGTTGGTTGAGAGTGATTTTCGCATCCGTTTGGTATTTGTTCGCTGGTGAGTTACGTCAGAACTGTGTTCTGATGACGATACTTTCAGATCACGATCATCAGATACTTTTCTTTTAGTGGGAGGTTCACTGTCCGAAGTCTCTTGGCGAAGGAGTCCAGAAGATTTCTGAATTATTGGTCCTTCTTGAATTAACCTCTTTACTTCCTGCATTTCCTTCTTTACTTCTTCTCTTTGGCCCAACTTCTTGGAAAGTTGTTCATTCGCCAATCTCCTGTTCGAGAGAATGGCATTAGCTCTATCCAACCACGAGGCGGTACGCGTAACAACTACACGATTGCCGGGTAATGCAGATGCATTCAGCCGTATCAAGGCCGATGTAGGATCGTGCAAATGCGGTGCACTAGCTGCGGCTGCGGCTGTAGCTGCAGCAGACGCCGCAACAGAAGCTGCCTGCTTTTTGTCTGCTTCCCTTTGTTGCATCTCCAGTCTCTTTCGCCACCGCCTTTCTAGTGCTTCTAGCTCGCTCTGTTGAGTAAATGAAAATTTGTTAGCGAACTTCGGCCAGCGAACTTGGTGGTTTTTAATACTACACTTGGCAAGATACTTACTTGGGCCTTATCAATCACTGCCGCATTTGCAGCACATCGAGCAGCAGGATGAAACACACGCTTTCCAATACAGGAATCACCAGTAAATTTCTTTGTGATTCGCATTGGATCGCAATTCAATTTATCTGACAGATATGTTCGTAGAGTTGTACCAGCAGGAGCATCAAGGAAACCATTATTGAAGTCACGAATCACTCTAGCCACGTATGTTTCTTCTTCAACGGTCCACTTTCCTCTCCGAAGATGGCTAGCTTTTGAAGATGAAACATCAGCTAGAAGAAACGCTTTCGGATCACTCGCTGCATACATTGGAACAGAGTTTGACCGTTTTCGGGCTGCTGGTCGTTTAGTTTGCGTTTTTGACTGTGTAGGCTTTCTTGGAACTACCCTTGACGGTGGCTTGTTGAATGTTGAAGAGGTGGCATGAAAGGCGGGAGCAGATGCTATATCCGAGCGAGAACTCAGTGCTGTAGATGGATAAGCACCTTTATTAACAATGTCTTGACCAGTTCCAGATTTTTTGGATTCTCCAGGAGGACATTCTACTTTGTCTTCCTCTAAAGCTGTGTGATGTTTTGGGTTTTGGGATTCTTGTGAACAAACTGAACAACTAGATGGAGATACTACACCAGAATCAGTGGACTCGGATGGACTTTGTTCTGCTTGCTTTTCTTTTTTTTCTTGAGCAATGCTATTGAAATGATCTTGACGCGAAGATTTGTCCTTGGAAGAAGTAGAATCCTTTTCTACATTTGATAGCATACTAGAAGTATCTACAGTCTCGAGAGCACCTTCGTCTGTCGAAGATTTCTTATCCCTGGCTGATTCACACTGACTTTTCTCCGGCACCGCGGCAGCGTCAATCTTCTGGTCATCTGCAATAGATGGTTGCATCTTGACTGGGCGTAAAATTTAGCCAACTTTCTCGTCAAAAACACAGACCCCTTTTCTTAGCTCGTTTTCTTAAAGTTCAATTATGTGATTCTGCGGGATATTTGCAATGGATTTGTTTGATCTAAAAGTTACAAGATGGATGCAGTGGAAAACATGACTTGGAATGGCCTGTGTAGTGATGCAATCGAAACGAGGTGATGGGTAGGTGGCAGTGATGATGCAGGGTTAGACAATTGCTTAAGTAGATACGAGTATTGCAAAAAGTGGATTGGATGCAAGTTGATGTAAGTTGAAAAAACTCTCGGCGTATCTTTCGATGAAATCAGCTTGAAATATAATTACTCAGCAAGAGGTCATGAATCACGTCAATTTGATCATTTCAATGAGCTGTTTGCAGGTAATTAGTAAAATAGTGTACCCAATGAAAATCAACGCGGACATGATATCAGTATAGCCCTTCAGCCAAAAAACCCGGTTTTTCTTGTTGAAGAGACGCAAGGAATTCCAAGCATGCAGGACCGACCCGGGCGGGAATGAAGCAAGGACACCCATCAACACTAGCAGTCTTCCTTCAGAACTACAACCAACACAAACTTTGAGCTCATAAATACAACGATACTGGTGTATCATCAACTCACTGAAATTTTGAATTCGTTTTCACAGGTTCTTCGAGAACGCTTTCTTGAATGAAGGGTACAGTTTAAAATGAGGTACGTACAGATAGACAGGTTGAAGATCAAAAGAATTCTTTCTAAGAAACAATGCAATCGGAGCGATGCGCAACTAGCGCTGCGCGTTGTGCCATGCATGCCGAATGGTTTATCCGTATTTGATAGGTAGAAATTTCCAGCCAAGAAAAATGTTTTCGCGATCAAGTCAAAATGCAAGATGCAAGAAAGCAACACATTAACACATTACCTATCATACAGTACCAACTACAAGTACCAACATACCGTAATCACATTCCGAAGGAACGCGACAAACTGGCAGAAGAGACTTCTTCATCGCACAGGTATCTCTTGATTTCTTCCAGCTTATCTGTATCTCTTGTTTAAGATTGTTACATTGCAGCAAAGATGACCCCTGGCGTTTCGGCACCCCCGCCTGCTGGAAAGGATCAAAGTGAAAGCAACAACATCTCAAATTCGTGTCCACCACCTCCTCCTCGAAACAACAGACCTAATGAAAATAGAAACAAACGGAAAATAGTGGGAAATGATAACCATGCTCGGAATTTTCCCAGCCCGCAACGGAATTATCATCATCGAGGACGTGGGCCCGGCGATGTGAGAAACAATAGAGGGAGGGGGGCACCCGGCAGACATTTCCAAAGAGATAGAAGAAACATGAATGGCCCAGGATTTCGACATAACCATCGCGGAATGAATAATGGGCCAATGGGTCCAGGCCCAAATAATTTACCACCGCCTCCACCAAATGGACGCAGAATGAATCACAATGGAAGTTTTGGACCTTCACATCATGGTCCTGCGCAAAGAATACCCCCACCTCCCCCGAATAGAATGGGTAATGGTAATGGTAATGGTGGACAAATGTATCAGCAAATTGGTAGGGGGGCACCGCCACCGCCACCACCGCAACAAGGGGGGCGCAGAATGAATCAAAATTACGGGCAGTCAAACTTTCAAGGACCACAGTCATTTCATCAACCTCCTCGTCAGCAACAGCAACAGCAATATTTCCAACAACATCAGAATATACCAAATGGACCTAACCAACAGCTCCCCTATCAATATCCCCATCATGGCACAAACCAGAAAATTCCATCATATCAATCCATGGGTAACCAACCATTGGCTCAGCATTCTCTACCGCAGCCAAGCTTACCAGCGGGACAGATGCAGCATGGGATATCATCGTCTCAAATAATTAGTCATCATCAACCTATGATGGGTGCTTCAGTTGTATCATCAAATCCAAGTGAAATAGCTGCCAATTGGTCTACGCATAAATCTCCGAAAGGCGATGATTACTTTTATAACTCAGTGACAAAGGAGAGTACTTATACCCGACCAACTTGTCTTGGCGGCCCATCTATCGCAAATAACGCCGTACCAGGAAATGCTTTCCCTGTCGCTGCACCACAAGCTAGTCTTGTAGAAAAGAGATCGCAGAAAGGTTGGACTAAACATACTGATACTACCAGTGGAAAGGTGTACTATTACAATGGTACTATTACTACATGGGAGAAACCTGACGATTTTGAAGATCCATCTGCTGAAGAATCCAGCGCACCACCATCTGCAAAGAGAAAGAAGAAAGATACAGAAAGTCCTGTTTTATATAACAACAAGGAAGAAGCAATTGCTGCGTTTAAAGGTTTGCTTCTCGCCAAAGATATCTCTCCAACCATGAAATGGAACGAAGTGGTTAAAATTTGTTCTCCAGATCACCGATGGGAAGCATGTTCAACAACAGGCGAGCGTAAGCAGTCCTTAGCCGAGTATCAAACGAAGCGCGCTAATGCCTTACGAGAGGAAAAGAGGCAAGAAAAAATGCGTGCAAAGGATGCTTTCATGTCCCTTTTGACTGATGTTTTACCGTCTATTAGTGCCTTTAATGCCTCGGTTGGTACACCGTTTCAAGAGATAAGGGATTCCATTTCGAAAGATGATCGATTTCACGCTGTAGAACAAGAAGAAAGACGGGAGGAGCTTTACCTGGATTTTGTAGAAGAGGTTCGGAAAAAAGACGAAAGACAAAGGAGAGGGCGAAAGAGAGAAGCTAAAGAGGCATTCCTGACCTTCTTGAAATTGAAGGAGTTGCTGACATTTACATCAACTTGGTCTTCATTTTTGAAAACTCTTGACGAGAAAGAAAAGGTCGACAAAAGCTTTGTCGTTTCTACGTCCATGTCAGACTCCGAGAGGCAGCTCTACTTTGCTGATTATGTCATCGAACTCACAGCTATAGAGGACGAAAAACGTCGACGCGTTCGCGAAGCAAGGCGACGTGCCGAAAAGGCCCAAAGAAATGCATTTCGAGAAACATTAAAACAATATGCAAAAGATGGAAAGATTGTACCCTCATCGAGGTGGAGAAATGTAGAAGAGGCGGTTACAGCTGAAGATACATTTAATCCTGTGAAAGAGCAAGATAGAAACGAACCTCGTAACATATTTGATGATTTCATTGACGAATGGGCTGAGATATATCATGGTGATAAGGCATTTCTAAACAGCCTTTTATCGAAGTCGAAGGATCTTATTTTGAATGCTGACACCAAATATGAGGATTTCACAAAGGCTCTTTTGGATGCGGCGGCGTACTCACCAGACGCCTACAGCGATGCACGACGTGTAATCAATGAAGAGATTCCAATTTCTAGCGCAAAACTGTTCTTTGATGAAACAGTCACTTCAGGAAAGTTCGGTTCAACCCGTGGAAGATCTGACCACCATGGGAAAAGAATCGCTGGAGATTCAAGCGAAGATGAAGGCGAAATAATAGAAGATGGTGAATTATTGAATGCTAGCACGGTTATAGATACCAAGGATGCTGGTGATGCAGGCAAGCAAGATCCCTCAGAGGCCAAAGGAGCTGAAGTGGAAGTTGCGACAAAATCTGGACAGAAGTGATTTCGGTTTACTTTGAATTTATGACATCCTATTCATAATATATTGTGGCGCAAAAGCGACAGAAACAATAGTAGAAATTAGTTCACTGATCACCACCGCTTCACTATGATACTAGTTAGGTTAAAATGATGGAGTGGATGTTTTACAAAAGGTTTTACGTTTTTAAAATTATTAGACGGACGGCAGACGTCCTTTGTTTTATATATTTCAAGACTTCTCCAACAGCAACCAGCAACAGTCCAAAAGTACACGGTGTAAAAGTGATCGGAAACATGTTTGCACTATGTACACGTATGATACCCACTATCATACATCATACGTATTCCATCTGCCATTATTTAAAAACAATGAATGCGGTCTCACAACAAAATGCGATCGACACCAAAGCGGTGGTGATCATGTATGGATGGTTTGGCGCTGCTTCAAAGAATCTCAAAAAGTACGCAGAATTGTACATCAATCATCCACAAAACAAATGTGCTGTAGTCTATGGAACAGTGGATAAACCCACGATCATAACTCGCAATGATGCAAAACTTGCTGCCATGGTAATGGATTCGGTACGGAAAGCCGTTGAAATAATCAGAAATGTAGAGAGTGCTGCAACTGATGGTGGTAAAGATATCCCTGTAGTGCTTCATTATTTCAGCAATGGCGGAGCCTTTATCGTGGAAAACTTGGGCTGATGATCAAGGACGCAATCTCGGGACAAATGAAGGACCATCATCAGGATGCCGAAGATTTGAAAGCTATTAGCAAGCGGCTGAAAACAAAAGGATTCGAGGTACTTGACTCTGCACCTGCGTACTTATATGAATCAACTGCCTACCGTGTCGTTGATTCATCAGTTCCGACCCTTCCCTTAAAACTCATTCTCAAGTGTCTCGTCTACATTACAATTTTAATAACGAAGACAGCTAGTTATGTCCGGAAGCGAGAAAGAGCAGATAACATATTTTGGAAGAATATGTTAGAGAGCGATTTATGTCAACGTCAGGCATTCATTTACAGCACTATCGATGTGATGACCGATTCAGAAAAACTTGATGAATTCATTGAGGCCAGAAAGAAACAGGGAATTGATGTGACAGTCCTGAAATTTGATGATTCAAATAATGTACTACATATGAAAAAACACCCAAAAGAGTATAAGTGAAGAGCGTGTGCCTACAATGTTGACAAGGCAAATGAATGAGCAGCAAATCTGAATTATAAAGAGAAAAATTCTACTGCTGAGCTGATACTGCTTGGAAAATTTACTCTTATACTTATTTTAGTAATGGTCTTCTTGCCTGTGAGTGATCATTTTTAAAAGTACGTGTAGTATTAGATTTATGAAAATATGGCATACATTGTTTACCGTTTAAACAAATCAAAACCGTTTGCGTTCGAGCGACATACACATTGAACATATACATGACAATACAAATTCAAAATTGCGCGCGGCCGCTCCGCCAGCTCGCCAGCTCCCTCTAGCTAGTCAGTAGTCTAGTCAGTACCTAATTAAAAGCAAAAGCAGAAAGAATGTTGCCAGAGTTCACGCATTGCTGTGCTCTACTTTACTGAGATATTCTGCTTTCTCTGCCACTCGGATCTACTAACCTCCATAATCACGTTGTAGTGTACACTTTGGACCATCATGAGCCAAAATAATTCCACTTCCAAAACAATACCGCTAGTAGCTGGATTGTTAGGAGGTGGCACGAGCACAGTTCTTCTTTATCCACTGGATCTCGTGAAGGTTAGACTGCAAGTGAATGAGAGCCCTGGGAATTCCGGTTCTAAACATTTCACCAATAATCGGACTATGGTACGCATGTTACGGAATGTTTTAAAGCATGAGGGTTTCGTTGGGATCTACCAAGGATTAACACCGGCAGTGATCGGTTCAGCTGCGTCGTGGGGGGGTTACTTCTTTTTCTACGAAGGTTTAAAGATAAAGATGATGGAACGGAAGCGACAACTGGATAAGAAAAACGTCAATGAAAAAGTAACTCTCAACCCGCTCGATAATTTTACTGCTGCTTGCATATCGGGAGCAATTATGGTTGGTTTAACAAATCCATTGTGGCTGATTAAAACTAGGATGCAATTGCAAATGAAGCGAGTACAGGAAGGAAAATTAGCGAAGTTGCCAACAAACGCACCAGAACAAATCAAGCCACCATACAAAAATATTGTCGATGCATTCCAGACAATTGTAAGGGAGGAAGGAGTAACAGCGCTTTATAAGGGCAGTATCCCTGCATTGATGCTTGTATCTCATGGAGGCATTCAATTCATGGTTTACGACGGTCTAAAGAAACATTTCGGAGTTTACACAAAAGCTTCCAGAGGAGGTAGTGCTCAGAACAGTAGGACTGTTTTTGATAGAATGCAAGATTCATTGGGATATTTGTAAGTAATTCATAGAACGCTCTAAATACATTTTTGTCCATGGCGCGATTCGATTCTAACAACGAGATGAAGAACAATGGGAGCTGTGTCAAAAATCATTGCCAGTACTATGACATATCCACTGCAACTGATCAAATCAAGGCTCCAGCAAAGAAATCAAACTGCCGAAATCACAGCAGATGGGCAGGTTGAAATTGTGAAAAGAGAATATGAAGGAGTAGTTGATTGTGCAAGAAAGATATGGAAACGCGAAGGATTCCGAGGCTTTTTCAAGGGCACTGTACCCAATGCTCTGAGAGTGGCACCATCCAGTGCTATTACGTTTGTTGTTTACGAATCTGTCACTGACTTCCTTGTGAATGAGATGAAGCTCTAGCTTTAATTAACCTACATTCGATATATATTATGCACCGATGACAGCAGCAAAAATGAACAACCAATCGAGAATTTTGTCCCATAATTCGATATATATATTATCATTGAGTTGACGTGATTGCACCGATGACGGCCATGAACGTCCCAGCAAAAATGAACAACCAATCGAGAATTTTCTCCCATAGAGGCAATTGGTCCCCAAACATTTTCAAATGTGCAGCTGCCGGGAAGATAACGCTGACAATCATGGTGCAAATGAGTCCAACAAGTGAGCATAGCATGCTGAAGGATGGAACAAATATTGCAACCGCTAATGACGATCCAACGAGGAATAATTTGATGATCGATGACACGACCTCCATGACACTATCATTGGGGACCGCTACAGCAATAATCTCTTCGAACCCAAGTGCCAACGGGAAAGCAGTCAACGTGAATTTCGAAAATGCAGTCAATATCATGAGCCACGTCAAAACTTTCATGAAGATGTTTTCGTCTCCGGTATATTGTTCCAATGACAACGTTATCTGATCATCCACCATGGAACCAAACATATAGTAACCACTAACCGCAACTATGAGACAACAAAGTGTCACAATTGAGAAAGTAAATCCAATCATTTTTTCGTAATCTTGCGGCCGAGCCATACTACTGTAAATACTTGGAATGATAGCATGTCCTGAGAAGGTATAAGCGATCAAACCGAAAGCGATTGGAAGGCCATTAGTCATCCATAACATATGACTTGGTGTAGAGGAGTTGTTATCAATGCCTCTATTTTCTGCAACATTCTCAGAAATGTCGCCAAAAACTATTGCCGAACCACACACAGTGGAGACAACGAATGCAGTGGCAATAGTTCCCACAGCCTACAAGAATGATTCATTTGAATGTTGAGCTCTGACACAGCCAATGCATAATGAGGCAGGTCCAAAATTACAAAAGTCACTTACCGAAAGATAAGACAAAAGCTTAGGGGTTCGTAATAGTGCCGTTGGTATCGTAAGAACAAAGGATGTATAAATCATATGCTTCGTCACAGATATCATGGGAAATAATTGGTGCAAGTGATCCCCGAGCGTCACGTAGAAAATGCAAAGGCAAGAGAATAATTCAAAGTAAAGCACTGACGAAAGCATGATTGTCCCAAATTGTCCAAATGCCTCACGGGCGATATCTGGGAATGATTTGATTGGTTTTCTCAGTCGGACAGGAGGATTTTTTGCGTTATCGTCAAACAAACTGGTGGGACGTGGGTCGCCATTAAGTTCACGCCCAAGCAAGATAGATGTTCGATATGCTGAATATTGGCATCAAGCAAGAGGGTCAATGATTCATCTCCAGATAAGATGGGGCGTGCACCAAAAGACAGTAAACAACAATTCGTGTACTTACCAACGGATGAAAACGAAATAGTCACAAAAAGACCACCAAACCATCCAGCGCTCTTGAAAATGAAAGGCAACCCGAGCATTCCTACACCCTATCATACACGCATCGGTTGATGAAGAAAATGAATAATCAGAACAACTAGTCTTGTATCAACGAAAATCAAATCATGAGGAATGCAAAATACTAACCATTAGAATGTTCGCCATGTTGAAAATACACTGACCAAAAGAAGCCTTCTCACTAGTATCAACTGCGCCATGCCCATGCCCACCAGCATCCTGTTTCATTTTCTTTTGTTTTAAATCCTCGCTCATCTTGGATCCTGTTTTCTTGGCCATGGGTTTCTTTTGTGCCTCCAGCAACTTCGTCCTGTACAGCTTCGCTTCGCCGTCACGCAGTCCAACACTTCCACTTCCAAAGTCCAAGCTTTGAATTTTGACAATGCCTGGGGTGAAGCTATTCTGAGGTGGGAGTGACCCAATTGGAATTTCGGGTGATGCGAATGCTCCATTTTGCTGTACAAGTGGAATTATTTTGTTAGATTTGATGACTGAAATCTCGCATCCATTTTGGGAGCACTCCTTTTACGTGCAGTACGAGTAAAAGTACGTGTATAAAATAAACATCTCTTACCCTTCGTCGAGTTAGGCTTGGTGTGATCTTGGGAGACTTGGTTATGTCATCTATAAATTTCGTATCCATAGTTGGACCAGCAAGAAGAGAAATGGATCTCTCGAAGGTTGCTGGCCATGGTCTCTCTAGTTCATCAGACACATCGACATAATGGTCGAAACCATTCGTTGAATCTCCAGATTCCTGACCATCCTCTGGATCTGCAGAACCTCCTGTCTCATCACCCTGCAAAATGAGAGGAGTATTTTCACTTGCTTCCGTTGGAGAATTATCCATTATCTTTCGTTGAAGGTTATTACGGTACTTGTAGAGAATCAATGAAGAGCAATGGTTGGGACTTGAGACAAAACTCTTGAAACGCTTTTCTTTGTGTTGGTTGTCTGTTTGATTGACGGCATACGAGTATCATACCGTACATCAGTGTGACACCGCTGACTGCAGCCGTGCGCGCGATGCAAACTTCCGGAAGAGAATAAAAGACTTTTTCTAGCTCTTTTTTCTCTGATGATGTCACCGCCGCCGGATGTCACAGAAAACACAAAAGAGAAAAAAAGACATCTGAGACAGAGAGAGAGCAAAGGTCGGACATGAAAATGGACAGCGAAATCAAGCAACGCAAGCAATGCCGTTTATGATGGATGAACGTCAACGTTAAAAACGTTCAAAACGTATCGTGCACATCAATAATAACAGTCGTGCTTTTGCATTCGCTTGCTTCATTCAGCCGCTTCAGCTCATCAAGTTTCATTTCTAGCATACAGTACATACAGTGAACAGAAGGCCAAATGGCAGAATCATTTCGCCCAGGAGCTTACACGAACGAAGTCCCAGGAGCTTCTTTACCGTCTTTACCTCCTCCGCCCGGCAACAAGCGCAATCGTCGCATGAGATCGGTCCAAGGACAGCTTGGAGGAGGCGACAAGAAGAAAGGCAAGGGAGCCGGCAAAGGCAAAGATCAAGAATTTTTAGATTTGGAAAGGAGCGGCGCCACGCCATTTATCATAAGTAAGCTTAGACCCATGCATTCACCGGCTAACTACGTGTATGCGTGATGACAAACTAACTAACACGCTTTTCTGAATATAGAAATTTATCAAATGATCTCAACATGTAAACCTGATCTTGCTGAATGGTACGTAACTGTTTCGCTGACAATTGATCGACGTTGCTCAATGATGAATGATGCGTCTAACGCAACTCAATCCTATCATATGTACCGGTAGGTCTGACGACGGAGAAACGTTTGTTGTCAAAAATACAACCAAGTTAGCAAACATAGAAATCCCCAAGTACTTTGACCACAAGAATTTCTCTTCGTTTTCTCGCCAACTGAACTTCTACGGGTTCAAGAAGGTGCCCAACAAAACCATACGTATTGACCAAACAGACAAGTCTGCGTCGGGATTTGTGAGGTTCTATAATGACAAATTCAAGCGAGGAAGGACGGATCTACTGAATAAGATCCAGCGATCGACAAAGAATGGTGGTAATACGCAAAACCAAGCGCAAGCGCAAGAGATGAGGGCGTTGAAAGAGAAAGTATCTTCACTTGAGACGCAAGTGTCGAGCATGTCATTTGAGATGAGGACTCTTCAGGATCAGGTTCGCCAACTTGTGGACAGCAGTTGTTCTGGGATGCAGCAAAATGTACCCCAGGATAATCAAAATCAAGCATCGCGGATGAATCCGAATGCGGAAACTTATGATTATGATAATGGTAATGGATACAATGGCCAATCCAATAACTATGCTACGCAGCAATATACTTCCAGCCGTGCGAGTACGGAAACGCAGTGGCAAAACAATCCTAACCCTGGCGTGTCCGATACTGCTGGGCCGACCCTAGCTCCTCATCCCAATACAAAGCAGGTAGATCCAAATCTTTTACCCCCACCTCCAATGGATGTGAGCGCGGACAGGCACGCAACCTTTCTTCGAGGATTTTCAACTGGGTTTGATGCATCACTTTTCGAAGGGCCTGATGGTGTTACTTCTAGTACTGTAGATTTGAATCAGGGTAATATGATAGATCAGGGTAACATGATGGCTAGAATCCAGAGTCTTGATATTTCGGGAGTTTACAATCACAAAGCAAATACTTCCGTAGAGTTTCCGCCCGTTGATAACGAACGCAATATTGAATCTCAGGTGGGAGTGTAAAGGATGACAACATCATCAGCCTGTGGATGAACATAAAAGCTTTTTGTTGGTATTGCGAGTGAAAACTGACCATTGGATCGAACTTATCGTCTTTTTTATAATAATTAATAAGAACATTGGTTCACAAAACTTGTGTAAAATTATTCTCAAGCAAGCGTAAGAATTCGATGCAATTGAAATGCACCGAGAAGACAACATGGAAAATCAAAGAAAGTTTGAGCTATCTCCTTCTCGTGGATCCACTTATGATTAGCATTGGTGGAAATTCGTCAATGTAGAGTTTATGATTTACTATCCATCCATACCTGATTTAAAACACATTATTAAAAGGTTATATTCTAAATCATCAATATTTGCCAGGCTCTTCATTCATACCAATCATACACATTTCTACCATTCTCTTCATACATTTCACAGTGCGTCAGGGTTGCAATCGATCGCACGGCAATGCATCCGAACTTAGTTTCAAACAATACCAAGGTCCTATCAACTTCTATATGTAGGAAGGTAAGATACACGAGATATGGGAGAGATATAGCAATCAGCGCTGATAATACCGCTACTATGGTAGTCTTCCTGATAGAAATTGTTCTTGATAACCCGGCGCACGATATCATCGTGAGCAAACTTCCAAGGATTGATCGAGTTCTCTCATCCTTGCCGTCTGTTCCAGCAGTACCGGGGCATTTCGACGAGCACTTCATTGCATTTTGATTTTGTAACAGTGCACGTTCCTCAGGAAATGTTAAACTTGATGTGGCAGATGAACTGGTCGGCAAATTTCCACATGGTGCCAATCCTTCTTGTTCGTCTTGCAACTGACGGCCTACTTCAACAAATCGAGAGGCTGATATCGAATCATGATCTTTACATTGACATGCACTTATGTTACTCATCATGGTGATGATATGGCTGGTTCAAAACGAAAAATTCTTGTTCTTACAGAAACCTATTATCATATTTTAGGCAACGTCGATTTATTTTGACAGATCCAAATTTCCACGTTACATTTTGCATCTGCCGTTTTTTTGTCATGATAAAGAGAACCGATGTTGCAACTAAACGATTCGTGTGGATGGATTCAGCAGAGAATCCCCTCTAGAAATTAGAGTTTGGAGGTCAAGTAAGTCCCAAGTCCCAACCATTGTCCCAAAACACTTCTAAAACCTACAGGTCAGTTGAACTACACGGAAGGTAAAAACGATAGAATTTTTCGGAAGAATAATAATGCGAATAGATTAGGAGAACCAGAAGCGTGAGCGAGGGGCCGAACAACGTCTTGATCATGCATTCGTAAAAGATAAGCTAACACAATTACCAATCCAAGAGAATAGGAGATGATGGCTAGGCACAGATAGTCATCTGGCCGAAATGCATTGCATCATCCCATTCACCTTGTTCTAATGTATTGGTCGTAAAGAAATAGTAGATGTTAATCCTCGAAGATGCCTTCAATCCTCAGGGGAACTTTCTTCTTGCATTTTTCGTGTACCATACGCAGTCTCAGCATTCAGCAGCAAGAAAGTGAAACGAAATATTGTTGCAGTACAATTTGAAATTGATGTTCTTTGAAGCTATTTGAAAAGCAACAATTATTTCAAATAATT